>VMHT01060604.1_pt1 | contig 305067 bp, 299 predicted proteins | sample 4693611 | NCBI WGS metagenome assembly VMHT01 (sample SAMN12280063, study PRJNA550983) | marine metagenome | isolation source: seawater sampled from same location over 5 years 0.02-0.2 micron viral filtrate | place: USA: collected off the coast of southern California halfway between the port... ... | reverse complement strand
TTGGGCTGGTGGCTCTGGCTCTGGCTCTGGCTCTGGCTCTGGCTCTGGCTCTGGCTCTGGCTCTGGCTCTGGCTCTGGCTCTGGCTCTGGCTCTGGCAGATTATTGTCGGCCTCGGCGAGCTCATCGTAAGCATCCAGCGGGGGGCCTTCCGGCTCAGGTTCCGGTTCCGATTCAGGTGCCGGAGCAGGAGCTTCCGGCTGAACCGGAGTCTCAGCTTGTGGCTGCGCGGCCGGGCCAGGCTCCGGTTCTTCGCCGCCACTGGTGGCAGACGCTGAACTGGTGGTTGCCGGCGGTGCCCTGCGGTCGGAGCCGGGTCGGAAGGCCAGCATACGCAGCAGGGTCATCTCGAAGCCCATGCGGGCATCCGGAGTCACTTCCAGGTCCTTGCGGCCAATCAGGGCGGTCTGATAGAACAGCTGGGCATCTTCGGCACTGAGCTGACGGGCCAGGGTTTTCACCTGGGCCGCATCGCCCATGGCGTTATCCACACTGCCCGGCACTACCTGTTCCATGGTCACCCGATGGAACAGGGACAGCAGATCCTCAAGAATGACACTGTAATCCGGCGCAAACTCGGAAATCCGCTGGATCTCACCCAGCAGCCCCGGTCCGTCATTCTCCACCAGACATTCCACCAGCCGCTGGGTGCTGCGCTGGTCGATGGTGCCCAGCATGCTACTCACATCCGTCTGCGACAGTTTCTGGTTACCAAAGGCAATGGCCTGATCGGTCAGACTCAGGGCATCCCGCATACTGCCATCCGCTGCGCGGGCCAGCAGCCACAGTGCAGGTTCTTCAAAAGGCACCTGCTCTTCGGTCAGTACATGATTGAGATGGGAAACAATATGTTCCGGAGTCATCCGCTTGAGGTTGAACTGCAGGCAGCGGGACAACACGGTAACCGGTAGCTTCTGGGGATCCGTGGTCGCCAGCAGGAACTTGACGTGTTCCGGCGGTTCTTCAAGGGTTTTCAGGAAGGCGTTGAAGGACTGATTGGAGAGCATGTGGATCTCGTCAATCAGGTAGACCTTGAAGCGACCACGAGTGGGAGCGTACTGCACGTTGTCAGTCAGCTCCCGCATGTCGTCCACACCGGTGCGGGACGCGGCATCAATCTCGATCAGGTCGACAAAACGGCCTTCCTGGATTTCCCGGCAACTGTCGCACTCGCCACAGGGCCTGGCGGTCACACCGGTTTCACAGTTAAGACAGCGGGCCAGCAGGCGGCCGATGGTGGTCTTGCCCACCCCGCGGGTGCCGGTAAACAGATAGGCGTGGTGCAGACGGTCGTTATCCAGGGCGTGGATCAGTGCCTGCAGCACATGCTCCTGGCCGACCATGTCTTCAAATTTCCGGGGGCGCCATTTGCGGGCTAATACCTGGTAGCTCATCGTCCTTCAACACTGGCTGGAAACGGGCCTGAGCATAGCACGGCAGGAAACTGATAAGAAGCAAAGCGGGGGAAAACTGGGGGGGGCCCCACCAGCGACACTCCGGCACACGAATCCACCGCTGCGGCTGCTCCCTTCCGGGCCTGACCGGGTTCACGGTTTATCGTTGCGGAGGCACCAATGGAGCCACCATAACGGCTGCGAAGGGCGTTTCCTCCGAAGCGGCGCGCATAGTAGCAAAAGCCTGAAACGACTACAACGCTGAAATCATGCCCGGCTGTGCCACTGAATGCCACTACAAAGGCAGCGGCACCTCATCCTGGCGAAACCAGCAGGCCAGGCTGTAGCGGGTGCGGGTAGCCGGCATCACCTCGTGGGGTACTTCTTCACTCATGAACACCGCCATGCGGCCAATTTCCGGCAGCACATTGGCGAGCACCTCGCATTCGCTCTCGGGGTTATACACCCGCAGCGCGCCGCCCTCACCCGCTTGCCAGTCATCATTCAGATAAAGCACCAGACTGACCACCCGGGAAGCACGTCCCCGGAAGCTGTCCACATGACGACGGTAGAAATCCCCCGGCTGATAGGTGGCGTAGTGGCATTCAAAGCGCTTGAGCCCCAGGAAAAGCCGCCGGTTAAGCCCTTCCCGGATCATATCAAAGAAGGCAAACAGGGCCTGCTGTGGCGCGCTGTCACCCTGCAGCCAGGCAATCCGGTCCCGGCGTACCGAGCGATCCTGGGTGTGATCGGCGCCACGCCCGATACCGGCCCGTTTCATGGCATCCTTACGGTCCAGCGCCACAACTTCCTTTTGCAGTGCCGCGAGCAGGCCCGCTCCCATCTGCTGCCTGCCGTCCAGATCCACCCAGCCATTGCGGGCCAGGCTATCGGCCAGCTCATCCAGCCAGGACTCATCCGGACTGTCCGGCACCGGCTGGCACGGCAAAGGCGCAGCAGGCTCAGCAGCGCTCCTGGCAGATGACGGATCGACGGGCGGGAGGGTGATCACGGGCATGGCATTTTCTCCGGTAAGGAGCAGGAGTTTATCCGGATTGTCGAACTTTGCAGCAAATTAATTTAATCTCTTGCTAAGAAGTTACCCTTACGCAATACCATCCAACAGGGAGTCCCGATGGGGATCGCATCTTTTCTCCGTTCCAGACTGATTCCGAAAAGCCTGGATGAATACGTCAATTCCATCGACAAACCAATTGGCTCACTGGGTTACGACCCCTGGGGCTACAACAACGAAACCATCAAATACGGCTTCACCCTCACCCGCTTGCTGTATGACAAATACTTCCGGGTGCAGGCCAACGGCGTGGAGAAAGTGCCGGACGAAGGGCCGGTACTGCTGATCGCCAACCATAGCGGCCAGTTACCCCTGGACGGCCTGATGATCGGCTACGCCGTGGCGACCCGCCCGAAAAAACCGCGCATTCCCCGGGCCATGATCGAGCGCTTCTTCCCCACCGTGCCCTGGCTTGGCAACCTGCTCAACGAAATGGGCGCGGTACTGGGTGACCCGGTCAACTGCGCCAAGATGCTCGCCAATGATGAAGCGGTGATCGTCTTTCCGGAGGGGGTTCGCGGCTCCGGCAAACTGTATCGGGACCGATATCAGCTCAAGCGCTTTGGCAACGGTTTCATGCACCTGGCGATGAAGTACAACGCGCCCATCGTGCCGGTCGGCGTGGTTGGCTGCGAAGAGACCATCCCCGCCATAGCCAACATCAGCCCACTGGCCAAGGCACTGGGTGTTCCCTACATCCCGGTCAGCCTGCCGATGGTGCTGCCCGCACGGGTACACCTCAACTTCGGTGACCCCATGTACTTCGACGACCGGGAAATTCCCGAGGAGCAGGTCACCGAACGGGTGGAGCAGGTAAAAGCGGAAATCAGCCTGCTGATCGATAAAGGACTGAGCGAAAGGAAGAAGCTGTTCTGATGGAAAGCCAACAAAGACCCCACATTCTGATCACCGGTGCCGCCGGCTCCCTCGCCCAGCAAGTCATCAACCGCCTCCGGGACACCTGCAACCTGGTGGCGGTGGATTTCCGGGAACAGGTGTACCTGGGGGACGACATCCCCAGCTACTGCATCGACTTCAACAAGCGCAGCTTTGAAGATCTGTTCCGCCGCTACCAGTTTGACGGTGTGATCCATCTGGGGCGGATCATGTCCAGCCAGATGACCCGCATGCGCCGCTACAACGCCAACGTGCTGGGCACCCAGAAGCTGCTGGATCTGAGCCACAAATACGGTATCAAGCGGGTGGTGGTGCTTTCCACCTTCCACGTGTACGGCGCAGTTGCCTACAACCCTGCGTTGATCGACGAGGAAGCACCCCTGAAAAGCGCCGGGCTGAGCTCAGACCTGATCGACTCGGTGGAACTGGAAAACCTGGCCAACATCTACCTGTGGCGCTATCCGGACCTCAACATCACCATCCTGCGACCGTGCAACATTGTGGGCCCCGGCGTGCGCAACACCATGAGCACGCTGCTCGCCAGCGAACATGCGCCGGTGCTGGCCGGCTTTTCGCCGATGATGCAGTTCATCCATATCGACGATATGGCCGATGCCCTGGTGCTGGCCTACAACAAGCCGGTGCGCGGCATCTACAACGTGGCTCCGGACGACTGGGTGGCTTATCAGCACGCCCTGCGATTGTGTGGCTGCAAGCGGATTCCGATTCCCGCGATACCGCCGATACTGCCCCGCACCGTTTTAAAACTGCTTAACCTGCGACGATTCCCATCGTATCTGATGCACTTTTTCAAGTATCCTGTCGTCATTGACGGCAGGGCTTTCGCGAAGGAATTCGGATTCCGGCCCAAACGGCCGCTCAAGGAGATTTTCCGCTTTTACCGGGAGAGCAAGAAGCCCCTCTAGGCCCCGCACGTTCGGGCAAGGGAGAGGCTTCGATCAGGGACCAGAAGGATGCTCAAAGACTTCAGCCTTATCAGCTATGGATTAGCCGCGGCAGCCTTCGCGCTGCTGGCGCTGCTGGTGGGCACCCGCTACCTGCGCCGGGACGTGGACCGCTGCCTGCTGCTGGCCTCGGTTATGTCCAGTGCCTGGGCCGCCTCCCTGGTCAGCCAGAACCTGTGGGGCACACCGGGCTTCTTTGTGCGTTACCTGCTGGAAATCGCGCGGGATGCCTCCTGGATCCTGCTGATGCTGGCCCTGCTCAAGGCCTATGCCCGCGCCGGCGTTATCACCGAAAACACCCGCAAACGCCTCAACCTGTCCGCTCTGACACTGGTACTGGTGCTGCTCGGCCTGGCCCTTGCTGATCAGTTCCTGAGCTTTGCCGTGCTGACCGGCAAACTGAAAGTGGTGGGGCAGATAGCCCTGACCCTGCTCGGCATGTCGCTGCTGGAGCAGATCTGGCGCAACGCCACCGTGTTTGGCCGCTCCGGGGTGAAATATCTGTGTATCGGCATGGGCACCCTGCTGGCCTTCGACTTTTTCATGTATTCCGATGCCCTGCTGTTCGGCGAAGTCTCCAGCGCCTTCTGGAATGCCAGGGGCTTTGTGAATGCCGTTATGGTCCCGCTGTTTGCCATCAACGTGGTCAATACCCGCAAGCAACCGGTGGATTTCCAGCTCTCTCGGTCTGCCGTGTTCCATGCGGGCACCCTGCTGTTCGCCGGCGGCTATATGCTGTTCCTGGCCCTGGGGGGCTATTACGTCCGGGCCATGGGCGGCGAATGGGGGGAAGCCCTGCAGGTGCTGTTCCTGACCATCGCCCTCGCCTTCCTTGTCGCGCTACTGGCCTCCAGGCGCTTCCGGGCCCGCATGATGGTTTTCATCAGCCAGAACTTCTTCGACTACAAATACGACTACCGGGACGAATGGCTGAAAATGACCCGCCAGATGGCGGACCTGAGCAACGATCCGCCCCTGCCGGAACGGGTAGTCCGCATCCTGGCCGGCCTGGTGGAAAGCAACGCCGGGGTTATCTGGATACAGGACGAACAGGGCAACTATGCCCTGAAAACCACCGTCAACCTCGCGGCACCCAAGTTCACTACCATTGATGCTGACGCAGAAATCACCCGTTTCTTCCGGGAGAAAGAGTGGATTATCGATCTGCAGGAATACCGGGCCGACCCCATCAAGTACAACCTGCTGGAAATTCCCGATGCCATCAGCAGTTTCCCGGAAGGCTGGCTGATCATCCCACTGTATCTGGACAACGAACTCTACGGCATGGCACTGGTAGGCACTCCCTACGCCAAAGTGGAACTCAACTGGGAGAACTTCGACCTGATCCGCGTGGTTGCCCGCCAGACCTGTAACCTGCTGGCCCAGGCGGATGCCCAGAACCGGCTGTCACGGGCCATGCAGTTCGAAGCCGTGAGCAAAGCCTCCGCCTTTATGGTGCACGACCTGAAAACCCTGATCGCCCAGCTCTCGCTGCTGGTGAAGAATGCCCACCGGCACCGGGACAACCCCGCCTTCGTGGATGACATGATCACCACCACCGAACATGCGGTACGAAAAATGTCCAACCTGGTGGACCATATCCGCAAGCCTGCGGACGACAACCAGGAAACCCGACAGGTGGAACTGACCGGAATACTGCGGCAACTGACCGAACAATACGCCAAGGGCAGCCCCGCCCCGACAATCACCGGCAATCCCGGCCCCGCAGTCATTCATGCGGACGAGGAACAACTGCGCTCGGTACTGGGCCACCTGATCCAGAACGCCCAGGACGCTACCCCGGCGGACGGTGAAGTGACCCTCACCCTGAAAACAGCCAAAGACAACGTGGTGCTGTTTATCCAGGACACCGGCAGCGGTATGACCGAGGACTTTATCCGTACACGGCTGTTCAAACCTTTTGAAAGTACGAAGGGCCTGACTGGCATGGGCATCGGTGCCTATCAGGCGCGGGAATATGTCCGGCAGATTGGCGGTACGATGGATGTCACCAGCGAACCGGATCTTGGTTCCTGCTTTACACTGCGCTTCCCGCTGGCAGACTTTGCCGCCGAGGGGGAGGCCGGCGAAGCTGAGACAGATCCGCAGCCCGCGCTGCCTGCGGTGAATGGCAAATAGCGGGCATGGATCAAAGAATTCTGTTAACGAACATTGCAAAGTGTAAAGGTTCGGTTAAGAATCAGGGGTCAGGGACCGAAAACCTGCCCCGCATACACCATCGACAAGGATTAGTGGTAGTTGTGACCAGACGTTTATTAATCGTAGAGGACGACCCCGGCCTGCAAAGTCAGATGCGCTGGTGTTTCAGCGATGATCTGGAAGTGGCCGTAGCCGGTGATTACGACACCGCCATGACCAGCCTGCGCCGGCTGGAACCGGAAGTGGTCACCCTGGATCTGGGCCTGCCTCCGGACCCCGGTGGCGCATCCGAGGGCTTTCGCCTGTTGGAAGACATACAGCGCCTCGCCCCGCGCACCAAAATAATTGTGGTGACCGGCCGGGAAGACAAGGAAAACGCCGTCAAGGCCATTGGCATGGGAGCCAGTGATTTCTACCAGAAACCCCTGGACCCGGATATTCTCACCTTTGTGGTCAACCGCGCCTTCCGTCTCGCGGAACTGGAGCGGGAAAACCAGGAGCTGGCCACCCGTGGTAACGGCACCTCCATCAAGGGCATCGTCGCTGCCAGCCCGCAAATGCTGACCGTATGCCGCACCCTGGAAAAGGTGGCTCCCACCGATGTCACCACCCTGATCAACGGCGAAACCGGCACCGGCAAGGAACTGCTGGCCCGTGCCCTGCACGACCTGAGCGGCCGCTCCTGCCAGCCTTTTGCCGCCATCAACTGCGCAGCCATTCCGGAGAACCTGCTGGAAAGCGAACTGTTCGGCTTTGAGAAAGGCTCCTTCACCGGTGCCACACAGACCAAGAAAGGCAAGATCGAAAGCGCCAATGGCGGCACCCTGTTCCTGGACGAAATCGGCGACATGCCCATGGCCCTGCAGGCCAAATTACTCCGATTCCTTCAGGAACGAGTAGTAGACCGGGTAGGCTCCGTGAAACCCGTACCGGTTGATGTACGGGTAGTCTGTGCAACCCACCGGGATCTGAGCGAACTGATCCAGAGCGGCGACTTCCGGGAGGATCTTTATTACCGCGTGGCGGAGATCACCCTCGACATACCCGCCCTGCGGGACCGTGACGGCGATGCCCTGCTGATCGCCCAATCGCTTCTGAAGGATCTGGGCAAACAGATGGACCGGCCCAACCTCAGTTTCAGCGACGATGCCGTCAAGGCGATCAACAATTACGGCTGGCCCGGCAACGTGCGGGAAATGATCAACAAGGTCAAACGCGCCACCATTATGGCCGAAGGCCGGCGTATCACCGCCGACGACCTGCAACTGGCCAAATCCTGCGATGGCGCGGATAACCAGCTGAATTTACGTCAGGTTCGGGAAAATGCCGAACGCCAGGCCATTACCACTGCCCTGCAGTCCTGCGGCTACAATATGGCCCAGGCATCCCGGCTTTTGGGGATTACCCGCCCCACCCTGTACAACCTGACCGACAAATACCGGATCGATACCACACAGGAGGCTTCCCGCGCCTGATACCGGCGCGGCAAGCACTACGGACCCGACAAAATCAAAGGACAAGGGCCATGAACGCAGTTTCCACCCTACGCGCAACACTCCTCGCTGCCGCCATCGCCGCTGGTCTGGCGGGCTGCAGCGACAACCAGGAAGAAATGAGCCAGGAAGAGATCGAGTATCTCAGTCATCTGGATCAGTCGCGGTTTTTTCAGCGACAGGGGGAGTTGAAGGCGAGTACGCTGGAGGCGCGCAGCGCCATTGACCTTCAGCCTCAGCGTATCGAACCCTACCTTGTCATCGTCACCAACCTGTTAACCGCCGGCGATGCCACCAATGCCGAACGCCAACTGGACAAACTGGTTGAAGAGATTGGCCCGCAGAACCTGAACCAGTCCCAGAAAAACGAAGTGGCACTGATTCGCGCCAAGGCCAACCTGGAACAGCGCCAGTTCCCGGAAACGAATGCAGCACTGGACGACGTAAAGTCTGCGGATCGCCCCCAGGCCCTTCGCGCCTTGCTGATCCGGGCTGAAAGCCAGTTAATCCAGGAAAACCTGGACCAGGCTGAAAACCTCTACACTCAAGCACTTTCCGAGCACACCAGCTCCGTCCATCCTCGCATTGGCCTTGCCAGGGTTGCCCTGGCAAGAGGCAACTCGGACCAGGTGGACAGCAACCTTGAGGCGGCCAGTGAGGTTGACCCCAACCATGAGGATGTATGGCTCTGGAAGGCCCGCGTAGCCCACTCCCGAGGTCAGTGGCAGAAGGCAGAGCAAGCTTACATAAACGCGCTCGAGTCCATCGGACAGTATGACGTGATGACCCGGCAGAAGTACGAAACCATGTCGGCATTGATTCAGGTACTTAGGGAGCAAAATAAATCATCCGAGGCGTTCGTATATGAAGAAATCCTCGCGCAATCCGCTCCCGGAACCATCAAAAGCAACCTGACAGCAGCTCAGGAAGCCTATAGCCAGGGCGACATGGCCACTGCCGCCCGTTACCTCGAGGAAGTACTGGCCCAAGCACCCGGCCATGAGCAGTCAGCGCTGATGCTGGGTATCGTCCGCTTCCGGCAGGGTCGCACCGAGGAAGCGCAGGCGTTGCTCGAACCGATCGCGAGCTCCATGGAAGATAATGAGCAAGTTCAGAAGCTGCTGGCCGCAACCCGCCTGCAACTCAACGACCCCGAAGGTGCCAGGGCGCTGCTGGACACCCTGGAAGACAAAGAATCCGATCCCCAGACCATGGCCATGGTCGGTATTGCTTCGCTGGCCAGCGGAGACATCGAGAGCGGCCGCCAACTGATCGAAAAGGCACTCGACATTGCGCCGGACAATCACCAGCTCCGGCTTCGCTATGCGAGCTGGCTCTCCCGTAACGGCCAGACCGACGCAGCCATCGAGCAGGCACGGATCGTAATAGGTAAGTCCCCTGACATGGACCGTGCTCGCACAGTGATCATCGAAGCGTACCAAAGGTCCGGTAATCTGGATGCAGCCCTCGAGTCGGCTTCTGCCTGGGTCAAGGAACAGCCGGATAACATCACTGCCCTGCTGACAAGGGGCGAACTGGCATTGCGTAATGACAACCCCGAAGAAGCCCGCAGTTACTTCCGACAGGCAGACAACAAATCCCCGGACAATCCCGCACCTCAGGTTGCCCTCGGAACCATCGCACGCATTCAGGGGGATGAGTCACAGGCGATCAAGCATTTCCGTGAAGCCATGCTCCGGGGCCCCGACAACCGCAATGCTCTGCAGGGCATCGCCTCGGTCATGGATCGCGAAGCCCTTGCCGGATTCATGAAAGAAGTCCAGCAACAACATCCGGATGCCTTCGGCCCACGACTGGTTCTTCTGGAAAATGCCCTGATCGATGGCGATACGAAAACAGCCGACGCACTGACGGCCGAACTTCTCCAGCGCGAGCAGGCTAATGAGCCCGCGCCGGCCGAGTCACTGGTAGCCGCGGTGTATCAGGGTATTGGCACCCAGCTTGCCCAGCGTAACCGACCGGACGAAGCAGCCAGAGTGCTTGAGCGGGGGCGGGTCCTGTTCCCTGAGGACCAGAGCATTGCCCTTCGGGCCGCATCCGTTGCATTCAGCCAGGACGACACCGGCAAGGCGAGAGATATTCTGCGCGAACTCAAAACCGCCCATCCGGACTCAGCCGCCCCCTATCGACTGGAGGGGCAATATCTGGAAACTACAGCGGATTACCGGGGGGCCGCAGAGATGTATGAACTGGCCTACCGCAAAGAGCCGAACGCGCAGCTTGCGGTTGCCCGTGCCCAGGCAATGGACCAGACAGGCCAGCTAGAGGCGGCCATTGACTTGTTACAAACGGCCAGCAATGAGTTCCCACCGAACGAACGACTGTCACTCACCCTTGCCATGCTCCAGCAAAAAGCCGGACAGAAAGAACAGGCACTGGCCTCCTATCAATCGTTGGTTGACCAATACCCGAACAACACCGTAGCCCTCAACAACCTGGCCTGGCTCTATTATGAGCAAGGCGACGACAGAGCCATGGAACTGGCTCGCCGGGCTCATGAGCTGAACCCGCAGAATGCGGCGGTTGCAGACACCTATGGCTGGATTCTCTTTGGGGCAGGTCTGAAGGAGGAAAGCGTAAGGGTACTGGAAAAGGCCCACGAACTAGATCCCGAGTCCCAGGAGATCGCCATGCACCTGGCCGAAGCCTATCGTGCCGCCGGTCGCAACAACGATGCACGAAAGCTGCTCGAAAAATATCAGAGTAACGGCTAACCATAAGTACCCGCTATAATATGCGAGCCCAAATACCAAAACGTTCCTAGCAGCCACTGGCAGCGCTTACATCCCGCAACAATACTTAACACACGGTATTGATCACAGGATGGTGCGCTATGTCAGTTTGCAGAATTCTCGGTATTGGGATCGCAATTACACTGCTTGCAGGTTGCCAGAACTGGCAATACCGTCAGATAGAGGGTAAGCCGGCTCCCGCCTCTGTCCCGGAAGTCAGTGAACCCGGCAAAGTCCAGGCCTGGTACTACGATGGGATTTCCGGCAATTATGTGGAATCCACGCTGGCCAGCGATGCCTACCCGGACTCGCCCGATGAAATCACCGAGCTGACAGAGCTTCAGTGGACCACCAGTCGTGCCAACAACTACGGCACGCTGATCCGCGGCTACATACAACCCCCAACCACCGGCGAATACACGTTCTATGTTGCCGGGGACGATCAGACCCAGCTATGGCTCTCGGACTCCCGAAACAGCGAAGGGCTCACCCAGATTGCCTCGACCATGTCCGTGCCTATCGGCAATTACACCCGCTACGCCTCACAAACCTCCGGCATCCACTATCTCGAAGGTGGCCAGAAATACTACTTCGAACTACGTCACAAAGAGGGCGGCTGGGACGACCACTTCTCCGTCGCATGGGAAGGCCCCGGTATAAGCCAACAGGTTATTTCCGGGGACTACCTCTACACCTATGCACGCGCTATAGAAGAGCCTGAACCCGAATTAGGTGAGATCGAGGCTTACGAACTGGGTTATCGTATCGGTCACTTTGATGCCAGTCAGGGACTCGCCTACAACAGCCAGTACCGACCACTGGATGAAGACGGCGACAACCTTTACGACAACTGGGAGGTTGTTTACGGCCTGGATCCGGGAGATCCTTCCGATGCCCTGGCAGATAACGACAACGACCTCCTGAGCGCAACAGAAGAATTCTGGGCCCGTACCGATCCGTCAAGCGCCGACACCGATGGTGACGGCATTCCCGATGGCTATGAGTACGCCTACAACATGAATCCGACAGACCCTGCCGATGCAAGCCAGGACCTTGATGGCGATGGCTTTACCGCACTGGAGGAATACGAAGCCAATACCGACCCTGTTGATCCGGACGATCGCCCGGTCATCGAAGCAAGCTACCTCCCGGGATTTACGGGACAGTACTTCAGCGGCACCAACTTCGACGAATTTCTTTACACCCGAAAAGACAAAAATATTCAGTTCAGTTGGGGCAGCAGCAGCCCCTCGGCGGATGTTCCCAAAGACCGCTTTAGTGTACGCTGGCAAGGCTGGTTTACCCCTCCCCACGAAAGCGGCACCCGGGATTACCGGATGACCGCCCGCGCAGATGACGGCGTTCGGGTCTATGTCAACGGTAACCTGAGAATTGATCAGTGGAAAAATCAGTCTCCGACCAGCTATTCCACCGAAATCAGCCTGCCCCCTGAAGAACCAGTCGGAATTACGATGGAGTATTACGAGGCAAGATACGATGCGACCGCAGCGTTCACCATCACGGACATGCAAACCGACGCAACCCTGGCTTCGGCGAACGTCGTCCAGAGCCTGGACCTGAACTATGATTACCAGGGCAGCTCCCTTGAGGATGGCATAGCAGACAGATACAAGCTCCGCTACGGGCTTCCCCTGCTACAGCCCAGCGCGGACATGGTTCTCAATAATGCCGGTATTACCGTGATGGAAGCCTACGAATCCGGGCTACATCCCTATACCCTGGAGACTGTCAGTGAACCGAACGCACCGGTCACAGAGCAGCCACCGGCCACAGCGGTACCGGACAGCACGATCACCCTGAACTGGACCCCCCCAGGCACCCGTGTCGATGGCAGCGGCATTGCACTCAGCGAAATAGACTACTACGAAATACGCTACGGTCAGTCGCCGGGTGAGCTGGATGAAAGCATACGTCTTGAAGCTGGCAACACCAGCTACGAGCTGGAAGGCCTGGTCCCGGGAACCTGGTACTTCACCATACAGGTGGTGGATTCAGAGGGCCTTCGCAGCCAGCCATCGGATGTAGTTGAATTCGGGGTGGAGTGATGGGTACAGAGAAAATAAATTTCCGCTGGCCACTCTCAAATGGTCATGTAGTCAATGGCTGGCGGGCACCCCTAAGACTGTCGGAATATTTTACATTCAAACAAAAGCAACAAACACTAGTTTCTTTAATATCAATTAGTTACATCGTTGGCATAGTACCTGCTTTACTTCTACTTGATGTAACCACATACGCTCACTGGAGGAGTGAAACATATGAAGTTCTTCAAACAAGGCTTGGCGCTGGCAGTTGCTCTGGGCGTTACCGGAGTCGCTCAAGGCGCATATCTGGGATTGCACGACGAGCCTGGCACTTCTGTTGCCATCCCAAGCGAGAACGACTATGCCACAGGCTCAGGGTTTGGCACCAACTTTACCGGACCACAGTACTACGATACTACGGATCAGGTAGTTGTTGATAACCAGCTGGTTTATGCAAACGATGATGAGTTCAGGCTCACATTTACCTTCCTTGGCAAGGAAGCAGACTGGACAAGCAAGTTCTTCTTCGGAGGAACCGAACTGTTCAACAACCAGACATCTGCGTTGGGCGCTGAGTACTCAACGATTGTAACCGGCTCTACAGGTGGTTTCCTGGACTTCAAATTCCGGGAATTCAAGTATGGAGAAACGGTAGTAAACGGTTTCAACACTGGTTATGGCGCCACTGATAGCGTCCCAACGTTCAACATCTTCAAGGTTGAGGATGATCACTTCATCCTCAGTTGGGACGATGATGAGCAGTCAGATGATAACCATGACGACATGATCATTTCAGTAAAAGCCTCCAAGGTTCCTGAGCCGGGCACCCTCGCTCTGCTGGGACTTGGTCTGGCTGGTTTTGCCCTGCGCCGCAAGTCCAAGGCCTGATACGCCCGAGCAAAACGTGTAGTAGAATTGAAAGCCCCGCTCTGTAGCGGGGCTTTTTCTTTTCTGAAAAGAGTATCCACACGGTGCATGTCCAAATCGTTTACATCCAGTCCGGGCGGGGCCTCCTGAAAGACTGCGAACTGCTGAGGGCCGTTCTCGAATCTCTGGGTCACCACGTTACCATCCGAGCGGTAACACCCACCGCAGAAACCAGGCTCAAACTGAAAAATAAGTGGTACAGGTTTCTCCGTAAACGATTGCCCTCCCGCTTAAGCACCACAATCCTCGGTTTCGAGCTAAAACTCCGGCTACTGGTTAACGGACAGGGCGCCCAGGACCTGATCATCCACCTCCAGAGCATACAACCCGGACACCTCTTCAATAATGGCATTCACTGGCTGATTCCCAACCAGGAATGGTTTTCTCCAGATCAGATGCACTATCTGCAAAGAATAGATGCGGTTGTATGTAAAACCAGGGAAGCCTGTGCTCTGTTCTCCCAGCATCATCACAACGTGCTGTTTACCGGCTTTTCATCCCCGATTATTCCCACAGGGCTACCCGCACCAGTAAAAGACTTCCAGAAGGTTCTTCACGTTGCCGGAAACAGCCCCTTCAAGGGAACCGACAGACTAATCTCAATCTGGAGGCGCCATCCGGAATGGCCATTGCTGACGGTAGTGAGCAACCGACACGAACAGGAACAGACACCGGATAACATCCGGATTGCTTCCAACATCCCGCAGGCCGAACTGACCCGTTTATGGTCTGAGTCAGGGCTGGCAGTACTGCCATCAGAAGTTGAAGGGTATGGGCAGGTTCTCGTGGAAGCCCAGGCGTACGGCTGTGTCGTGATTACAACCAACGCCCCGCCAATGAATGAAGTCATCACACCTGAATGTGGAATGCTGGTGCCCTGCACTTCCACCGCCAGGTTTCGCCTGGGTACCCGGTATTTTGTTGGCGAGAATGAACTGGAACAGGCAATCAAGGGCTGTTTTGAAGCAGACCAGAGCAGCTTACAGGCCATGTCTGAGCGGGCCTCAAAGCACGCCACAGACAACCACAGATCCTTTGAGAAGAACCTGGCGGCGCTGCTTTCTGTTACGTTTGCAGATACATACCCGCCTTAACTAGAAGAGGCCTCAAGGGTTGTACGTCTGATCGATTGCATGAACTACCTGCTGCAGGGTACTGTCAACCAGGTCAGAAAGCTGCTCCGGCCCATCACAGCCATCACAGGATACCCCAAAAACAATCCATGAGGCATCCGTGCGGGGGTTCACATAGCCCCTCACCTGTGCCAGCTTCGCCTTCAGGTCATCCGTCTCCCAGTAACCCTCGACGTAATAACCAAACGCAACATGGATCTCCTGGTTAGTCCCCCGGTTACGCAGCGTCATGCCCCGAAAATCCGCCGGGACAGGGGCGCTAACCGGGTAAAGGTTCTCCGCATGCCACTCCTCCCGGTCATACAGGCGGTTCACGTACTGAATCAACTCCGCGGAATGGCGCTGGTAATCGTAGCTGTAAACGGCCACGTAGAGCTGCTCCGGAGTCCCTCTTTCCTCCATCACGCTCTCGCGGTCAAACAGCGTCTGCACATAAACACGATCCGGGTTCCTGACCTGAGGGCGCCACCCTTCCAGCATGCTGGAAAACAGGGTGCCATACCGATCACCATCAAGCCGGATGTCCAGCGGTGCCGGCTCATCCCGCACATTACGCTCGGTGGACGGCAGCGAGACCCAGAACAGAAGCGGCAGCAGCGTCAAGGTAACCGCGCCGGCGATCAGCCTGCCTCCACTGTGATTGGTTGCAGAGGCACCGTCAGCGGATGTCTCCTCGCTCTCAGCATTCCGCTCGGCAGCGGACAGCTCCAGCCGGCGGCCGATAAAAAACAGGGGGACCAGCGTTCCCGCAAACACCCACCAGCCGAAGTTATCGTGATCATTAATCAGACTGGTTTCCATGTTGGTTTCGTAACCCATGTATATGATCACAAAAACCCGGATCCAGTTCGCCGCCAGGGCGAGGACAACAGCCGTCAGATAGAGGATCACACGGGAACGGACCCGGTTAAGGTTCAGTTCGCCATAGATCACCGACAGGGACTGCCCCACCAGTAGGTAGCGCAGCCCGGAACAGCCGTGGGCCACTTCAAACGTCCCCACTCCGATCAGGTATACAAACACCCCTTCAACCCGGAACGAGATATCCATCAGCCCCAGCAGCAACTGATTGATTTCGACAGTGATAACCTGAAGCGTCCAGGAGAGAAAATCCCAAACCGGCACGGTAAAGAACAAAATCCCCACGGGAAGAATAAAATAGCGAACCTGCCGCCAACCCAGGAACACCGCCAGGGTACCCAGTAGCAGCGGCACCACAACAATTTCCCTTGCAGCCTGAATGCGCAGGATATCCCCCAGCCCGTAGCCGATCAGCGCAAGCACAAAGGGGATGACCCAGAACGGGTAGAAACCAGGCGTAAAGCGGTGCCGGAGGCAGGTACGGACCACCAGAAATATTGAAACCGCGAGCAGTAACAGGCCGTGGGAATAGGACTCGTCGAACCGGAACCAGCGGCTTACAATGCCTTCCACCGTCGGCCAGACCAGCAGGAAAAGGGCTAAAAAAGCGACCAGAAGCGGAAGCGCGGTATAGGCGAGGTACCGGAGCCGAGTCCATTCAAACTTCATACATCCAGATCCTTCAGGGGGATTGAACACGCATCGGGGCCCTAAAGCCTGAACAGCCGGTTAATGCGGGACTTCATCCCCTTTGGCAGCCAGGCCTGGCATTGGTACATCAGCTTCAGCATCGGCGAACGCACGAATTCAAGGGTTGTAAAATCAACCTCATTGCCCCTGAATTTTGCCTTGTAGAAGGTGTTTTTACCATAGCCCGCCAGCAAGTCGTAGCGATCAATATCCGGGTCTGAGAATGCCTGCTCAACTGCATAGCCAAGATGAAGGGTGCCCGGTGAAAGCTTCTTGTGTAAATGCTCATCGAAGCCCGCCTGCAAGTTATAAACTCCCCTGCCCGAACAGATATCGTAAAGCACGGATACCGTCCGCCCGTCCACAACCAGGGCGGTCAGTTCCGGTCTCTGATTCCCGGACAAGCGGGAAAGCAGCTTCATGTGAAAATCCACCGCCCTGTCATCAAAGCAGGGCTTACCCCAGCGCTCATGGTGAAAACTATTCAGCTGTTCAAAGAAGGGGGCGTATTCTCTCGTGTCTTCATGTATCCGGTGAACCTCCCCCTCCAATTCACCCTCAAACACAGAGCGGCGGTTAAAGGCCTTCAGCCGGGTATTAGGGCCAAGATCCTGTAACCATGCGTCGAAGCGCCCCCGGGTATCAATACAGATGCCTTTGGACTCATTGCGAACCAGTCTGATAGCGTCATCATGTTTCGTCAGGGCATCGCCGAAATCCCCAGCAGCCGGGCTCCTGCTGTCTGAGACCACCACCTCATCCCAATTGAGATCACGCAAATAGCCGGAAGTCAGGGCAGCCACCTCGGATTCATAGCCCTCACGTGCTATCAACCCAACGTATTCAGTGCGGACAGAGGGGCCCACCCGCCATGCATTACCTATGAAATGAACCCGATGAATACGAAAGCCGCCCATGGTGCGGAAATCGTGCCGGTACAGAGGCGCGAGCCCCACCAGGCGGTTGCCGGAGTCATAGATCCCCAGCAGCAGCAGATCCAGGCCAAAACTCTCCGACCACACATCCCACCAGCTGAAGAGCCAGGGCCAGCTCATGAAAAGCGGATCAGCGGTACTGTTCTCCAGCAGCTCCGCCCAGGCCGGGGCAAGGGCAGCAAATTCCTGCTCGCTCAGGGCACGAACCTTAAGTTCCATTTGCATCATCCATAGACACCACCTAACCGGGTCTGCCTGAACGCCGGCCAACCACCATCCGGGCCAAAGCCTTCCAGGGCCCACGCCAAAGTGGATCCTGTTTCAGGGAACGCCCGATATCCATTAAAGCCCGACGAGATTCACCTTGGAATATCTCATACCTAGCCTTACGCACATAAAAGTAACTTAACCCACGACGCTTCTGGCCTTGCGTCAAAACCTCGGGAAAACGTTCGATAAACTGCAACAGCAGCCTTTCATTGGCCCTGAATCGCTGCTGCTTGTCCGATGAGATCTGATTCTCCATAACACGGTAATACCCCAATACCTCCGCGATATAGCGAAAGTGATACCGGGTAGAGAATCGCAGCCACAACCCATAGTCTTCAGCAAACCGGTCGTTGCCATCAAACCCGCCCATTTCAGCGAAACAGGCCCGTCGGGTCATGGTGGTATTCATGCTCACAAAGTTATCCTTCAGCAGCTGTGGTGTCACGAATCCCGAATAGCGCTTCATCCTGTTGGTGCCAATCTCCTTGCCGGCACAGTCAATTACAATGAAATCTCCATAGACGATATCGGCCTCGGGGTGCTCATCAAATTCCCTGAGGGAACGTTCAAGTTTATGGGGGCGCCAGGCATTATCCGAATCCAGAAAACAGATAAACTCACCTTCTGCCTCCTCAATACCCCGATTACGGGCCACACTCTGACCCTGGTTGGACTGCCAGAAATAACGTATCCGTGAATCGTCAGCCTGGTACCGCTCCACAACGGCCCTGGTATCATCTGTTGAGCCATCATCCACCACGATCAGCTCAAAGTCTCCAAACGTTTGTGAAAGAACACTGTCGATAGCAGCACAAAGATAAGCCGCCCGATCAAACGTTGGAGTGATGATAGACACCTTCGCCCTTGAACCCATTAACGAGAATCCTTTTCCCGGTGATAACTGGTCACCGCCATAACATCAACGGGGTTTATTTCAGCACCACAACCGCAAGCGCCCGCCATACCGCCCTGCCCCCGGGCCGCAACTTCATAGCACGAAAGACCTCTCCCAGAGCAGCCATTTTTTCACCCTGGCCCGAAAGGTAGCGAGCCTTGCGAATGTGAAAAAAGGCAAACCCGGCATCGAATTCCTTTCTGCTCAATGCGGAGGGGTGCTGGCTCCGGAAATCGCTGATAATGGACCAGTTGGCATCAAAGCGCCGGGTCTTGTCTGAAGACAGCTGATCCTCCATGACGCGATATTCCGCCATAAAGTCAGGAACGTACAAAAACCTGTAAGCCGTGGAAAAGCGCAACCACAACTCATAATCGTCTGATCGTTTTCTGGAAGTATCCATCGGACCAAGCTCATCAAAACAGCGCCTTGGCACCAATGCCGTGTTGATGCTCACACAGTTGTCCCGGAGCAGTTGGAACGTAATATTCCCGGAATAGCGCTTCATATTCTCCCGGCTGATCTCGTTGCCCTGTTCATCAATCAGGATGTTATCGCCGTAGGCAATATCGTAGTCCGGGTTCGCCGTCAGAGCCCGATAACCTGACTCCAGGCGATGCGGTAGCCAGCGGTTGTCGGAATCCACAATCGCAATAAACTCACCTCGGGCATGCTGAAGCCCATGATTGAAAGCAGACGCCCGCTTATTATTCTCCTGATAAAAATAACTTACCCGCGGATCCGTACCAAACTCGGCCTCAATAAGAGACCTGGAGTCATCGGTGGAACCATCGTCCACAATGATCACTTCAATGTTTTTATAGGTTTGATCAAGGGCACTGTTAACCGCTTCCACAATAAAGTCGCGGCGATTATAAGTGGCAATAATCACGGATATTAAAGGTAAGCTTTCCTCAGCTCCGTTGTTCACGGTTTTCCTCCTGGGACTGAAAATTATGCCGGGCATTGATAGCTTCATGGGCAGCAGTCAGTAACTCACCGTCCGAATCGCCCCCCATGATGAACCAGCCTTGTTCAGGGTTGGTGTCCCCAAGGGATGACCTTACAAAAAGATCCAGCCTGGAACGCAGGGGGTGAAAACCTTCAGCCTTTAATGCCCGGGAAAAACCCTCATCTGACGTGGTCACCGAAAACTGCGAGGCATCCGAACACTTCTGACAGGCCCCTCTCACCAATGCCCGCTTCAGGGCTGCTGCCCCGGGAGGCCCCAGATAGTCCACCAGCTTGACCACTCGCCTGGAGCGCCTGATCACCAGTAATGCCAGAAGCTCACCCTCAGAATTCCGCGCCATCACGAACTTGTAGTGGGCCAGTGGGTGGCGACAATACTTCCAGTGCAGGTAGTCGAATGATCGAACCACAGTCTTTTGATAGGAAGGGGTGATTCTCTCCGCAAGCTCATCCACCTGGCGTCTATCCGGCAGTCGATCCTCCAGAGTTATCTGAAGTTTCTCATTACCTACAAAACAATAGGCGAATTTATACATCCACTGGAGACCAGCAACTAACATGCTGCGAAGGTCGGAAATCTTACTGGATTTCCGGTAAGACGGAACCTGGCAGTTCTTCCATCCCATTTTCCGAAGCACCCGTGCTGCCATGGGGCTTACCCCCAATGACATAATTACCGGTGCCCGGCCTATCAGTTCGGTCTTGATCTGTTTTCCAAGACCCGTTCCCCGATAATCCGCATCCACATAGAAATCGCAGCTCCACAATGCGTCGATCCGGGACTCATTGTATTTGACCTTGACCGGCAGTACCCCGTTGAATCCGACGATCCGCTCACCATCGGCCAGAACCACCGGGTTGAAGTCGACGCCCATCACACTGCTTAGCTCAAGAAATTCCCACTCCCAGAGGTGGTCCTTTGACGATGGGTCCTGACGCAGGGCAAGTATCGCCTGTTTCTGGCCTTCCTCGTACCTAACGACGTTTACCACACCCACTACCCCTGATGACCATGCTGCAACCAATCCTGAAACATCAGGATCCCCCACAACTGGAAACTGTAATCCTCGCGACCAGACAGGTGTTCGTTCCAGAACCAACGTACCGTGTCCACATCCCAATAGCCCTGCTCCTTCAGTATGGCAGGATCCAGAAGATTCTCCGCCCAGTCCCTTAATGCCCCCCGAAGCCAGGCCGCGATGGGCACGGCAAACCCCTGCTTGGGCCGGTCAATCAGTTCCCGTGGCACATGGCGATACAGCACAGAGCGCAATACCTGCTTGCCCACCCCGCCCTCTACATTGAGATCCGTGGGCAACCCCAATGCAAAAGACACCACCCGGTGGTCCAGCATGGGCACCCGGGTTTCCAGGCTGCAGGCCATGGCGGCCCGGTCGACTTTCACCAGAATATCATCCGGCAGGTACCAGTTCAGGTCCCGCCACATCAGGCTTTTCAGGTTATCCCCCTGCACAGCCCCGGGCAACGGGTGCGTGAGACCATAGGCCGGTTCACTGGCTGACAACACCGCCTCGCCGGGATGGGGCCAGTAGGAAATTCGCTGGCGATAGAATTCCGACAGCGTCCCCGCCTGGGCAACCGCCCGAGTCGCGGCCAGTCGCTGGCGGATGGCGGCAACGCTCCGGTGCTTCTGGGATGGCACCAGCGCCCTTATGCCCGGGGCTATCGCTGCGTCAGGCAGCCGGGTCAGCAGTTTTCGCATCCTGGCCTTTGCGGAATTCCGGCCATTCCAGGCTGCGAGGGTCGCCGGGTACCGGGTATAGCCACAGAACAGTTCGTCCCCGCCATCCCCCGACAGAGCCACCGTCACCTGTTTTCGGGTGATTTCACTGACAAGAAAGGTGGGTATCTGGGAGGAATCCGCAAACGGCTCATCATACATGCTGGCCAGCTTCGGAATCACCTTCAGCGCGTCCTCCTCGGTGGCGTAAAACTCCGTGTGATCCGTACCCAGGTGCCGGGCCACTGCGGCCGCATGCTCCGCCTCATTAAAACCGGGCTCATTGAATCCGATACTGAATGTCCGGACCGGCCTCTCGGATTGCTTCTGCATCAGGGCGACAACGGTGGAAGAGTCCACCCCACCGGAAAGAAAGGCCCCCAGGGGCACATCCGAAATCATCTGCTCCCCGATTACCTCGGAGAGCAATGACTCAAGGTGACTGGATGCCGAATCAAGGGTCCACTCCCGGGACTCGTCAAACTGGTCTTCCAGGTGCCAGTATCTCCGGGGCTCCGGCAACGCATTTGCGGACAGGTCTGCCAAGTCAAACTCGACAAAAGAGGCGGGAGCCAGTTTGTAAATGCCGGAGTAAATGGAATGGGGCGCGGGAATCAGGTTGTGGCGTAACAACAGTGGCAGGGCCTGCCGGTTAATCTCTCCCTGCCAGTCCGGGTGTTGACGCAGCGCCTTCAGCTCAGAGCCGAAAAGCAGGGTGCTGCCCTGCCAGCCGTAGTAGAGAGGTTTCTCCCCCATGCGATCACGGGCAAGGTACAACCGGCACCCGGTCTTATCCACAAGCGCAAAGGCAAACATACCTGCAAAACGCTCAAGGGATGCCTCTACGCCCCAGGCCTCAAAGGCCGCCAGCATGACCTCCGTATCCGAGTGGCCACGAAACTCCGCCCCCAGGTCAACCAGTTCCGACTTGATCGCTGCAAAATTATAGATCTCACCGTTAAACGCGATAACATAGCGTCCACTGCGGGATGCCATTGGCTGAGCACCCAGCGGTGAAAGGTCCTGAATCGAGAGACGGCGGTGTACCAGTGCAATACCGGCTTCCGGGTCCTGCCAGAAGCCCTCATCATCAGGACCACGGTGCTGCAGGGAGCCGGAAATGGCCTCAAGAAGGCCCTGCGGACAGGCAAACACGGAGGGACTGGTCAGAAACCCGGCGAAACCACACAAAGTTCATTCTCCTTGTTAAACTGCTCCCGGTAGGGATATGTGCCTGACAGAAAAGCGGCTGGCTCCATGTGCACCAAAGATACAGGATATCATTGAAAAGTGGCGAATATCAGCGATAAAAACCCCTTAACAATCGGGCTTCTTCCCTACGAACTCGAAGCCAACGCCTATATCGAAAAGAACCGGAAGATTCTTGAGCGTATCGGCACTGTCGTTCCCGTTCCCAGGCCCGGCCCAATGTTCGTCAAGGTCCTGAAGCAGGTCTTGAAGACCGGCCGTTTCAGGCTTTACGATGTCCTGATCATCAACTGGCGGGAAAACACCCTGAGGAGTGGCAACAACACCCTCCACCCGCTGGGGGTTCTCGAGTATTTCCTTTCCCTGCTCCTGCACCGTGCGGTATGCGGAAAACTCATTTACGTAAAGCACAACAGCCACCCCCACAACCTCCCACCCCACAGCATCCGAACAGCCGAAAAACTTGTCAGGGCCGGCCAGCGACTGGCCAATGCCATTGTTGTGCATTCACCGGAACAGGCGGTAAAACGCAACAAAACGCTTTATGTTCCCCACCCTCTCTACGATGTACAAATTGAGCACCCGGCAGACAACCCCACTGAGCAGGCCGAACCGCCGTTCGTCATGATAGGCCGCGTACAACCCTACAAAAAGATAGATGAAGTCATTGCCAACTGGGAAGGCAGTTCCCGGTTGGTCATACTGGGCCCGAGCTCAGACAACAAGTACCTGCGCCAATTGGAAGAACTGGCAGAGAACAGGAACATCGAGTTTGAAATAGATTTCCATCCGGAACACTATCTGGCCGAAAGAGTCAGTGGCAGCAAGGGAGTCATCATCACCAACGACAATAACAGCATGCTGGTGAGCGGCAGTTTTTTCTTTGCCATTTCCTGCGGAGCCAGAGTCTACGCCACGGATTCTCTGTTCTTCGAATGGGTCAGAACGACTTCCCTGGCCCCTTACCTCTTCATTGCGGACACCCTGCCCCAACTCACCAACTTGGTGCTCTCTGGCTCTGTGAGCAGCGACCCCGGTATCAAAAGCGCCGTGCGTGCCGAAGCGGAAAAGTATTTTGGCGACAAGGCTGTTGAGGACGCATGGCGAAAGGCCATAACCTAATTGCTAGCGCAAAAAGAAATCCCCGGGAAAGGCAGCATCGAGACGGTCCAGAAAACCGCAGTCGGGAATTCCGGGAGCCGTCATCGTCATGGCTTCATCCAGCGTTGACGCAATTTCAACGTCCTTCCTGCCTGTTCCCTCGTAGTAGTCCTGGTACTTGAACAGACTTTCCGAGAAACCTTCAGGAAGCAACAGCACGGCGGGAATGCCAAAGGCTTCTGCCAGAACCACACCATGCAGAGATGACGAAACCACCTTCCTGGCCCCCAGGATGCGGCCAATGACGGTTTTCAGCGGATCAAGGGGGGAGATCACGTTATCCATCCCGCGAAAAAGCGGTAGATCATTGTAGTTGGGAATCACCACAAAATCGGTACCGGCGTTGACTCGTCTGATTTTCAGGTACCGGGGCACCAACAGCGCCGGATCGCCAAAGACCGCAGGACACTGGATTCCCCTCTCCAACAGGGCTGCTCTGGTCTTTGGCCCCCGCACGGCCCTTACATCCAGGTGCCGGAAGCAATGATCCTGCTCGGGAATCTTCCCATTGATGCCGGTGCCCCAGATAACATCCCCATCCCTGGCAAAATGAAGGATCGAGCCGATAGCTAATGCCTTGTTGGCTTTTTGGCGAGTATCCCACCGTTTCCCCGGGTACTTCCTGCGGAGCACGGCAGCAACCAGAACCGCCGAAAGCTCGTCGCCAAAATTTCTGATGCTGTAACCCTTCCGGTAAAAGAAAAAGTTAGGGGGTGCGCGACGGGTAGCTATCAGCAGTCTTTTTTCCTGCTCCTTGACCTGTTCCTTAATCCGCTCCTTTATTGATTCCATCTCTGCTCACATCGCAACAAATCGATCATGGATTAAAACAAGCCCGGGTGCCCAAGGCAAACGCTGATTAGCGTCCAACCAGTCGACCCAGCTTTCTCTTGATTTTCCGCCCCGTTTTATACAACTCACCTGTGCGGTCACTGAAGAGCTCAGCGCCACTGAATTCAGCGATAAACCTGTTTTTCCATTCCAGGTTCAGGTTGTTACTTTGCTTTCGGGTGGCCTGCTGGTCAGGGATCTTCAAGGTACCAACGTCAATACCTGTGAACCGCGCAATCCGGCTTACGGCTCCCGGCAGGTCCTCACGAACAGAATCGAAATCCATCTCAATAAAATTACACCCGTTAGCGGACAGAAGATAACGCCAGGAGGCATTGTCGCGAAGCGTCTGGCGCAGATATCTGTCAATCGCCTGGTAACTGTAGGTGGGGTTGTTACTAATGGGCTCCTGGCCGGAGATCCACACACCGGTCTGTTTGGCAATGGACAGCGAGACCGCCTGGCTCAGCACATCCTTTCGTGTGAGCACTATATAGTATGCATCCGGGAAGTATTCAGTGAGCTTGCTGAAACTGCCGAACTGGGCGATGTGAGAGTAATGGATCTTGATACCAAATACGCCATTGGCAGAGGTCCTGCGCTGCTGGATTTTCTCCAGCACCTCGCCCAGGTTTTGAGAACCAAGCCTTTTTTCCACTCCGCCAGATTGGCTGGCTGAACATACTCCAGCGGAAAGCCAAATCCACCTGTCTCCTTCAGGGCATGGCCCAGCATATGGCTGCCACATCGCCCGGTGGGGGCAATAATCACTACCTTCGACGGCTTATCCACCCGCTCCAGGTCGTGGGATTCAGAAAACTGGTCATGGTAAAGGTGCATCCCCATACCCCGTCTCATGCTGATAAATTAAAGGCTGTCGAAAATAGCGTGCAAATCGACTGCCGTCTGCCTCACTTCAAAACGCTCCGACGCCTGGCTGCGAAACTGCTCCGCTGCCTGCCGCAATCCGTCCGGGTCCATTTCCAGTTCTTCAAGGCGGGAGAGAAGCACCTCTACGGAATCAATATCGAACAATAATACCGGTGAATCTTCCGCTACTTCCTTAAGCCCGATACAGCGGGTACCAATAACCGGCACCCCCGCCACCATGGCCTCCATCGGCAGCAGTGGGCAGGCTTCCCAGCGGGAAGGCATGACCACCGCATCCACACCTCTCAAGGCCGGGGCCATGTCGTTGGTTGCGGGGAAAAAGTGGAAATACTGCTCCAGCCCTTTTTTGGCCAGTTCGGCCTGCTCCTCACGGATAAACCCGCCCCAGCCAAAGCAGGCAACGTGCAACGGACGCCGCCCGGGCTGACGATTCCATTGTTCCACCGCCGCCACCAAAGTACCAAAGCCTTTCTGTGCCATAAATCGCCCAAAAAAGCCTACCAGCAATGCCTCGGAAGACACCCCCGCCTCTTCACGGACCGGCCTTACCTCATCCGTCAAAAACGGCCTTGCATCAATACCGTTGCGTACAGCCAGGACTTTTCCCTTCCGCCCCAGGTAAGGGTAAGTCTCGATCAGATTACTTTTGGCGTCTTCCCCCACCGGGTTGATAACCGTTGCCATATTCAGAACCCGGCCAATCAGCCATTTTTTTACCCTGCCCTTTAACCCTGGAAACTGCCCTTCAAGGAACACATCATGGGTGGTAACGATATGCGGAATACGGAGAATTCTGGCTGGCAGGGCCGCCAGCAAACCGGCGGTAAACCCGTGGGAATGAATAAGATCGAATCGCCCTTTGAACAGCAGATTCAGCAGACTGAAAAACAGTACCCGGGTTTTATCCTCTGTTACTGTCTTATCCTGCACATGGGCCAACTCCTCCACCACGGATGTCAGAGCATCACTGCGCGGCGCAAGTAACGTCAGCAACAGGTTCTCCATCACCGGATCACCATAGACATACCTGAAGTAAGTACGTATGCCGCCGCTGGGATGGCGTGCAAATACTAACACCTGTTTTGAATCATCCATATAAAATCAAGAAACCTTCCTAGTGGACTTCACAATCTACTTTGAAGACCTGCTGTTTATGCTCCATGCCAGACTATATTTAGGTAGATCCCGAGTCTGACTCTCAAATTTATCTTCGTGTACGGCTGTGTCTTTTTCAACAATCTGACCGAAGGCAATGGCAAGACCACCGAAAAGATACCAATAATATTGGGAAAGTCCCCAATAGTTAAGACTGTACACTGCATACATCCAGAACATTGCCACGAAGGCATTGTTCAGATTAAAATAAAACCGATAGATGAAATCTGAACCAAGCTTTTTCAACAGCTCACGATTACGCATAAACTGTTTATATATTTTCACTATGAACCTTAAAAATAAAACAAACCCAATCACCCCAATTTCAATCAACAATTCACCATACATGTTGTGGCTGGCCTGAACACTTCCCCAGGTGTTGGCCTTGGCCTCGGGGGTCGTTCCCACACCATGACCAACTATTGGGCGCTTGAGGCCAAGTTTGAACTCGGCAATAATGCCCCCAATACGTCCCTGCGTTGTCGCAGAACCTTTCGCATCACTCACGAACAACGACATATATCGGTCTTTCTGAAGTGGATCCATTACACTCCATCCTCCGATCCCAATACCAATCGCAACCAAAATCAACATAAATTTATGAGAAGAGTTTTTGAATACAATCCAACCAACCACCAATAAAGCTATAAACCCGCCTCTGGACATGGTAAGAATCAGTGCATATAAAAGGCATGGGACCAACGCCATATAGATTAGCTTCGCATACCATCTCCCAGTAAAGAGCAAATAATGCAAAAATGGCATGACTGTAGCAATAACGAAGCCCAATTCATTGGGGTTAATCACGTCAGAAGGTGCACCTGAAAGGCGGCCAGCAAACTCTCCTCCCCCAATATATGTTGCACTACCCCAGTAGTCCTCAGTCACGTTAAGATAAAGAGGCTCCAACACCCTTATAACCTGGCACCCGACAAACACCCAAAGAAAAAGAACCAAGCGCCTCCTCGAGTCAATAATAAGAGCAGTAAAAAACAGGAAGACAATAGCTTTAACGAATTCTGGCAGATTCTGCCTGATCACACTGCCTTGATATTCAACCAACGGTAACGACAAAACCATGTACCCAAGAAGCACCAGAACAGCCTGAAAAACCGGATCTTGGGCTCTTCCCTTAAGCTTGTCACGCTCAAGAAACAACAGCCCCGAAATCAATGCTACCAGAAGCAAAGTCGGCCTTAGTGATCCATACCCTGGGATTCGGGCTGAAAGATGGAGGAAAAAATCCACCAGAAAATACAGGTACACCCAGAAAACACCATCGCTAACCCCGCTACCGGTAACTGCCGGGCTGGACGCGTCCAACTTGCGATTACTTTCCGCAGCTACCTGGCGTGTCATCCGCTGTGTACCACCTCTGTTCCGCGTAAACGATGCCCCAACAACTCCACACCGGAAACAGACTTATAGAACTGGAACCAGCCCTCGCTGCCGGTATGGCGGCGCAGGGCATACTGATGTTTCATCCCGACTCTGTCGGAAAAGGCAGCCACTGCGCAGGAGAATCCGGCCTGTTCCACCAGCGACATCAGCTTTGCTGAAAAGTCCGAAGGCTTGCCATTGGGGTAACAGAAAGAGCGGGGCTGGATACCCAGCCTATCCTCCAGGGCGGCCCGACACCCTCGGATCTCTTCACTGGCCTGGCGGTCATCCACCTGACCAAGGGTGGGGTGGGTGATCGTATGGCCACCAATCTCGATACCCTGCTGATGCATTGCTTCCAACTGCTCCCAAGAGCATGGGCCATACTGGTCCGGGGCCTGTCCCGGAATCTGCAGAGCCCAGGCCCTGGCCAGGGCATCTATGGTCCGGTGTTTGTCTTCATCCGGTACCGCCAACAGAAAATCAATCAGTTGTTTCCAGCACCGTTTTCTGTTCCTGCCCACATCCCCTTCTTCAATTGTCAGGCACTGGGTCGCAAAGGGCCTGTTTTCAGGCGAAACATTGTCCAGCAGCCAGGTAACCTTATCCGGCCAGAGCCAGAGGTCACCATTCACAAAACCGGTGGTGACAAACAGCGTGGCTGGCACTCCCTGTTCCTTCAGAATCGGCCAGGCCACATCGTGAAAATCCCGGTAGCCATCATCCACTGTTATCACAATGGTATTGCGCGGAACAGCCCGGCCATTCACCAAATGGTCCGACAGGTCTCCCAGAGTCATCGGGTTATAGAACCGGCGGATGTAGGCGATTTGTTCGCGGAAGCGGTCGCGGGAGACAAACCCTTCCGTCGGGGTGCTGGCAAACCGGTGGTACATCAGAATCCGCGGCTGATGCGCCGTGATTACCCGGGCAAGCTGGTAAAGCCCCAGGTCCCCGGCCAGTTTAATCGCCTTTGACGACAGATTCATGAACGACTCCCGTCTGTATCACTCTCCGCCACGGACCCATGGCTACCCAGAACCCGTTGATAAAGCGCTTCGTGGGCAGTCACCATCCGGCTCATACTGTAGCGCTCTTCCGCATCCTTTTTTGCCCGTGTTGCCATCTCTGCCCTCAACTCCGGATCACCTGCCAGTTTACACACAACCTTTGCAAATGCTGTGACATCACCAACGGGATAGACGTAACCATTCACTCCATCAGAGATGGCTTCGGGATTGCCACCCACCTCACTGCACACAACCGGCAGTCCTGCCCGAAGGTATTCCACGATGGCATTGGAGAAGCCCTCGGATTCGGAACAGAGTATACCCATATCCAGGAACGGCAAACAGTTTGCCACATCATCCCTGGGGCCAAGCAGGTGAACCCGCCCGGCGATACCCAGCGCTTCCGCCTGGCGGCGCAGGGGTTCGCCATCTCCGGCTCCGATCACCACCAGGTCCAGTTCCGGAACCTTGTTCTTCAGCAGCGCCAGGCACCCCAGCGCATCCGGAATACGTTTAATTGGCCGGATGTTGGCCACCAGCCCCATCAGTATACGCCCACCTTTCCTGAGTTCGGACAAAGGCGACACCTCGGCCCCCGGGCTGCTTCCAACAGCCTTATTGTCCGGAAACCCGTTATAGATCACATGCACGGATTGTTCCCTGAAGCCCTCTGCGGCCATGGTCACCCGCCGAACGGCATCACTATTGGCAACCACCCCTTCGGCAAAGCGGCCGGTCACTCGCAGGCAGGCCTTCAACGCCGGCGTATACCAGTAGCCCATGTCCCGGCGGGACAACAGGGAGCGGATACCGCACAACCGGAACACCGGTGGGCCGATCAGTGACGGATCGTTAAAGAAGATATGGGCCAACCGATACCCCTGCTGCCGGAAACGCCGGGCGGTGCGGAAAAGCGCCCGCCAAGTGGCGGGAGACTTCAGGGAGCGGTGCCCAAGCACTGTATAATCGCAGGGGAAGCCATGCTGACGAAGCCAGGGCGATTCCTCAAACACCAACAGGTGCGGCGTGAACGCCTGGCGATCCAGCCCCTGCACCAGGCTATAGAGCTGCCCTTCAGTGCCGGCGTGGGGGTCGCGAAAATAATCAATAACAAACAGAACTCTCTCAGCGTTCACCCGGCAGACTCCCTGGTCAGTAACATCCTTATCACCCTGTTAATGCACCCTTTCCCGCCCAAGCAGAACTGCCAGCGCACGGGCCGGATCACGGAGGCCGGACTCCAGCAGATAACGTACCCCCTGAAATTGCCGGCCCTCCTTCAGCAACACCATACCCAGCCGGAAACAGAGCACCGCCTTTCTCTTGCGGAGGGTGGACTTTTTATAGGGGTAGCGCGCTTTGGCACGGTGGAGGATTTCAAAGCCATTCTGCCAGCGGGTGCGCTGCCCATTGGTACTGATACTGCCATCGTGCTTGCGGTAATAGAAACTGGTCACACCGGAATAACCCACCGGCGCCTTCTCCGCCACCCGTAACAGGAAATCATGGTCCTGGGCCGCCCGGAACGTCACTTCCAGGGGGCCTACCTCATCAATCACACTTTTCCTGAACATGCACAACCCGGGCGAGGCGACGTAGCAGTCCAGCAACAGGCGGTCAGGTTCGCTGGTTTCCCTGTGCCCCTCCGGAAACAGCGGGTACAACCTGTGGCCGTCAACATCAATGGCATAACCCTGTCCGTAGACCATGCCCAGGGCGGGATTCTGCTCCAGCATGGCCGCATGGGCCTCCAGGGCACCCGGGGCCAGCAGGTCATCGCTGTCCAGAATCACCACGAATTCACCACGGGCCTGCTCAAGACCCAGGTTAATGGACGCCGCCTGCCCCCGGTTCTGGCGCTCCGGGTGGGTCAGTAATCGCAACCGTGGGTCCTGAACGCCCTCGAGCCATTCAAAGGTGCCATCGCTGGAACCATCATCCACCAGGATGTATTCCAGATCCCCGAGACTTTGCCCGAAAACAGAGTCCAGCGTCTCCTGGATCAGGTCCAGGCGGTTATAGGCGGGGGTAATCACTGAAATCCGTGGCGTCATGTTGTCCCTTTGGTCCGGGTGTCAGGCCTAATTTCCTGAAATACTATCAAATTTCTATGATATTCTCACCAGAATCCGGGCCACGCGCTCTGTTACAATGCGCACCCCGACACCCGCAATAAAGGCTAAACGGATGGATACCGATGGACCAAGCCCCTGCCCGCGCTGACCACCAGGAACTGGCAATCTATATTTTCTCCTTTAACCGGGGCCGGTTTCTGGAGAACTGCCTTAAGTCCGTTGAAGCCTGCGCCTCTGACATGCCGGTGACCGTTATTGACGACCAGAGCGACGACATGCAGACCCGGGCAGTCCTAGATCAGTACCGGGACCGGTTGAGGGTAGTCATTGCCGGTGATGCCGAGATTACGGAACATAAAACCGGGGGCCTCTACAACAACATGCGCTTTGCCTTTGAAGATGCCCTTGGCTCCGGCAGGCGCTTTGCCCTGTTCCTGCAGGACGACATGCAACTGGTCCGCCCCATTCTGCCGGAAGACATTGCCGGCGCAAAAACCTTCTTCGATGCCAACCCCAATGCGGCAGAACTTCATACCTGCTTTATGAAACGCTTCTACAAACACCGGGACGACACCCTGACAGAGCTGGATGCCAGTGGCGAGGCCTACCTTCGCCCCTCGGATTACCCGGGGTTTTCCGGTTTTTCCGCCGTGGGCCTTTTTGATATCGAGCGGTTCCGGGCACTGTTTGGCGACCTGAAACAGGGGGAATACGCCAACAATGAACTCGCCCAGAAGAACCACATCCAGATGGGCATTTCCGCCCGACCCTTTATGATGTGGCTGCCCTACCCCATCTCCCATCGCGGCAAGCAGCGTAACCTGCCGCTGCAGTTGGTGGAGTTTGTAGGCGGCTGCGGCTATTACCCGCTGGAACTGATGACGGACAGAAAGGCCCGGGCCATGCTGGAACGGGACCGCAGGCAGCGCCCCTACGCCGAAGACTGGCTGGAATGCGAAAAACTGAAAAACACCCCGGTATGGAGCTTTGCCGGGGGGCTTTCCAACCTGCACTCCCGGGGTGGTTTAAGGGCCTGGCTGGGACGGATACTACAGAAATTCCGCTAACCCCTGCCGGCCCTTTCCCTGATTATTGCCCCGCGGGCTGGGGAAGTTCCGACTCCCCCGCCGCCAGGGCACCGAACTCGGCATTGTCCCGCATCAGCTCATCGTAGGAGCCCTCACCAACAACGTGGCCACGGGACATCATGTAGATGGTGTCGCAGCTCTGAACGGTGGTCAGACGGTGGGCGATGAGAATAATGGTCTTCTGGTTTGCCAGGTTTTCCACCGCCTGCATCACCGCCACTTCCGTCTGGTTGTCCAGGGCACTGGTGGCCTCATCCAGAACCAGCACGTCCGGGTCATGGTAAAGAGCCCGGGCGATGCCGATACGCTGCCGCTGCCCACCGGACAGCCTTACGCCCCGTTCCCCCACTTCTGTCTCATAACCCTGGGGCAACTGGGTGATAATAAACTCATGGAGGTTGGCGACCTTCGCCGCCTTTTCCACAGCGTCCATATTGATATCGCCAGGCTTCATGCCAAAGGCAATATTGGCGGCAATGGTCTCATCGGCCAGGAAAATATGCTGGGGCACGTAACCAATTGCCCTTTGCCATGAGCGCACATTACCGGAGTCCACGGGCCGGCCATCCACCAGCATCTCGCCGGAAGAGGGGCGCAACAGGCCCAGAACAATGTCCACCGTGGTGGTTTTACCCGACCCGCTAGCACCGACAAGACCGATCCGCTTGTTGGCGCCGAAGCGCATGGAGACACCCCGGAGGGCTTCCTCACCCGCTGCCGGGTAGCTGTAGTGGATATCCTTCAGCTCAATGGCATCCGTTACAGAGTCGAAACGCTTGCCATCATCATTCTCCAGCCCCTGGTTTGGCTGCGATACCGACGCCAACTCCGCGATTAGTCCATCAAGGGCCGCTTCATTGGAACGCAGCGAAGTAACGTGACGATAAATCATCTGCAGAGCAGGCATCAGCCGATAGCCAGCAAAGGCAAAAGCGGAAAACGTAGGCAGGGCACCAGTCATGGAGCCATGACTATGCTTGAGGTATAGCATAACGGCAACCACCCCCCCGAATACGATCGCCTGCATCAGGTAGCCCGGCACCTGCTTCACAATAGTGGCCTTGACTTCCTCGTTGGCCGTTTTGAATGAAGGGTCAACAAACCGTTCAATCATATTGCCCTCAAGGCAACCCACCTTGACATCCTTAACGCCCCCAAAGGTCTCCTGGGTAACACGATAGCGCTTGAGGTTAGCCTGATAACGCCACCGACCAAACCGCATCAAAGGGCCACGAACTACCAGGTAAATCAGGGCATAGGCTCCACCCAGAACCAGGGATGCCGATATTGCCAGTACCGGATCAATAATCAGCAACACTATTAACAGGAAGAACACCACGATTGCCTGGGCAATCATCTGTATTGCCGGAAACAGCGATTTGGAAATAACCTGATTGACCTCTGACAGGATAGTCGTCGTCATCTTGGAAGTGTGCTGGCTCAGAAACCATTCGTACGGCTGGTCCAGATAGCCCTTCATCAGCCGACAACCCACGGAGTGAACACGCATTTTGGTGAACCGCACCTGCACCCACTGGGACAGTGCCTTAAGGGCCAGGGATGTGAACAAAACAAACAGGAAAAGACACCCCAGGGCAATGGTGAAACTATCCACGCTGGTGAAACCGGAATACTCGTATGCCATCGCCAGCCATTCATTCTCCGTAACCGATGCGGGATCGGACAGCACCGAGATAAACGGCAATATGGAGGCCACTCCGCCCGCCTCAAACAGGGCGCCAACCACCATTAACAGGAAAACCCACAGTGAAGTCCGGCGCTCCTGGGGCGACAGAATACTGAAGAGCTTTCTGAACGTACTACCCATGATCAATCCTTTTGCTCATTGGAAAAGCGTGATTCTACGCTGATTGGATGGATTTTGCCTTACGATGGATTTCCAGATCTTCCGCATAACGCTGCGCCACCATATCCCGCAACCGATCACTGTAAAAGCTCTCTGGGGGTGGGATGGAATCCAGTTCAGCAAGCTGTTTCGCCGTGTAGTGACCCACATAAGCCGGGCCATCCTCCCTCGGGCCGGAATAGGCGGTGCGCTTGGGGGCTCGGACCTTACGGGCGACATCCCCTTCGATATCCACACCAAATCTGTCCTGAAACATCCTGAAGGTGGTTTCCAGATCATCAAATACACCAATATAATCCAGCGATACGTTCCGGATGAAGGAGCTTTGCGGGCGGAAGTGCTTTTCAATCTGGCCATCCCGCATCCGACACATGGACTCCACCACCGACTCGAAAGAATAGTCACCGCAGCGAATCCCCGTTGCCCACTTCTGGCCAGCCTGTACCGGCTTGACCAGCTTATCGATGTAGGCACTCACCAGTCGTGAATGAGGATCGCGAATGACCGTAAAGCGGAAATAGTCCGGGCTTTTCAATAACCGGAAATCTCTAAGCTGCAGGTTCGGGTTGCTCAATCGGTAACCGTGTATGCTGTGCCGAGCGGGATCAAAGTCACCACACTGATCGGAATTCAGAGCGAGAAACGTTGCAAACAGGGTGCATGCGCTTTTGGGCAGGGGAAAGTAGACCATTTTCATGGAATGGCTAACCATTGCGTCCCGCATCCTCACGAAAAGGGGCCCCAGCGGGCGCAGCCTGGAAAGTGCTATCTCAATTTCCAGCGGCCATATTTTCTGAACACCGATGGCCAAATTGCCTGCGAAAGCTATTGCCTGTGGTTGCTGGAAACGGGGTATAAATTTGCTCATTCAGACATTGACCCTAAGACTGCTCGCTCAGAAGTAGTGGTAGTGGTATCAGCCGCGTTCGACCGCACTAGGCTCGGCCACGCGTCGTGTGCATTTTTTAGCGCACCAACCTTAGATAGTTTGTAAATTTTCATTAAAGATCCGATAATAATTGAATAAAAATGTAATCCCGTGCGGGGCCGCAAATAACGCCAACGAGCTCGAGTCTATACTTGCGCCCAACGAGTCAAAATGAATGAGGTTGGAGTCATGAAACCGAAGCCATCGAAGCTTACCATATCCCTCAGATTGCCCGCACTAGCCGCGTTGGCCCTATTTTGCGCCTCCTCTGCAGGAGCCACTCCGGTCATCACCGGGACCAATGTCGTTGAATCTTTTGATGGAGGGCTAACGATTCAGGTACAAGGTTCTGGCTTTGGAAGTAAGCAGCAAGCCGCTCCTGTCCTTTTGGATAGGGTAGAAAAAGCTTACGAGAATGGAATTGAAAATGCTTTTCACTCCTCAATAACCGCGGGCGAGTTTCTGCTCGATACCGAACTGAAGGCCAGCGCGGTATGGACAGCTACGTCCGATTACGGAATCTACGTAACAGGAGATAGGCCACCTCGCCATATAGGCTCTGAAAAACACTATTATTTTCAGGGTGCTAACAAGCATTTTGGCAATCCCGCTGCTTATGGAGGGGCCTCCGGTTGGGACACACCTGAAGACAACAACCAGCTGTATGTAGCTTGGTGGTATAAGCCAAAGTACACGCCAAGCCTTTACTGGCGTATTTCCCCCCTTGAATATGATGGCAAATTTATTCCAGGAGAAACTTTAGATGTAGGTGGAATTACAACTGCAACATTTGTTGGGCACGATGACCAAGACCAATTTAATCTTGTTTTCGATACCTATGCCCCCAAAACGACTCAACTAAAGGGTGTCGTAGTTCGAGGCAGAGAATCAAATGCTACGACCATTTTTCCTTCCGAGCACAAGGGTGGCAAAGATATCGGCTACGAGCCTCCTGGCGCACAAAAGTACATTCGTATTTGGGAGGACCCCCACGGCAGAGAGGGTATCCGCTTTTCTTGGACCCAAATGCACCAAACCTTAATGTCTACTGATGGATCAACAGCACTTACAAACTGGGATTCTCAAGATCTAAATGGAGGTCGGTGGCACCTTTTAGAGTTAGCAATGGACACAAAAAAAGGTAGCGTGGATCTGTTTGTAAATTCCAACCATCTGACAAAGTTCGAATTCAGCCCGGATATTGAGATGGAGGGTGCTAGCCCAACCATCGCCCTTATGGGCCTTAATGGGAAAGTTGGGAAGCTTCAGGAGGGAGAGATAGACGATATATATATGGACAGCACCATCCAGCGGGTTGTTCTCGCGGACGCACCAAGCTATGAGGAAGTCTCGCATTGGGAGATTCAAAAGCCAGTAAAGTGGGGACCTGAATCACTAGAGTTTTCTGTTTATGAGGGAGCCTTGGAAAGCTACGAAAATAGTTACATATACGTCTTCGATGAAAATGGTGACGTTAACATGGCCGGATTCCCTGTTTGTTCAGATTGTAAGGCTCCCCCCTCAAGCGTCCACCTCGATATTATAAGCAAATAATACCAAAGCCATCACGGATAATCGAAAATATTTTTAAACCAAGACGATTATTCTTGGTGGCTTCACAACTTAACCCGTGTAAAAAAGCAACACCAAAAGGCCGGTTATATTTACAGTATTATCTACTGCTTACACTCTCTCTGATTTATAAGTACCTCTAAAAGCACTTACAGGTATTTCAACACCTTGGCCGGGTTGCCGCCGACCAGAACGTTATCTGGAACAGCTTTAGAAACAACGCTTCCAGCAGCGACGACGGATCCTGATCCAATTGAAGCTCCCGGGAGTATTATGCAGTTACAACCTATCCATACATTGTTTCCGATCTCAATAGGCTTCGGTTCATCTTCAGACATTAGACGATGTTGTGAGTTCTCAAGCGATACCAGATGGCCACTACTATCCATAATTTGACAATTTGCCGCTATCAAACAGTTCTTACCAATAATTATTCTGTTCCGCGCATGTATACAGGATCCATGAACCCTAGAGTGCTTACCGATCCGAATAACAGTGCCTTTCCCCTCAGCAAACAATCTACTCCTAGCATACATTGAAACATGATAATTGAACTGTAACGAATTAATAATCACGCCTTCTTCAAGAATCACCGCACTCCCATTCACTAACAATATATTTGGAAACCCCCTAAACATTACATCTCGAGAGACTGACAACCCTTTATAGAAAAAAGAGTAAACCTTAGCAATACAAACAAAAGCGAACTTGATCCGTTTCACTTATTACCCTCGCTTAAATGGGTCATAAAACACGCTAGCAAGCATTCCGCACATTCGAGACAAGAAATATAAGTAATCCAACAAAAGCGCTCCTGGCAGGCTTGACCATCTAATAGAATCGTAACCACCTTTACGAATCCTATTTAAAGTAAACAAAAATGATAGTGCAATTGTAGACCCAATAGATGTAAACGCTAACACCCAGGATCCAATAAAAAAAGAAGCTATTAAACACAAGTATAACGACATGAAAACTATTGTTCCAAGAAAAACTTTATCCTTTAATCCGTTATTTGATTTAATATAACTAGAGGCATGCCAAAACTGCCTCTTCATGAAATCAGCTATGCGCTTAGGATAACCTAAATGTGTAACCGCACATTCTTCTACAAAAAAAACAAGATACCCTGAAGATGAGACTTGATGTGAGAGCTTTGTGTCCTCACCGGCATTAATGATTTCGTCAAAACCACCTGATTCTAAAAATACATCTTTTTTCACTATAAAGCTGCCCCCAGCAAGGCTACTTGTAGCTTGAGTTCCTGAGCGCTCACCTAGCACCCAAGATCTTTCAACCCAAGAAGCATTACGAGGTAAACGATAAAATCCACCAACGGCTCCCACCTCAGGATCCTTAAGGAATTGAACAGCTGTGGATATCCAACTCCGCCCAGCAACGCAGTCAGAATCAATAAAGGCAAAAATAGAGCCTTTAGAGTGCCTCGTACCCTCATTCCTAACAGCACCAACCTTACCGCTTTCTAATATTAAAACCTCTACCCCGTAAGACCTCGAAATTTCAACAGTTCCGTCACGGGAACCATTGTCGACGACTATAATTTCATAAAACTCAGAAGGATAATCCTGATTTAATAAAGAAATCAGACAGCTCTCAATAAACTCTTCTTCGTTGTACGCCGGTATAATGATTGAAACAAAAGGATGGCACATGAGCGAAAGACCTAGTGGGCAATAATTTTCATAGTGGGTTAAAATTACTTACTACTGACTTAAACTTACCGTTACTCTCTTTCGAAAGCTTTTCAACTTCAACTATTTTTATACCGAGATCGCTACCAACCCTTTTTACTAACTGATCCCTTAGCCAGCGCTCTTTTTGTTTATTATACTGCTCATTCGGAACTACAAAAATACTTATGTCCCCGCTTTCATTCTGTACGATTTGGGCTTCTTGGACACCTCCACCACCTTTAAATATTGGATCTAAACGCCCGACAGGTGTTCCATCTTTCGTAAACACAGTATCGTCCAATCTACCTTCAACCTCTTTTATCATTGAAAATGACCGCCCGCAATCGCAAATAGATTCCGGCGAACTTAAAACGACACGATCACCTACTTCATAACGTATTAAGGGCATGACATTGTTAATAAGACCAGTAACAACAAGCGATCCTTCTTTTTGACCGTCAACATCTCTCTTGACGTCAACTACCTCCTCAACACCATGTTCTGGGTGAAAATGCATTGTCCCATATTCACACTGAGAAGCGAAAAAAGCCATCTCAGTGCAGCCATATTGGTCAACTAGAGGAGCAGAGAACGCGCTTTCTATCGTCTCTCTTTGGTAACTTAAAAGAGTTTCCGCTGTAGCAAACACCACCTTAGGTGTTAGTGGTTTCCGATTATTAGATATAATATATTTAGAAATCTGAAATAAACTGGACGGATACCCTATAATCTCTTCAGGCTCGAAATTGACTAACTTTTCGTAGTAATAAGAAAGATTTCTTTCTGTTAAATGGTATGATGACATCAAAAGATTATTATTAAACCTATCATAACGCCAAAATGGAGGATCATCCTTCCTCGGCAGCATAATAATACGACCGAACATCGTTGCCCTTTTGCTTTTCTGACCTAATCCAAACCAACTTCGGAGTCTAGAAAAGAATGCATAGTGATGCGTCCTAACTTCTGCATTACAATATACCTCGAGGGGGGATCCCGTAGTTCCACTTGTCTGAAGACAGATTAGATTCTTCTTGCGATACTGGTCAGAAATAAATTCCTCAGTATTTTCCCTCAGGGTCTGCTTCCGAATAATCGGAAATTTATCCAAATCCGATAGCCGACATATATCGCTCTCTCTAATCCCTTCAGACTGGGCCCAATTTCGATAAAATGGTACGGTCTTTATTGCATGCCGCGCGAGTGAGACAAAGCGCTCTTCCTGCAGCTTTTCCATATTCTCTTTACTATAGAACTGGCTTTTTAAAAGGCTGTTTAAGTAGCTCTGACTTATACTCGAATACCGTTCTCGCGCTAACTTAGCCCCATAAATAGTCACCAGTAGATTTTGAATTGCTACTGGACAACGAAAATATATTGCCTCAATCAACGAACTCACAAATTTTCCTCCTGGCGATCTATCTTTAGAAGGGAGCTATACATGTCTAAGTATGCCGAGGTCATTGCTTTGTCAGAATAAACGTTTTCTACAAACTCTCGCGCTAGAACGGCCTTTGCCTTTGCCATGGCGAAGTTAGTTTTCACGTCCTTAATTGCATCATGGAGTTGCCGCTGATTCCCCGGAGTAACTAAGACTCCATACTTACCGTCGTCCAAGGCTGTGGGTATTCCGCCAACCGAGGATGCAATTACGGGCGTCCTAGCTGCCATCGCCTCCAGCAAGGTAATTGGCAACCCTTCAGTGAGTGACGGCATAATCAGACAATCAAAAAGTGCGAGATGAGCGCTGGCATTCTCTGTGTAGCCAGTAAAAAGCACTCGGTCCTCAATACCCAGCTCGCAAGACATCGCTTTTAAGCTATCTCGCAATCTACCCTCACCCATTATACACAAGCCAATATCCATACCTCCCTTCACAACCAGGTGAGACAAGGCATTAAGCGCCTGACCAAGGCCTTTTTCAGGCGACAAACGGCCGATTGCAATTAATTTAAAATCAAACCTTCTGGCAAAAACCTGAACATCTTCGCGGATATTCTTGTCGTCTTTTCCATCGCTGGGAGCCAAGGAAATTCCATTTGGAATAACTGCCAACATTTCTTTAGGCAAATTTTTAAACGGAGAAAACTTAGCCATCTCACCGTTCACCAGAACCACCTTACTCATACGCCTAAGCGTATGTTTGTCGAGAAGTTCATATATCCACATTTTCGTGAATGGTTTAGCATTTACGTACCCATGAATTGTTGTCACTGTAGCTTCTGTCTTGAGAGACTTCGGAAGTAGTGCCAGCAATATATTGAATTTATATCCATGTGAGTGAAGAATATCGTAACTGTTTTTCTGCGCCCAGCGGGTGATTTCAGCAGCTCCCTTTAGGTTCATCCCAGCCTTCATGCGCCAAGGCGTGATTGGTAAACCTAAACGGTGGGCCTCTCTTTCTATGGCTTTATCAGCTAACCCTGCCTCACCGACGCTCAGAATCATCGAATTAATGCCTTGCTTGAGCTGCTCAGCAACTAGCGTCAGCAGCATCTTTTCGGCTCCGTAAAGTCCTCCGCTATCAATGAGGTGTAAAACCTTCACCCCTTCCTCCCGTCATCAGGTGTCACAATGGGGAGGTCCCCGTACGAGTAGCCAAATGGGGGGGAGAGGCCTTTATAGCGGCTGCGATCATACCGATGTTTTAATTGTAAAAACCGCTTTTCCAGAATATGGTAAGAGCCTGCAGCAAGCATGAAACTCAATAGCACCCCAGCGCAAATCTGGAAAGCCTCAGGCAGAAAACCCAGCTTATTACCAGCCTGGATCCCCCAACCGTGCCATAAATATACCGGATATGAAATCACTCCAAGATAAATGGATATCGGATTGTTAAGCCAAACCCAAAAACGTCCCTGACTCAATCTCATTAACTGCATGAGCAGCACCGCAAGCAAAAGCGCATCAATCGTAAAACCCGGTCCGTATGCGTAATGGCTATTACTAATTTGTCGTAATAGGAACAAGAGCAGCAATGTGACCAAAGGCATCCAGAACTGGCCGCTGAGCCCGTCCATCAGCCGAAGAAACCGCTTTTTTTGCACCAAAAACGCAAGTGCACAGCCAATGGCCAGGTTATCAAATCGTGTATCAAAAGCGTTGTAGGCGTATGAGGCACCATAATCCAGAACGCTAAAGCTGTAGGATCGCCAGGCCATAACCACTACGCTGGCGATTATCAGAAAGCCTATTGCGTACTGTTTACCCTTCCCCATCAAAAACAGGAACAGTAACGGCCACAAGAGGTAAAACTGTTCCTCAATGGCCAGGGACCATAAGTGGGCCAGTGACGAAGTTGAATGGCCTTCCAGGGCGTTATGGTAGTTCATAAAATAGAACAGCCCTGGCAGGATGGCGCTATGGATGTCGTCATTTCCTCTGAACAGGTCCCATGATATGGAAGCCACCAGGAACGCATAATAGGCTGGAAAAATACGCAGTGAACGGCGCATGTAGAAGTCCCGGAAGGACACAGTACCGGTTTTTTCATACTCCTTGAGCAGGAGCCAGGTAATCAGGAAACCGCTTAAGACAAAAAAGCCTGCCACCCCATGACGGGCCGTGAAGATGTCCGTGGCGACACCCGAATGTGCCAGCACAACAGCCATTACCGCAATCATCCGAAAGCCATCCAGACCCGGAAGTTTCTTTGAGCTTAGGATTGTTTCCAGGGTTGGCAGACTCACGTATTTAACCCTTCCTTGGATTCCAGATAACCTTCTTCTCACCCTTCAGAAAGGCCATGCAAGCCTTGTAGGAAGCAATGTTCAGAAGCATGAAATAATAGGGTATGGAGTAGACTGCTGACAGTGACTTGCCCTGCCCTTCCTGTTTATGACCGCTCCAGGCCAGGAGCAGGAACACCACGTAGCCGATGAATGCCAGGGTGTAGATGCCTTTTGCCGGGGCCAGTAACAAGGTGGCTAGCGCGAGGGTGGCCATGGGCACAAATGCCCCGTAGCGCAACACTTTGTGGGAGATCATCTGCCATGCAAAGAGTGGGTCCCGCAGGGGGTTCATCAGGTGTCGCATGTCTTTCAATGCCCAGAGGGCCCGCAGGCTCACCCTTACCCGCATGGCGAACTCGCTTTCGCTGTCGTTGAGGGCATCTTCTTTGAGCAGGGCCTGTGGTTCGTAGATTACCCGGTAGCCCTGCTCCACCACTTTCAGGGGCTGTACAAAGTCCGGTAACTGGTCCGCCCGCAGTGGTCGGTACAGGGTTTTTCGCATGGCGTCAACACCGCCGTCCACGCCTACCACGGAGCCGATGCGGGTTTCCTGTTCCCGCAGCCAGTTCTCGTATTTCATGTAGGCGCTGCAGCCGTCCCCCACCAGGGAGCCGTCTTCATTTACGTAGACCATCTTACCGGTGACATAGCCCACGGCCGGGTCGGCAAAGTTGCTGCACAGGTTGCGGATGACCCGGGTATCCCACTGGGAGTTGGCATCGGAGAACAGGATGATGTCCCCTGTTGCCTCCGGCACCAGGCTGTTGAGGCCGGCGGTTTTGCCCTGACGGGGGACCTGGCGGAGCAGGTGGATGGGAAAGCAGGCATCCCTGGCTACCCGTTCCACGATCTCGTCTGTGCCATCCTCCGATTCGTCGGACACTACTCGGATTTCCAGTTTGTCTGAGGGGTAATCCTGCTCCAGCTTGTTGCGCAGAGTGGCCTCGATATCCTTTGCCTCGTTGTAGGCGGCGATCAGGATGGTAACCGTCGGCAAATAGTCGGGGTCGGCTTTTACCGGCTGCGGACGCAGGGTAACCACTACCTTCGCCAGAAGCGGGTAACCAAAGTAGATGTAAAACAGGAGCAACAGGGACAGCCAGAATACCACCTGCATCATGGAGTAACCCCTTCGGTTCGCTGCCCTGCTTTTTCCGGGGTGCTGGTTTCCAGAATTCCCTGGGACTTCAGCACATCACTCATGGTGGTAAACCGGAAGTGGCGCAGCAACCTGGTCAGGCGCTGCTCGCACACATCCAGATTGTTGTAATGCCGGAATCGGGAAAACCATTTCACGTCCAGCCTGGGTTGCCCGGGATCGATTTCCCAGGGGTGCAGGTAAAAGACAAACGGCTGGCCTTGCCGATTGATGCTGCCCAGGCCCCAGCGGCTGAACCAGTAGGGAAACAGCCGGAAGTAGCCGCCCCCGGCAATGGGCAGGGTGTAACCGGGAAACTTCAGGGTGCTCAGGGGGAACTCGGCAAGTTCATGGCCATTGTCGGTGGTTAACCGGTGGGGCCAGCGCGGTGTGCCGGGCATGCCGTAGCGGTCGTGGTGCACCGGGAAGATGGACGAATCCCAGGTAAAGCCTTCCTCGGCCAGTATGTCCAAGGCCCAGCGGGACTGGTTGGTGATCGAGTAACTGGCAGCCCGGTAACCGGTAATGGGCTCGCCTGTAATATCTTCCAGTAACTGCTTGGATCGGCGGGTTTCTTCCCGGAACACGTCCGGTGCCTGGTTGTAGATCAGCTGGTGGCTGTAGCCATGGCTGGCCACTTCGTGCCCTGCTTTCTGGATGGCTTTCACCAGTTCTGGCGACTTGTCCGCCACCCAGCCCAGGGTAAAGAAGGTCGCCTTGCACTGCTCCCCGTCCAGCAGCTCCAACAGCCGGTTGACGTTGGCCTCCACCCGGTATTCCATGGAATGCCAGTCGTCCCGGTCCACGGCTTCCGCCAGGGCGGCTACCTGGAAGTAGTCTTCCACGTCTACGGTCAGGGCATTGGTGATCTGGTTTGTCGCTAACCCACTCGTCATTGCAGCACCGGCCTTCAGAGGAATTGGTAGTTCAGTGAAATGGCTATCCAGTTTTCCTGGTATTCCCTGTTGGCAAAGTCATTCACCCTTTGCTGATGACCGACGGAGGATCTCAGGCTCAGGTTACGGCTGAGGCTGTAATCCGCTCCGACTGAGCCGGAAATAACCTGATCATCCGAGCCGTCGTCTTCAAACTTTATATAGCGATACGAGAGATCCGATGAAAAAGACAGCAATGAGGTAACAGGCCTGTTGTAGCGGATCGTCAGGCCGCTCTTCTGCTCCCGGTTTCCGGAGCGTATATAATCGCTTCTGCTTGCTTCAACCCGGGAAGACAGGGAAGCGCCGCTGCTAAAGCTGGTATTCAGGCTCAGGCTCACCACAGAGACTTCCACGGCAGAGGTGTCCGTCAGGTTGAAGCTGAAATCCTCATACTCAACACCAATCGTTGAGGTCTGGTTGGTCAACTGACGGCTGGCGTTCAGGATCAGTCGACTGGTTGGTGTCAGTTCCCGGGTCAGTGTCAGGTTACCGGTTGTCCCGTCGCTTTCAAGCTCCAGGGCTCCCAGCCGGGTGGTCAGGCGGTTGCCGCCCACGGCACCGCTGATACTGGTGGTGGCCCAGCTTTTATTGAAGGTCAGGGTTGCCGATTCCCTGTCCAGCTCTTCCGTGGTGTCCAGTTCGGTTCGTTCAACACCAGCGGATAACCCACCCTGAAAGGTCGGGCTGAAGCTGTGGTTGTAGGAAACATTACCGCTCACGCTGTTACTGTCTGGCTCTTCCGGCTCTTCGAATTCGGTATTGATGTATGACAGCGAGAAACGCAGCATATCCACTTCGGTTAACCGAATACTGTACACGGGGCCTGTCTGGAAGACATTCTTGCGGGTGGTATTGTCCGGGGTATCCGCCTGGCGGCTGTTCTGGGTGACTTGGCTGATGGTATTCTGAACCTGCCACTCAAGCCCCCGACCCAATTCGCACCGGCCGTTGAAACGGCCATTGGTGTAGAGCTGGGGGTCAAAGGAGTCATCGTGCCAGTACCCGTAACCCAGGCCCGCATCCAGCGATGACGAACAGGTTCCGGGGTCGCTCTGATGAGTAGCCTTGAGGTTCAGTCGGGTCTCGAGGTCGCTCTTTTCGTCGACGGCATCCCGGGTTACGTTGTCGGAATAACGGTTTTCAAGTCCCATGGTCAGGCTGTTGGTAGCGCCGGAGGCTTGTCCGCCCATCGTGAGCAGTACTGCGAAGGCAGCGAGCGAGCGCCTGCAGATCTTCCCTGATCTTTCTTCCTTAGCCATTTATGACGGCTCCCAGAAACTTCGCCGGGTCAAAGAGCTGGGCCGCGCTGTCGGCAGCACTGGCTGTCAGCCGGCCATGGGGAACTACGAGCATGGAGTAGTCGCAGAGATCACCAAGAATCCGGGCATCCGGAGACTCACTGATGGGCGATGTGTCCAGCACGATAAACCGGTCGGGATAGCGCCGGCGAATGGCCTGCAGGAATTGTCTCATCCGGAACGAGCTGAAAAACTCCGATGGGTCTTCCCGGCGGCTGCCAGCGGGTACCAGTCGCAGCCTGGGTATGCCCGTGGGATAGATAATGCGCCCAATGTCGTACTCGGCTTCATCAAGAAAATCCGTCAGGCCGGTCTCCGCCGCCAGATCAAGCTGGGTATGGAGCGTGGGGTTACGCAGGTTGCAGTCGATAATCAGGGCCGTCTTGGACTGGTCGAAGGCAAAGGCCGCCGCCAGGTTCAGGGCCATGAAGGATGTTCCCGCACCCTCGCAGGCACCGCTAACCACCATGGTGAAATTGTTGCCGCCGGACAGCGTCAGCAACTTGGTACGCAGGTGCCGGAAACGGTTAACCAGGTCCCGGTTGGGAGAATCGGGATAGATAATGCGCCGCTCATCCATATCGTCGGGAGTCAGACGCCGGGGCTCCTGCATCTTGACGATCTGTTTACTGATTACATGCCTGTCGACGGCACCTTCACCAAGGTCCAGCGAACTGGGCACCAGCATACGGGAATCATCCCACTCCGAGAAACCGACTGACTGCTCAAGTTCCTCCTCGGAAGTTCTTGTCGGTCTGTTTTCTCTCGGCTCTCTCAGGTTTTTTGCGGAAAGCCGCCCTTTGACCGCTTCCAGTCTGGCTGCCTGGTCATCATCCTCCGGTTTCACTGTCTTGCTGTCATTATTATGCTCTGCCATCAAATGACCCCCATCAGGCCGGCACCGGCAATGCCGGCATAAGCTGCTACCGAAAGCACCGCGAATATTGACACAATGATTGTTACCCAGCGGTCCCGCCGTTTCTCAAAAGGTGTCCTTACCGGGGGAATCTCCGCCAGCACGGGAAGTCCCACCCCCACCTCAAGTTGCTGCCTGGCGCGAACCCGGGGGTCAATCTGCAGCAACCCGGCAAGCGCTCCGAAAGGCGCCATAAGGCCCAGTAAAAGTCCGCCAAAGGCGAAGTTGGAGAACTGCAGATTCACTGGCGAGGTCGGGTATTGTGCAGATTCATAAATCTGGAAGTTCAGGCCCTGGCCTTCAATATCCAGGTGCATGGACACCCGGGCTTTTTCCCGGCGCTTCAGAAGATCGTTATAGATCTGGGTGTTAACGCCCATGTCCCGGGTAATTTCAGCGTACTGGGTCTTGTTCTCCTGGATACGTTCCATGCGCTCTTCCTGCTCGGCTATCAGCTGCTGCAGGGACCGGATACGACTTTCAACGGTTTCCCTGTCGGCCCGGGTTTTGGAGAGGGAGGTACGCAACTCCTGGTAAAACGGGTTGACCACACCCTCTCCTGACAGATTCTGTTCTTCGTTTTCACCAGACTCAAGGGCCTGCTTCCGCTGGTTGCGCAATTCCGCGATCTGCTCCTTGAGGATCACGATATCCGGATAGGTGTCATGGTAGCGAAGGCGTAAATCGTCAAGCTGTGACTCCATACTGCTGATACGTTGCTGATATGAGTCGACGGAACGGCCACGACTCAAAGTGGGATCCACGTTCGCCAACTGTTCCTGCAGGGACTGTATCCTTGCATCAAGCTCCGATTTTTCAAGCTCGGCCAGCTCAAGCTGCCCCTTGAGTTTATTCATCCGGGAACTGGCTTCTGCTTCTGTGCCTTCCTTGTTTTCCGAGAGAAAACGCTGCAGGCGCTCTTCTACCCTTGCAAGCTGGCGCTCATAATTCTTTACTTGTTTGTCGATAAAGTCATAGGCGCTGCGGCTTTCTTTTCTCTTCCGTTCGCCGCTTTCGGCGATGAACGACTGCCCCAGGCGCTGTGCAATGCGAAATGCCTGGGCAGGAGACTCGGACTTGTACTGAATGGCAAAGTAGTTGCCACCGCTCGGCCGGACATTGAGGTTACGACGCATCATGGCGATACGGGCTTCGAGGGTGTCCGGGTCAATGTCATCAGCGCCCTTGCCAAACAGCTCCGTATCGGTAGCCAGCTCAGTCAAGACCTCGCGACTGGACAGGGTCTGCTGAGCCGCTGAGGTCTGTTCACTGATTTTCGTGGCCACCGCGCTGCCTTCCATCAAGGGCCTTATGATGTTCTCGTCATCGACGAAAATGATTACTTCGGACCGATACTGGTAAGGCCAAACGAAGCCAGCGGCCAGAACCGCGAAGCTCACCGCTGCAAAGACGATGAAAACCAGCCATTTACGCGCTCTTACTTCGCGGAGAATTTCAACGGGCAAATGGGAAAGCGGTAATGCCATAATATCGACCTGATATATCAGCGATCACAAATTAATCAGTTCCGGTTCCAGTTTCAGAAGTTTCTCTCAGGAACTGCCAGAATATCACCAGGACGCATGGGGTAATTGGTACTTATATCGCCCTTCTCAAGAATGTCGTCCAGCCTGACTGGGATTGCCACAACCTCCCCTTCCATCGGGCGATAGAGCATGGCTTTATTGGGTGCCGCAAATGGCGTTCCTCCACCGGCGCCCAGGTACATATCCAGCACCGTCATACCGGCCCGGTGCGGTTGGGATACCGCACTCTGTACCGCCCCGGTCACGCGGACCCGGTCAGTGTATTCATGACTACCCATGGTAGTGACAACAATGCTTACCTGAGGCTCCCTAACGTATCCGGATAACTGCTCCTCAATATCATCAGCCAGTTCTTCCGGTGTACGACCGGTGGCCTGGACATCGCCAATCAGGGGAATGGAGATCTTGCCATCCGGTCGTACGGGAACACTGATACTCAGATCCTGGTTACGCCAGACCGATACCCTGACCACATCATTTGCCCCGAGAATGTACTGCTCTACAGTATTAGTAGTATCAAGCTCCAGCGCTCGCTCTATCTTGTCCTCGGATGAAGGCATAGGTCCGGCACATCCACTGACAAGAAGCGCCACTAGCAAAGAGACCACCACACTCGGGAATTTACGATCTGACATTCTGATTCCTCGGTAAATATCCATGACATTTCCTTGTTCCGGCACTCCTGTCGCCTAATTACCTGGAGCCCTTTTTAAACAATACCACTTCCACTGTCTGAATTATAACCAACAGATCCAGCAGCAGACTCTGATTCTTGATGTAATACAGGTCGTACCGGAGCTTTTCCCGGGTATCCTCTTCGCTTTCCGCATAGGCGAAGCATAACTGTGCCCAGCCTGTGAGGCCCGGCTTTACCCGATGGCGCTCGCTGTAGAACGGAATTTTCTCGGACAGCTGCTCCACAAACACTGGACGTTCCGGCCTGGGACCTACAAAGGCCATGGTTCCGTTCAGCACGTTAAAAATCTGTGGCAGTTCATCGATCCGCACTTTGCGAATGAACGCACCCACCTTTGTGACCCGTGCATCGTTCTTGCTGGCCCACTGGGCACCGTTCTTTTCCGCATCGGTGATCATGGAGCGAAACTTGTGGACCTTGAACGTTTTGTTGTTCAGCCCTACCCGCTCCTGACTGTAGATCACCGGTGATTTCCAGCCGTCTTCGAGCTTGATGGCAATGGCAGTCAGGATCATGAATGGCAGGCTGACCAGCAGCAGTATAGACGCTGCCAGGATATCCAGGGAGCGTTTGCCGAATCCATAAACAGACGACACGGTAAAGCCGTCTGAAAACACCAACCAGCCCCGGGTAATCATTTCCAGCGCCACCTTGCGGGATTCCCGTTCATAGAAGCTGGCACCGTCGATGATACCTACGCCTTCCATCTTGCATTCCAGCAGGTCTTCCATGGGCAGGCCTTTGCGGCGGTCGTCGACTGCGACCACAATCTCCCGGACCGGATGGCGCAGCACGTAATCGTGCATGGTGCCGGCAAGTTTGATCAGGTGCTTGTCGTCCAGTTCGACGGGCTCATCCGGAATCGGCACGAAGCCTTCCAGCACGAATCCCTTGCGATTAAACGGGCTCTCCAGGTCTTCCAACAGCTGACGAGCACGGCGGCCGGCACCCAGCACCAATACCCGACGCCGGAAGGTGTCCTTGCCGACTACGGCGAAGAACAGCATCCGGAAACTGCCCAGCAGGAAAAATCCGAACACGGCGGCGGAACTGAGCACGTTAAATGTACCCAGGTACCAGAACCAGTCGCTGCTCACGAAGTAAACAAACCCGCACAGGGGGATGCTGATAATCAGGCCCATAATGGTGCGGAGCATCATGCCGGACATGCCTTCCTCCAGCCGGGCCTGGTGAACACCCAGAGCAACCATGATCAGCAGATTGATCAGGGCGAAGGCCACCACCGAGGGAAGCACATAAAGCAGGTTATCAAGAAAGAACTGTAAGTCGCCGAAAAATCGGAAAAATATAGAGAGCGCCAACGCAAAGCCGAGAGCGATAAAGTCGATCAGGCCAAGGATGACAAACGGAAGATGAATATAGTGACGGAACAATCTGACGTGGGCCACGTCAACTCCTTGTGTTGTTCACACTGCACGCTGCGGCAAGCGTCCTTTGCTACGTTGTGTAACAATGCGTTACGGGATTCTACTTCAATTCCCTGAAACTTCAATGAGAACCCATTCGTCAAACACTTCTATTTTACAAATATTTTATAGTTGGCCCGTTTTCAGAAGCTAAGCGTCGCCGGAGGCGACATCACAGCATAAACTGCCCCACGAACTCGTGTACCGGCATAGCTTCAAGCTGCCCGATATTCTCACAACTGGCCATGATTGCTTCGCACTGGCGTGGCGCAAAGCGGGTATTCAACGCGTTGCGGAACTTGTCCACCAGCAGCGGCATGCCCTCTTCCCTTCTGCGCCGGTGCCCAATCGGGTATTCCACCGCCACTTTCTCCGTGCTGCTGCCGTCCGTGAAGAATACCTGAACGGCGTTGGCAATTGAGCGCTTGTCCTCCTCCAGGTACTCCCGGGTGTACCGTTCGTCTTCAATGACGTGCATCTTCTCCCGCAGCCGGTCTATTTCAGGATGGTCATGATGAAAGCTGTCTTCGTAATGTTCCGCGGTAAGATTGCCGAAGATCAGGGGCACGGCGGTCATGTATTGCAGGCAGTGGTCCCGGTCGGCCGGGTTTGCCAGGTCGCCCTGCTTGGAGATGATGCGGATCGCTGATTCGTGGGTAGTGAGTTCTATGCGATCAATCTCGTCCAGACGGTCTTTCACTTCCGGGTGCAGTTTGACGGCCGCTTCTGCCGCGGTCTGGGCGTGGAATTCCGCCGGGAAGGAAATCTTGAACAGGATGTTTTCCATCACGTAGGAGCCGAAGGGCTGCGGAAGGGAGAATTTGCGCAGCTCCTCCGGCTTCAGTGCCTGATCCCGGTTGGTTTTACTGAACAGTACATCGTAGAAGCCCCACTGGGGCGCAGTCAGCACGCCGGGAATGCCCATTTCGCCCCGCATGGCGATATCGGCCAACCGCACACCCCGGGATGCGGCATCGCCGGCGGCCCAGGATTTGCGGGAGCCGGCATTGGGCGCGTGGCGATAGGTGCGAAGGGATTGGCCATCCACCCAGGCGTGGGACAGGGCCGAGAGCATTTGCTCCCGGTCCGCGCCCATCAGTTTTGCGCTGACGGCGGTGGAGGCCACTTTTACCAGCACTACATGGTCCAGGCCTACCCTGTTGAAGGAGTTCTCCAAGGCAAGGATACCCTGGATTTCATGGGCCATGATCATGGCCTCAAGTACGGCCTTCATCGCCAGCGGAGCCTGGCCGTTGACCACCCGCTTCTGGGACAGATGATCAGCCACGGCGAGAATGGCCCCCAGGTTATCCGAGGGATGCCCCCACTCGGCCGCCAGCCAGGTGTCGTTATAGTCCAGCCAACGGACGATGCAACCGATATCCCAGGCGGCTTTTACCGGGTCCATACGATACGGTGTACCGGGCACCCGGGCTCCGTTGGGTACGACCGTACCCTCCACTAGCGGACCCAGGTGTTTGGTGCATTCCGGAAAACGCAGGGCCAGCAGGCCGCAGCCGATGGTGTCCATCAGACAATACCGCGCGGTTTCCCAGGCCTCGTCGCTGTCTATGCGGTAATTGAGTACGTAATCCGCAATCTCCTGCAGGATGTCGTCGTAGTCGGGACGCTGGTTCTGGTCGGCATTGGCAGTCATAGCACTCCCCTAAATGTTGAAAAATGCGTGATCCCGTCAGCTTAGCGTATCTGATCCAAAGGGAGGGTTTTATAGGTACAAATTTCAGCCGCGCAAATATATACTGTATATACGTTCGTAGACATTAACCCGGAGATTCATTCCCATGGCGACCACAAAGATATTCAAGTCCGGAAACTCCTGGGCGGTCCGCATTCCTGCTGACATGGCCTATGACCGCACGGACGTAGAACTGACCGTGGAGCGCGTAGGTGACGAAATCCGTATTCGCCCTGTACGCCGTTTGGCTGGACTGGGTGACAAGTTTCATGGTTTTTCAGATGACTTCATGGAGGACCGTAACGACGAGGAGGATCAGGAGCGTGAAGGGCTATGAAGTACCTGCTGGACACAAATATCTGCATCTATCTAATGAAGAACGAAGTTCCAGCTGCAAAAAAACGTTTTGAGCAGTGCTTCTATGGGGATGTGGCGATATCCGCCATTACCCTTGCGGAATTGAGATATGGCATAGAATCCAGACCGGAAAGCAGAGAGCAAAACGAAAAGGCCCTGGAAAGACTGCTCACGGACCTGGTTGTTGCTCCCTTTGACGGCGATGCAGCCGTTGCCTATGGCCAACTGAGGGCCGGCATACCCCGGGACCAGCGTCGGAAAGATGCACTGGACAAACTGATTGCCAGCCACGCGGTGGCCTTGGGTACGGTTCTGGTCACAAACAACGAGGGTGACTTTAGCCGTTACCCTCGCGTTACCATCGAGAACTGGACCTTGTAGCGTAAGTAGTTATTCCAGCAGATCATCTATATCAACCTGGAGAGCCTTCGCAAGTGCTCCAAGTACCTTGGTCGATGCCGTCTTGGCTCCAGCTTCTATCTGTGACACATACGATTTCCCGATACCGGCTTTTTTGCCAAGTGATTCCTGGGTGTAACCGCGATACTCTCTCCAGATCTTCAGCGGGTGCTCATTTCCAGACACGAGACGTGTAACGACCGACGCGGGAATAGCCTCATCGTCTCCATTGGAAAGGTCAGCCATCGCGGCATCGGCATCCTGAATGTCGCGCGCATCCTGAGCCATCTCCAGCAATTCCTGATACTCTGCATAAGGAATCACCGCATATTCAGGCTTACCTGATTTCTCAATGATCTGAACGCTCATTTGTAAACATCTCCTCTGGCGCCAACCTTCAAAACCAATAGAACCAGCTCGCCATCATCAATACTGCAGATTGCCCTGTAGCCGCCTTGCCGAAGCCGCCAATAAGGTCTGCCCTTCAGGGGCTTCCAGTCACCTTCGTAGCTTCTTTGCCAAGTCACTCTATTGAAAAGAGTCGCCAGGTACCCTCACCCAACCCTCCATCAATACTCGCGCGCTGCGGCTCATGATGGCTTTGGTGGCGGTCCACTGGCCGTTTACTTCTTTTGCTTCAGCGCCTACCTGCAGGGTTCCGGAAGGATGACCGAAGGTCACCGAGGTGCGATCACCGCCACCGGCAGCCTGGTTCACCAGGGTTCCGGGTATGGCCGCGGCCGTGGCAATGGCAACAGCAGCGGTACCCATCATGGCGTGGTGGAGCTTGCCCATGGACAGGGCGCGGACCAGTACGTCGACATCGTTAACGCCAATGGATTTGCCGCTTGAGGACAGGTATTCCTTTGGTTTAGCCACAAAAGCGACCTTCGGCGTGTGCTGCCGGGCCGCAGCTTCGTCAACGTTCTGGATCAGGCCCATCTTTACCGCTCCGTGGGCACGGATGGTTTCAAAACGTGCCAGGGCTTCCGGATCGCTGTTGATGTCGTCCTGCAGTTCGGTGCCGGTGTAGCCGATGTCTTCCGCGTTGAGGAAGATGGTCGGGATGCCGGCGTTGATCATGGTGGCCTGCAGGGTGCCAATACCGGGCACTTCCAGCTCGTCTACCAGGTTACCCGTGGGGAACATCGCGCCGTCGCCGTCTGCCGGATCCATGAATTCAACCTGCACTTCGGCAGCCGGGAAGGTAACACCGTCCAGCTCGAAATCGCCGGTTTCCTGCACTTCGCCATTGGTGATGGGCACTTTGGCGACAATGGTCTTGCGGATATTGGCCTGCCAGATGCGTACGGTGCAGATGCCGTTGTCCGGGATACGCTCCCGGGCAACGAAACCGCCGTTAATGGCGAAGGCACCGACGGCAGCAGTGAGGTTGCCGCAGTTGCCGCTCCAGTCCACGAAGGGTTTGTCGATGCCGACCTGGCCGAACAGGTAGTCCACATCGTGGTCCGGCTGGGTGGGCTCCGCCAGGATTACGGTTTTGCTGGTGCTGGAGGTGGCACCGCCCATGCCGTCAATCTGCTTCTGGTAGGGATCCGGGCTGCCGATGACGCGCATCAGCAGCTTGTCGCGAGCCTCGCCCGGCTTCTGGGCGGCTTCCGGCAGGTCCTGCAAGCGGAAGAAAACGCCTTTGCTGGTGCCGCCACGCATGTAGGTGGCGGGGACTTTTATCTGGGGCACGTTGCTCATGCAGCCCCCTCGGATTCCAGGAAATCCTGGGCGAAGCGTTGCAGTACGCCGCCGGCTTTGTAGATTTCCACTTCCTCGGCGGTGTCCAGGCGGCAGGTGACCGGGACTTTTTCGGTGCTGCCGTTCTTGCGGTGGATGACCAGGGTCAGTTCCGCACGGGGTGCCGGCGTGCCTTCCACGTCGTAGGTTTCAGTGCCGTCGAGGCCCAGGGTCTTGCGGGTGGTGCCTTCGTGGAACTGCAGGGGCATCACGCCCATGCCGATCAGGTTGGTGCGGTGGATACGCTCGAAGCCTTCGGCAACGATGGCTTCCACGCCCGCCAGGGCCACGCCCTTGGCGGCCCAGTCACGGGAGGAGCCCTGCCCGTAATCAGCACCGGCGATGATGATCAGCGGCTGTTTGCGTTCCATGTAGGTTTCGATCGCTTCCCACATGCGGGTTACCTTCCCTTCCGGCTCAATGCGTGCCAGGGAGCCCTGCTTCACGTTGCCGTTTTCGTCCGTCACCATTTCATTGAACAGTTTCGGGTTGGCGAAGGTGGCACGTTGGGCGGTCAGGTGATCGCCCCGGTGGGTGGCGTAGGAGTTGAAGTCCTCCTCCGGCAGGCCCATCTTGTGCAGGTATTCACCAGCGGCGCTGTTCATAAGAATCGCGTTGGACGGCGACAGGTGGTCGGTGGTGATGTTGTCCGGCAGCACTGCCAGCGGGCGCATACCCTTGAGCGCTTTCTCTCCTACCATGCCGCCTTCCCAGTACGGCGGGCGACGGATGTAGGTGCTCATCGGGCGCCACTCGTACAGCGGATCGCTCTTGGCCTGCTCTTTTTTGGTGACATCGAACATCGGGATGTAGGTTTCCCGGAACTGTTCCGGTTTGACCGCGGTTTTCACGATGGCATCGATTTCTTCGTCACTCGGCCAGATGTCCTTCAGGGTGACGGGGTTACCTTCTGCGTCATAGCCCAGGGCATCTTTCTCGATGTCGAAACGGATGGTTCCGGCAATGGCGTAGGCCACCACCAGCGGGGGCGATGCCAGGAACGCCTGCTTGGCGTAGGGGTGGATGCGGCCATCGAAGTTACGGTTACCGGACAGCACTGCGGTGGAATACAGGTCCCGGTCGACGATTTCCTGCTGGATTTTCGGGTCCAGGGCACCGCTCATGCCGTTACAGGTGGTGCAGGCAAAGGCGACCACACCAAAGCCGAGGTCCTCAAGCTCTGGCAGAAGATTGGCTTCTTCCAGGTACATTTTGACGGTCTTGGAACCCGGAGCCAGGGAGGATTTCACCCACGGTTTGCGGGTCAAGCCCAGCTTGTTGGCGTTGCGGGCGATCAGGCCGGCAGCCACCATGTTGCGCGGGTTGGAGGTATTGGTACAGCTGGTGATGGCGGCGATGATCACGGCACCGTCCGGCATCTTGCCTTCTTCCTGCTCCCACTCTCCGGCAATGCCACGCTCGGCCAGTTCGGAAGTCGGCAGATGCGCGTGGGGGTTGGACGGCCCGGCGAGGGTACGCTCAACCTTGGACAGGTCGAACTTCAAAACCCGCTCGTATTCGGCATCCTTCAGGCTGTCTGCCCAGAGGCCGGTGTGTTTGGCGTACTTCTCTACCAGCTCTACCTGCTCGTCTTCGCGGCCGGTGAGCTTCAGGTAGTCGATGGTCTGACCGTCGATATAGAACATCGCCGCGGTGGCACCGTATTCCGGTGTCATGTTGGAAATGGTGGCACGGTCCCCGACGGTGAGGCTGTCTGCACCTTCGCCGAAGAACTCCAGATAGGCTCCCACCACGCGCTCTTTACGCAGGAATTCGGTGATCGCCAGTACCATGTCGGTACCGGTGATGCCAGGACGCAGTTTGCCGGTGAGCTCGACACCCACGATATCCGGCAGGCGCATCATGGAAGCCCGACCCAGCATGACGCTTTCGGCCTCGCGGCCACCCACGCCGACGGAGATTACGCCCAGTGCATCCACCATCGGGGTGTGGCTGTCGGTGCCCACGCAGGTATCCGGATAGGCAACGCCTTCACGAGCCTGAACCACGGGGGACATCTTCTCCAGGTTGATCTGGTGCATGATGCCGTTGCCTGGCGGAATCACATCGACGTTTTCAAACGCGGTCTTGGTCCAGTTGATGAAGTGGAAGCGATCGTCGTTACGGCGGTTCTCGATCTCCCGGTTTTTCTCGAAGGCATCCTTCTCAAAGCCGGCATGTTCCACCGCCAGTGAGTGGTCCACGATCAACTGGGTGGGAACGACAGGGTTCACCTTCGCCGGGTCGCCGCCCTTCTCGGCAATCGCATCCCGCAAGCCGGCCAGGTCAACCAGTGCGGTTTGGCCGAGGATGTCGTGGCATACCACCCGCGCCGGGTACCAGGGAAAATCCAGATCCCGCTTGCGCTCGATAAGCTGCTTCAGCGAATCGGTCAGCGCTGCCGGATCACAGCGGCGTACCAGCTGCTCTGCCAGGATGCGGGAGGTGTACGGAAGCTTGTCATACGCGCCGGGCTGGATGTCTTCCACGGCCTGGCGGGTGTCGAAATAGTCCAGGTCGGTGCCTGGGAGGGGTTTGCGGTAGTTGGTGTTCATATTGGGCTCTCTGAAAGAAATACTTTTTGCCACGGAAACTACGGAGGTTAGCGACGGGGTCTGTCCCTACGGGACTGACCCCTATGCACGGAACCTCGGGCTGGAAGCTCTGGGGTCAGTCCCGTAGGGACAGACCCCGTCGATACATATGATCTCGAGCTGGAAGCTCTGGGGTCAGTCCCGTGGGGACAGACCCCGTCGATACATCTGATCTCGAGCTGGAAGCTCTGGGGTCAGTCCCGTGGGGACAGACCCCGTCGCTAACTTCCGTGGCTAATCCTGTCTGTTAAGGGCGTTCGTCGATGGGCACCCACTTAGCATCCGCCGGGCCGGTGTAGTCGGCGCTGGGGCGGATGATGCGGTTGTTGGCGCGTTGTTCCTTGACGTGGGCGGTCCAGCCGCTGACACGGGACATCACGAAGATGGGTGTAAACAGTTCGGTGGGGATGCCCATGAAGTGGTAAGCGCTGGCGTGGAAGAAGTCGGCGTTGCAGAACAGTTTCTTCTCGCGCCACATGACTGACTCGCAACGCTCGGATACCGGGTACAGGACGGTGTCGCCCACTTCCTCCGCCAGTTTCTTGGACCACTGCTTGATGATGGCGTTGCGGGGGTCAGATTCCTTGTAGATGGCGTGTCCGAAGCCCATGATTTTTTCCTTGCGCTCCAGCATGCCCATCAGGCCTTCTTCCGCCTCTTCCGGGGTCTGGAATTTCTGGATCAGTTCCATGGCTGCTTCGTTGGCACCGCCGTGCAGCGGGCCACGCAGTGAACCGATGGCACCGGTCACACAGCTGTGGATGTCGGACAGAGTTGAGGCACACACCCGGGCGGTGAAGGTTGAGGCGTTGAACTCGTGCTCCGCGTAGAGAATCAGGGAAACGTTCATCACGCGCTCGTGCAGCTCGCTGGGTTTCTTGCCGTGCAGCAGCTCCAGGAAATGGCCGCCGATGGAGTCCACGTCGCTGTCGGTTTCGATGCGCACGCCTTCGTGGGCGAAGCGGTACCAGTAGGTGATGATGGACGGGAATACCGCCAGCATGCGGTCGATCTTGTCGTCCTGTTCGCTGAAATCCTGCTCGGTTTCCAGGTTGCCCAGCATGGAGCAGCCCGTACGCATGACATCCATGGGATGTGCGTCTTTGGGGATCTGTTCCAGCACGGTTTTCAGGGCGGCGGGCAGGCCGCGCAGGCTCTGGAGCTTTTTCTTGTAGGCATCCAGCTCCTGACGGTTCGGGAGTTTGCCGCGCAGCAGCAGATAAGCAATTTCTTCGAACTGGGCGTGTTCAGCCAGGTCGGCAATGTCGTAGCCACGGTAGGTCAGGCCTGCACCGGATTTGCCGACGGTACACAGGGCGGTTTCACCGGCTACCTGGCCGCGGAGGCCGGCTCCGGATAGTTTTTTTGCTTCTGCCATTTTTGTCTCTCCTGGTTATTTATTCAATCTGGGTGCTGCTTGGGGTCAGTCCCGTAGGGACAGACCCCTTTTCCGCTGAATTTTTTTGAGTCTAACTCCGTGCTGCCTGGGGTCAGTCCTGTGGGGACAGACCCCTTCTCTGCTGAACTTTTTGAGTCTAACTCCGTGCTGCTTGGGGTCAGTCCCGTGGGGACAGACCCCTTCTCTGCTGAACTTTTTGAGTCTAACTCCGTGCTGCCTGGGGTCAGCCCCGTGGGGACAGACCCCTTCCCCTCAGCTTTTCTTTTGGGCGAAGAGTTCGTCCAGTTTTTGTTCGAAGTCGTGGTAGTTGAGGAAGTCGTAGAGTTCTGCGCGGGTTTGCATGCTGTCTACCACGTCTTTCTGGTCGCCTTTTTCGAGGATGTTTTCATACACCATCAGGGCGGCTTTGTTCATGGCGCGGAAGGCGCTCAGGGGATACAGGACCATACCGGCACCGGCTTCTGCAAGCTCGGATTTATTGTACAGAGGCGTGGCACCGAATTCGGTGATGTTGGCCAGGATGGGCACGTCCAGAGCGTCTGCGAAGGCCTTGTAGTCGGTCAGTTCGTGTACGGCTTCGGCGAAGATGCCATCGGCACCAGCCGCGACGCAGGCTTTGGCGCGTTCGATGGCGGCTTCCAGGCCTTCTTTCTGGAAGGCATCGGTGCGGGCCATGATGAAGAAGTCGTCGTCTTCGCGGGCATCGGCGGCGGCCTTGATGCGGTCGACCATTTCTTCCTGGGAAACAATCTCTTTGTTCGGGCGGTGGCCGCAGCGCTTCTGGGCTACCTGGTCTTCGATATGCACGGCTGCAGCGCCGGCGCGTTCCATCTCGCGGATGGTGCGGGCAATGTTGAAGGCTCCGCCCCAGCCGGTGTCGATGTCCACCAGCAGTGGCACGTCGGTTGCGGCGGTGATGCGGCGTACATCTTCGACCACATCGTTCATGGTGGTCATGCCCAGATCCGGCAGACCGTAGGAGGCGTTGGCGACACCGCCGCCGGACAGGTAGATGGCCTGGTGCCCTACCCGCTCGGCCATCATGGCGGAATAGGCGTTGATAGTGCCGACAATCTGAAGCGGCTGGTTCTCTTTCAGGGCTTTGCGGAAGCGTGCGCCTGGGGATAATTGTTTGCTCATGGGGTTCTCCTCTTTATAAAACTGTTTTTTACCACGGAGCTGGCGGCGGGGTCTGTCCCTGCGGGACTGACCCCTTTGCACCGTGGCCTCAAGCTGGAAGCTCTGGGGTCAGTCCCGTAGGGACAGACCCCGCCGATAGTTTTTGTTAAATAGCCAACAGGCCATTCCGGATTTTCTGTTCTATGTTCTGCCTGGCCGCGTTGATGTGGCGTTTCATCAGGAATTCTGCCAGCTCTCCGTCCCTTGCGGCGATGGCTTCCACTATGCGGCGGTGTTCGCCCAGTGCCTTGTGGGGGCGGCCGGCGGAGGTGCTCAGGCGGTAGCGGTACATGCGCACCATGTAATACAGGTCTCCCAACAGCATCTGGGCAAGTTTGCTGTTACGGCTGCCGGTGGCAATGCGGTGGTGGAAGTCGTAATCACCCTCGGCCTGATAGTATGCTTGGCCCTGGGCTTTTTCGATCATGGTTTCGTGGGCATCCAGGGTGGCCTGCAGGTCGGCGATTTCTTCGTCGGTCATACGCTCGGCGGCCTGCCGGGCGGCAAGGCCTTCCATCAACTCGCGGATACGATAAAGCTCTACCAGTTCGTCGGCACTGAGGGACACCACCTTTACACCGGCGTGGGGACGGCGCACCAGTAGCCCACGGGACTCAAGGCGGCTCAGAGCTTCCCTCAAGGGGCCACGGGTCAGGTTGAAGCGGGTGCAAAGATCCAGCTCGCCGATTTTCTCTCCCGGCGACAGATCGCCTTTCACGATCGCCGTTTGCAGACAATCGAAGGCTTCGTCGGCTCGAGTGTAGGTCTGGGTGGCTGGGGCGTGCATATTTTTGTCAACAATAATCCGGATAGTGGGCGAAAATCTACGCTCGTCGCCCATTATTGTCAACAATCCTTCAGTCGTAGGTGTGCGCCGTTGTTTACATCCTGCCGGCGATGATTTCCCGGACCCTGTCTCCCCAGTAGCAACCGGGCGGTGCACGCCAGGCATCGCGATGCAGGGTTCGCAGGGACTCCCTGTCCTCCAATAGCCTGCTGAGCTGACTGCGGCTCAGTGCCTCTGGTCCTTTCTCGGTACAGATCAGCACCAGAGGGAGAAGGATGGCCTGCCGGGCGGGGCTGACCCCGTTTCTTGCCAGGGCGCAATGCAGCGCATTCACTGCCGGGCTAAGCACTGCGGCCTCCACCGGACTGAGCCAGTCATCCTCACAGATGCCGTGATCACGGTTTTCAACCGCATTAACCAGCACCGGAGGCGGGTTAATCTCCTCCGGTATCAGCAACAGATTCTGCCGCAGCAACGCTTCGCCAAGGCGCTTGCGACTCAGCAGTACGGATGTCGGTGCCGCCAGCACCAGAGGAATGGCCACTGGTAAAGACCAGAGAAAGAATAATGTGTCCAGATACCAGGCAAAACCGGACCATGAGATACCGATCACCAAAAGGGGTAATTGCAGCAAGAAGGCCCGTGACCACCCGGTTTCCTCTGTACGGTTCTGCCCTGCCCAGCTCAGTTTGATATTCAGCAGGGCAGACAATACTGACTTGCTGTGGGCCATCATGCGAATCGGAGCCAGAAGCACGGACAATACAATTTCGATCAGTAAGCTTGCGGTCATCACCAGGCTGCCGCCGAACTGCCTGGCGAGCCCATGGATTGCAGCGTCCGCAACTGCCAGAAACTTCGGGATAAACAGCAGTGCCATGGTGCTCAGGGCCAGACCCAGCGCCCAGTCCGGATGCCATTCCGGCCAAAGGGGAAAGAGCCCGGCATGGCCTTCCGGGAAATAGTTGATCGGTGCCAGGGTCATCCTCGCTGCTTCAATCGTTGTCAGTATCAGGAATCCCAACCACAAGGGGGAAGAAAGATAGGCCATGACTCCATTCAGCATGGCCATACGATGGGCCAGCCGGAGCCGGCGCTGGAACAGCAAAATCCAGAGATGTTGCAGGTTGCCCCGGGACCAGCGATTGTCCCGGGCGAGCTCGTCGGCAAGGGTCGGCGGAGATTCCTCATAGCTTTGACCCAGTTCAGGTTCCAGCCACACCTCATAACCTGCCCGTCCCATGTAGGCCGCTTCCACAAAATCATGGCTCATGATCGGCCCGCGAAAGAGCCCCTTGCCCGGCAATTTCCGGAGGCCGCAGTAACGCATGAACGGCTCGGTGCGGATGATTGCGTTGTGGCCCCAGAAGGCCGCATCCCCCATCTGGATCGCGGCAAGCCCGGTGGCAAATAACCTGGAATACATCCGGTTCGCGAATTGCTGGACGCGGGCAAAAACGGAACGACCATTAATAATAGAGGGCGCTGTCTGGAGAATGCCGACACCGGGTTCCCGCTGCATCAGGTGCACCATCTTCGTGATGGTTCCGGCACCCAGCAGACTGTCCGCATCCAGCACCACCATGTACTGGTATCTGCGCCCCCAGCGACGCAGAAAGTCCGCCACGTTGCCGCTCTTGAAGTTCAGGTTGACCCGGCGGCGGCGATAGAACATCCGCCCCTCGGCCCCAAGTTCACGACAGAGGCGATGCCAGGCAGCCTGCTCTTCCAGCCACACATTCGGGTCACGACTGTCCGACAGGATGTAGAACTCGAAATGCTCAATACTCCCGCTTCGCTCCAGATCCTGGTAGATGGCTTTCAGGCCGCTGAGTGTCCAGTGAACCGGCTCATGGTATACCGGCATCACGATGGCGGTGCGGGCCAGCGGTGTGCGGTCGAGCGCCTCACCACCATGCCGCTTGACCAGGCTGTGCCGGTCGCCACCAGACAAACGCAGCACGAAACCCAGCACTGCCGTCCAGAACCCGACAGCGATCCAGGCGTACAGAACACAGAAAAGCACGAGCAGGCCCATCTCGATTACGGTGCCACCATGGTATGGCAACACCGCCAGCAGAAAATACGCGGCAACACCGGTCTGGCCAAACACCAGAAGGGCAAGCAATGAACGGCGGGCGGTGGCAACCGTTTTCCAGCTTTGGGGCCCGGGCTCAGTCATCAGGCTGGTACCCGATACTGCCGCGTTGCATAGGAGGTTGGTGGACGGGGACATCCGGCACCGGGAGATCAAAATACCGGGGCACAAGCTCCAGAACCCTGGCATATACGCCTGCCTCGGTTTCAGCTTCCAGAGCCGCTTCTACCAGTTTCATTGCCTGGCAGCACCGGGCCCTGGTAACGGCGAGCCCGCAGTCCTGAATATAGAAAAGCACCCTTCCCAGGGCCTGTTCACATAACGTCCGTTCCATAGCTCATTCCCGGTTAAAAGGGGGATCGCTGGCTGGAGCGTGGTTATGGCTGCGCCGCTCGCAAATCGGTTCCCGGCGGCAACGAATAGCTCCAGGTTTCCGTAAGCACCTTTTCTTCCAGCTCAAGGAAGGCCCGCAACTCCATGGTTTTCTGTGGGTCCGGCCGAACCAGCATGGACAGTCGCCAGCGACCGTTCTCCTCAACACGCTCCACAAAATGCTCGAGCACTTCGACCGACTCGCCGCCGCTCACCTTGCTGACTACCGGAGCATCGGCAGGCAACTCGTCCAGATCACCACCGGTAAAATCAACAATCAGCCGGTAGGCCCCTTCCGCATTGCCGCCCCCGATTCGGTCGCCATCCCCGATGAAGGTACTTGCAGCCCAGCCGCCAGGCTGCGCAGCCACGGACCGACCACCAAATGTCAGACTGTACTCCAGTCGATGCCTCTCTCCGGCCTTTGCGGCAGTATCCGGTCGCCAAAAAGCCACAATATTATCGTTGGTTTCCGAATCGGTGGGGATCTCCACCAACACCACCTGGCCCGGCCCCCAATCCCCTTTTGCCTCCACCCATGCGCTGGGCCGTTGCTCGTAACCGGCCTCTGAATCCTGAAACTGATGAAACTGAGTATCTCGCTGGATCAGCCCGAAGCCAGATACCTGACCGACCTGATGATAGCTGAGTTTTAGCCTGGCAGGATTGAGTAACGGTCTCCACAACCACTCACCGGACTCTCCGTCGTGAACCAGCAAACCATCAGAGTCATGAATCTGGGGCCGCCACTCCCCTTTGGGCCTGACACTGTTCTCTCCGTAGTAGAACATTGAAGTCAATGGCGCCAGCCCCAGTTGCTCGATGTCTTCACGAAAGAAAAGCTCGGCTTTCACGTCAATCCGGGTCGTATCACCGGGAAACACATCAAACCGATAGGCCCCGGCGACACTCGGTCCGTCCAGCAGGCCATAAAGGCGCATGCGATCACTTCCGGCTGCGGGCCGCTCCAGCCAGAATTCCACGAACCCCGGAAATTCCTCCCCGGACGGAAGGCCGGTATCGATGGCAATACCCCGTGCTGAAAGCCCGAACCTCTGGTCTCTGGCGACTCCGCGAAAATAGCTGGCCCCGGCAAACACCAGGAACTGGTTGCGTACTCCCGGTCCCTCGAGCGGGTAAGTGAGCTTGAACCCTGCATAACCCAGATCCGCCGGAATCCGTTTGGCAAGGGCTTCATTCGGGTAACTGAATACGGACTTGTCAAAGGCAATGGGTCGGGTGCCCTCGCTGTCCACTTCATTGAGCACGACCGGATAGGTGTAGTAGCGCCCGGCGGGCATCATCATAATCTGGAAGCGGGATTTACCCTGTTGCCACAGACTCTTTTCCGGACGAAAACGGATGGCCTGGTACTCATCATAAGGAAGATCTTCCAGAAAGGCCGGGATAGCCGGGGGAGCCTGGTATTCACTCTGGGCCCTGGTACGGGCCTGCTCCACCAGATCCCCGAACTCAAGGGCCTGAACCGGCCCAACCAGCAAGCAAAGCAACAGCAATGGCGTGAACCTTGCCTTCCCTGAACACATGGTATTCAAACCCCGACAGTGTCATCCCAATGACCCTGAATGTAGCACCACCTCCCTGAAGGACCGCAAGTGACAATTAGGTAAGGGTATGGGAGCGGCTCAGATATCCATGGTGAGGGAGAGCTGCACATCGGGGTGATCAGGCACCTCGATAACAGCACTGGAGGATTCCAGCATACGGCCCACACTGAGGTTTGCCACGAAGCTGCGACCGGTCAGATGGACTGACACTTCACCGGCACTGGTGAGGCCCTGCAGGTCCGGTTGCACGGCACTATACGGTGCCCAGCCGCGAACCACTGCCAGGCTCACGTTCGAGAGCACCTCCCGGGTAAAGGGTACCGGGAAGTTCGGGCTGCGGGTGTCCATGCGCAGCCACCCCCCTTCCACAACCGAGACAGACTGGCCATTGAAGCCGGTCATCAATGCAGGGCCGGCGACCACCATTCGTTCCGAGCCCGGTAACCCTTCGGAGGCAAACTGGTAACGACCATCGATGCCCCACTGCCATGCCATCAGCTCCCGGCGCAGGGACGCTGACACCGAAATCTTGTGGAAGCGCTCCTCCTCAGAGCTGGCTCCGTCGGAAGGACAATCGCTGCCACGGTATTCGTAGCCACCCAGCGCCACTACATTGCCGGTGCCCTGAACGCCGGAGAACAATTCGAACTGCCTGCGCCCCTCCAGTGCGAATGTCGACAAACGATAAGCGTTGTCCGATACCCACTCCCCCCGCTCTTCCCGGCGGTTATCGCGACTGACATGGCGAAAAACGCTGTCGATATTCACGTTATACAAGGAAGCTAACGGGCGATAACCGGAAATACCAATGCTTGTTGCCTCTCCGGAGGCAAGAAACCGTTGCTGATCGCTGATCGCAGAATGGGTGTATTCAGCATTTTCCATGCGGACATTGATCCGGCTGCGGCCTGCGGGAAAACTGTAGCGAAAGGCCAGAGAGCTGTGCTCGCTGGCCTCCTTGCGGGTCGTTCGATCAGAAAAGTCCAGCCCGGCGGCATGCCCGGACCAGATAAGGCCTTCCATGGACAACCCGAGATAGCCATCCATGCCCTCTTTATCCCTTCGGGTCTTGCCGGAGAACTTCAATTTGGACCTGAGCCAGTGTTCCCGCTTCTCTTGTAGCTCATTCTCGCCAAGCAATTGCTTGTCTGCGTACGGGAACCATTGATTGTCCGGCCCCAACTCAGACGGCGCAGCCAGGACTGCTGTACTGGCAATGCACCCGAGCAGTGCAACCAGGCGGAAAGCGCTCAAGATCAAGGCTGGTATTCCTCTCGCCGGTCCGGCGGGTAAAATAATGTCAAAAATGTAACGTTTCGCCAATCTACGGCATCAACCTGCGCGTTTCCAGCCCGAGTATCGAAAATTTACAATGTTAATGTTCCTTAAAACAGAAGGTTACCCGTTTATTCGAAGGTTTTTTCTATACCTTTCAAGCACTCCCCTCAAAAGCGGGTTGGGAAGAGAATTACCAAAATCAACATTTACAAACACAAGCCTCCATTTAGTAAAACAACTTGGGTACACTTGGCACGTTTTGTGAGTCAGCGCGGATGAAGCCTGACGTTTTCAGGGTCCGGCTGCGGTACCGCAAGCAGCGAACTCAACGAGAAAAGGACGCACATCATGATCAAGAAATGCCTCTTTCCGGTGGCCGGCTACGGCACCCGCTTTCTGCCCGCCACCAAGGCGATGCCCAAGGAAATTCTGCCGATTGTTAACAAGCCGCTGGTTCAGTACGGCGTAGAAGAAGCCGCCGAGGCCGGCATCCATGAGTTCGGCTTTGTCACCGGCCGGGGCAAGCGTGCCATCGAGGATCATTTCGATATCAGCTACGAGCTGGAGCACCAGATTGCCGGCTCCGGCAAGGAAAACCTGCTGACCTCCATCCGGGATCTGATCGACAACAACTCCTTCGCGTTCACCCGCCAGAACGAGATGAAGGGCCTGGGTCACGCGATTCTTACCGGTCGCAACCTGATTGGCGACAACCCTTTTGCGGTGGTTCTGGCGGACGATTTCTGCGTAGCCGGTGACAGCAATGACGGTGTTCTGGCGCAGATGGTCAAGCTGTATAACCAGTTCCGCTGCTCTATTGTGGCCATTGAAGAAGTGCCGGAAGACGAAACCCACAAGTATGGTGTGATCGCTGGCGAGCCGATGAAAGACGGCCTCTACCGGATCACCGATATGGTGGAAAAGCCGGCCCCGGAAGATGCCCCCAGCAACCTGGCGATTATCGGGCGCTATATCCTGACTCCCGATATCTTCGACATTATCGAGCGGACCGAGCCGGGCAAGAACGGTGAGGTGCAGATTACCGATGCGCTGCTGGAGCAGGCAAAGAACGGCTGCGTGCTGGCTTACCAGTTCAAGGGCCAGCGGTTCGACTGTGGCAGCATTGACGGCTTTGTGGATGCCACCAATTACGTGTACGAGAACATCTACAAGAAAGGCAAGTAAGTGCGGGGGCCGGCTCAGCGGCCCATGATCTGCAGTACCATGCGCCGGTTTTCCGTGGATGTCTTGCGGAACCGGCGCAACAGTTCCACCTCTTCACTGCTCAGCTGCAACCGGCTGATTTCCTCTTCCAGTTCTTTCAGGGCTGAACTCAACCCTTCGTCATTACTGAAGGTCAGCCCCGGCAACTCGAGCTGGCCATGGTTGTGTGCATCATCCAGATCCAGCAATTCTTCCAGGGCGGTACCGGTCTGCACGGCCAGATCCATCAGCTCGCTAACTCCCGGATAACGCCTTTGCCGCTCTTCCCTGGCCTCCCAGGTGGCGACCCGGTCGGAATCCACCCCGCAGATCTGTGCGATATCCTGCAGGCTCAGGCCCCGATTGTCCCGGAGTTGACGCAATCGATGATGAAATGTCTCCAGATACCGCATAATTGAGAATCTCTGCCTGTGGAGTGAATCATTCCGGAAATGTAACGTAAATACTGCCTGAATCCTACTGAACCGGCACAGCAACCAAAAAGGACCCGAATACAATGCCAGAGACTCGTCTGGATGCGGACACCGCCTGGGAACTGATCCTTGATGCCAGCGGGCACCCGAAAGCTCCGGTGTATATTCCCGGCACAGATCAGGCGGCCGCCTGGCCGGGGCCGGACGGTACCCTGCAGTACGATTCGCGGGTCAGCGATGCGGCCCGGCAATTGTTTGATGTGTTTTTACCCTTGTTGGGGGAGATACCGGGGGGCCAGAGCTATCTTGTCGGCCAGATGGGCCAGAGCCTGGACGGGCGCATTGCCACCGTCACCGGCGCATCCCGTTTTATCAACGGTGACGACGGCCTGACCCACCTGCACCGCCTGCGGGCTGTGTGTGATGCGGTGATTGTGGGGGCCGGCACCGCCGCTTGCGATAATCCGCGGCTGACGGTGCGCCATACCAGCGGCATCAATCCGGTAAGAGTTGTCATTGACCGGCACCGGCGGGTACCGGAGGACCACCATCTGTTCAACGATCGCGATGCCCCGACCCTGCGACTTGTGGAGGGGAGTTACACCGGTGCCGACAAACACAAATTGCGCAGCCACTATGCCTATACGGAAGTACCTTGCCTGGGAACCGATGATGAGCCGGCCTCGCTGGATCAGATTCTGGCGGTGTTGCGGGATTTCGGGTTGCGACGGGTCTTTGTGGAGGGCGGCGGCCAGACAGTGTCCCGCTTCCTGAAAGCCGGCCTGCTGGACCGCTTGCACGTTATTGTGGCCCCAATGATTATTGGCAGTGGTCGGCCCGCTTTTGAGCTACCGGAAATTGACGCACTGGATGATGCCCTGCGTCCGGATGCCCGTTTTGTCAGCCTGGGGACCGATATGTTGTTTGATCTGGCGTTTCCCCGGGCCCGGTAAATGCCAGCAGCCCCCCGGGAATACTCCAGAGCAGGTTAACCACCCCGTATCCCACACTCAGGGCCACCCCTTGTTCTGCTGGCAAGCCCGCCAGGGGCCAGAGGATGGCCGCAGCACCTTCCCGCACACCCCATCCGGCGACGGTCAACGGTACCACCATGGCCAGCAGCAGGATCATGCTCAGGGCCAATAGCAGCCCCACAGAACCGGTGCCGGCCCAGTTGCCCTGCCCGGCAGCCAGGACCAGAAACACCCCCAGATAGCCGGCAAGCACCAGGGCAGAGCTGAATATCTGCACCGGCAATTGCGGCCAGCCGAGCAGTGAGCGGCGCAGGTCCTTCCGCAATGTATCCAGGTACCGGCGAACCTTGCCCTGCAGCAAAACCACAGCCACAAACAACAACACAACCAGAGCGATGATCCAGGCACCATTCCCGGCTCCGGAAAACCGAAGGGTTTGCGGGAGGTGCAGCAGCGCGCAGATGATGGCAGCAATACCCAGCAACAACTGGCCGGAGAAGCGCTCGATCATCACCGAATGCAGCGCGGCCAGCTTCTCGCCACTGCGCAATCCCTGCCGCCAGGCCCGGTTGATATCCCCGACCACGCCGCCGGGCAGAATCTGGTTAAGGCAGGTGGCAAGATAATATTCCCGGATCGCCAGACCAGGCGGAATAACCAGCCCAAGCGCATTCGCGGTATAGCGCCACCGCCAGGCCGAGACCAACACCTGTAACAAAACCAGACCACCGATGGGTACCAGCAGCCATAGGGGTATCCCTGACAAAGTGCCAGCAACAAGCGTGATATCGACTTGCCAGAACAGCACCGCCAGCAACGCCACTGTCAGCGCCCAGCGACATGCGAGCCGAAGGCGCTTACTCAACCCCGGACTCCGGCAACGCCAGCAGATCCGTATGACCTACACCAATGGTTAACAGTCCCGCCCGGGCCTGTCGGCAGCGTGTCTGGTACCACTGTTCAATAGCTGGCTGATGGTCAGGCCGCTGCTCCACGGCGGCCTCTCTCCATCCCTTCAGCAAGGCCAGTTGCAGCGGTGCGCTGTCACCGCCCAGCACCCAGTCAGCGGGTTCGGTTTGCACCTGATAGCCCAGCGCGCGTAGCTCGCTCGCCATGGATTCCGGTGCATCCGGCCCCATGGCACCACCGGTGCCCTTGTCCCGGCGCTGGTGGTCAAGAAAGGCACTCCGAACCAGCTCATCGCCGTCTGCGGGAGGATCCACTGAGAGGTGGTCATTTACACTCAGAGTGATCAGTACAGCAGCCTTTAATTCCGCACTCCGGGTGGCAAGGGCTTTCAGCCAGTCTTTCGATACCAGATCGATCAGTGCGGAAGCTGTTACCAGATCGGTTCCATCCGGAAGCGCGGCGGGCAAGGTATCGATGGTCAGTTGCTCACATCGGGTGTCGATGGTGACATCCAGCTTTCGGGCACGCTGTTCGGCCTGCTCAAGCAGGGATTCGTCATGGTCGACCAACAGCCATTCCTGGGGAACCGAGAAGCGGCTAACCAGGTACCCTACGTTGGACCCCGCACCAGCACCCAGGTCCGCGATGCGGATAGGGCGGCCACGCTCGGGCCCTTCCCGGTGCAGGTAGCGGGCCTCAAGCCACTGATCCAGCGTACGGGTAAGTCGGATGCTGCGGGCTTTGTGATCTTCCGGCTCCCGCAAGGCCAGCCAGTCGGCAGCGAAATGACTGTCGCCTTTCCCGCGCCCGGGGTTATCCAGCAACTGGGCCAGCTCCTCCGCGGCATTGCGCCAGCTTCTCAGGGTATTCGACGTTTGCCGGGCGCGGCCGGCAGCCTGTTCCATGGATTGCGGATTACCCAGCCACTCGGCCAGGTTACCTCTCAGCTGTTCGATATTCCCCGCCAGGTACTGGCGGATGCCGGGCCGCCGGCCTGTTTCGGCTAGAGCACCACCGTCGGAACAGATCACCGGCAGTCCGGCGGCGAGAGCTTCATCAATCACCATGCCATAGCCCTCGTAACGGGAGGGTAATACAAACAGGTGGGCTTCCTCATAGAGCCGGGTCAGCTGATCACCGGTCACTTCACCAGCCAGGGTAACGCGGGATTCAAGGGCCAGGTCCTCAATTGCCCTGGCCACAGTGGCACCGTAATCCGGGTCCCGGTCCGGGGAACCCGCCAGCGTGAGGTGCCAGGGCATGTAGGTCAGCCCTGCGAGGGCTTCCAGCAGATCAACCTGGGCTTTACGGGGCGACAGATGGGCGACACAAAGAATCCGGAAGGGCCCGCTGGCCGAGTAATCCCGCCCGGAACTTTGCGCCGGGGCATCAACACCCGGCTCGATCGTTGTAATAACGGTTTCCGGCACCGCAAAGTCCGCCAGCCGTCTGGCCGTATAGGGGCTGGTGGTGATCACCGATTCCACCTCGGCGAGGGCCTGCTTCTCAAGCTGGAACAGGCTTTCCTGCTGTTCTGCCGACAGCCCGGTTTCATCCGCCAGCGGGTGGTGAACCAGCGCTATCAGCCGCAGCCGCTTCTGGTGTCTGGCCAATACCTCCGGCATGGCACCCATGGCAAGGCCATCGAGCACCACCGGTGATCCGTCCGGCAGTTTGTTCAGTGTCCGATCCATCGATTCGCGAGCCTGCTCGTCGGGCAACGGAAACTGTCCGTCGAGCCCCAAGCGATGCACTCCCCGACCGGTATCCGCCATTGCTTCCGCCAGCCGTTTCACATAGCGATACCCGCCGGTAGCCTGGTCAGGCTCTCCGGGCACAATGAAATAACAGGCCCTGCCTGCCTCAGAGCTTGCCATGGTAGCTGGCCCAGGCAATATGGGACTCGCTCAGGGTTACCTTCAGGGCTTCCAGTCCTTTACCTGAAGTGCCCAGCCGGCCGCCGCGGATGGCATCCGCCATACGGTCGAACACAGCCCTGGCCATGAATTCGGTGGTGGTGTTGCGGCCCTTGAGCTCCGGCAATTCATCCAGGTTCTGCATATTAAAGGCTCCCAACACGTCGGAAAGCACTTCCGATGCCAGGCCTATATCCACCACCAGGTCATCCTCATCGAGCTCGGCACGCTCAAAGCTCACGTCCACGATATAGGTGGCACCGTGCAGCTTGCGGGCCGGGCCGAAAATCTCGCCGTTGAAACTGTGGGCGATCATCATGTGGTCACGTACGGTAAGGCTGTACATGGTGCAACGTCTCCTTGTCGGTTATCAGTATCGGATACAGTGGCAAAGGGAATCCCGCTGGCCCGTTGCCAGTTCAAAAAGGGTGCGCGGCAGATCCTCAAAGGCGGATTCGGCATTGATCAAAACATCCAGCTCCGGTGCCTTCAGCAATGACAGCGCCAGCGTCATGCGATCCCGGTAGCTGCGGCGCGGTTGCTGCTGCGGGTTGATCTGGCCCACCTGGCTGCTGCGAATGGTCAGGCGACGGGAATGGAAGGCTTCGCCGAGGGACACCGGTGCCTTGCCGGTGCCGTACCAGCTCATCTCGATCACCTGTCCTTCCGTACCCAGCAATGAAAGCCCTTTGTTGAGACCTTCGGCCTTGCCGCTAGCGTGGATCACCATATCGTGATCATCTCGGGATTCGTCAGTGGTAAATGCCAGGCCCAGCGCCTCTGCTGGCTCACGGCGAGCCTCATTGATATCAATTGCGGTTACACGGGTACCGGGCATGCGATTCGCCAGCCAGGCGACCAGTAAACCGACCACCCCGCAGCCCACGACCGCAATTCGGTCGCCGACACGGGGTGCGGCATCCCACAGTGCATTAACAGCGGTTTCCATATTGGCAGCCAGGATGGCCCGACGGGTCGGCAGGCCTTCCGGTAACGGATGCACTGCCTCCATGGGTACGCGGTATTCCTGCTGATGGGGATAGAGGCAGAACACCGGTTTGCCACGGAGGTTGTCCGGGCCGTCCAGTATCTCGGCCACGTTGGCGTAGCCGTATTTCACCGGCCACGGGAAATCTCCCTGCTGGAAAGGTGCGCGCATGGTCTGATACTGGGAGGCAGGCACCTCGCCACGAAACACCAGTGTCTCGGTGCCACGGCTGATGCCACTATAGAGGCTACGCAACCGCATGGGCGGTCCCAGATTTCCACTGGCATCCGCCAGGGATCCGTCCGGATCGGTCGGGCGTATTTCTCCACTGAGCGGGCCGGTTGTCCAGAACGCCTGTGTGGAATGCGCTGTCATTGTGTCTCCTTGCCCGGGGAATGATAGTGTTGTTATCTGAATATATACGCCGGGAGTGCCCGATGGATTCACCCATGCCCACATCTGCTGTATCGCGGTCGCCCTGGCCGGAGCTGGTGGTGGCGGGTGTTGCCATTGCCCTGCTGGCAGTCGGATCCGGCATTCTACTGGATCTGCCGGCCAATTTTTATACTTTGGCAGGTGTCATCTCCGTAATATCCGCCTGGCTTATCTGGCGCTTTGCCCCCACTGACCGTGACTTTGGTGCCGCCAATCGGGTGACGCTCGGGCGCGGCGTGCTGGTGGTCTGGCTTGTCAGCCTTGCACCCTGGGCCGCATCGCTCGATGACTGGCTGTGGCCTTACGCCCTGCTCTGTCTGCTGGCGCTGATTCTCGACGGCGTGGACGGCAAGGTTGCCCGGGCCACCAAAAATCAGACCGCCTTCGGTGCCCGTTTTGATATGGAGCTGGATGCCCTGTTCATTCTGGGGCTTTGCGTCGCGGCGCTGGCGCTGGAAAAGGCCGGCCCCTGGGTTCTGGCGCTCGGGCTGATGCGCTACCTGTTCGTTGCTGCCGGCTGGTGCTGGCGGTGGATCGACAAGCCTCTGCCGGAGAGTTTCCGGCGCAAGACCATCTGTGTGTGGCAACTGGTCACGCTGATGGTTGCCATACTCCCGGTGACCCCCGCGCTGTTCGCCAGTATTACCCTGGCTACCGCCCTGGCGTTATTGGGCTATTCTTTCATCACAGATCTGCTGTACCTGCATCAGACAAGGAGGACACCATGAATACCTTCATGCAACGATTGGGTGGAGCGATCATTACGCTGTTGATCGGCTTCGCCTCGCCTGTTTTCGCCGAACCGGCAACCTACACCATTGATGACGAGCACTTTTCCATGAGTTTCGAGGTGATGCATATCGGCTACGCGCCGGTGATGGGCATGTTCCGGGAAGTGGAAGGTCAGTTCGAGTATGACGAGGAGAACCAGACCCTGAACTCCGGCTCACTGGTTTTCCGGAGCAAAAGCGTATTCACCAATCACGAAAAACGGGACGATCACTTGCGGGGCGAGGATTTCCTCAACAGCAGCAAGTTCCGGGACATTACCTTCAGCATCACCGGCTTTGAGGCGACCGGGGAAAACACCGGTGTGGTGACCGGCGATCTCACCCTGCTGGGCAAAACGCAGCCGGTTGAGGTAGACGTGACCCTGAACAAGTCCGCCGAGTACCCTATCGGCCACGAGGAGTACACCCTGGGCTTTACTGCAGAGGCCACCATAAAGCGCAGCGACTGGGGCATGACCTATGGACTGGATCAGTCACTGGTGGGGGATGAAGTAAAACTCCGCTTCGGCTTTGAGGCCATCCGCGAGTCCGGAGGCTGGTTTTAAGTAACGGTTTTCGCGACTGTCTTTTATAGCTTGCAAACTATAGAGTAGACCGCTTTCTCATTTCGGGGGCGGTCTTTTTTATGTCGGATTCCAGAAAATCGGACCTGTTACTGGTGGTTACTACCCTGCTGGCAGCCATCAGCTGGATGTTTTCCAAAGAAGCCGTGTTGCTGATGCCTCCGCTGATGTTCATGGCGGGCCGCTTCCTGATTGCCGGTCTGGTTCTGGCGTTGATCGCCCACCGCTCCCTGCGTGCCCTGGATGCCGATCAGGTGCGGCGCGGCCTGCATTTTCGCGCTCTACTTCACCCTGAATACCCGCGCTGCCAACCAGCGCACGGTGGTGAACCGCCGGGGTGAAACCATCGAGAAGAAGAAGGTCCCCGCCCTGCCCCTGACAGCCCTGGCACTGGTGACCGTTGGCTTTGTAACGCTGATTGAATCCGCTATTCTGGAGGACTGGCAGCCGGTACTCGCCGACCCACCCCCGATGCTTATCGTCTGGGTACTGGCCAGCGCCGTGGTGGGCACCGCCGGCCGCTTCCTGGTGCAGACCTACGCACAGAGTCTGTCCGTGCACAGCCACGGCGTGGTGATTCTGGTGCTGGAGCCGGTATGGGTGGCGCTGTTTGCCGCCGGCTGGTTCGGCGAGAGCATGTCCGCCATGCAGATTGCCGGCTGCGGACTGATCTTTACCGCTCTGATCGTCAACCGCTGGAACGCCCTCAGCAAGGCGCTGAAAGACAGCTTACGGCGGCGCAAAAGTTCCCCGCAAAACAGTTGACCCCACCGGGCAAAATCCGTATATTTCCACCCCGTCGCGAGACGTAGGACCATAGCTCAGTTGGTTAGAGCGCTGCCTTGACATGGCAGAGGTCGGCAGTTCAAATCTGCCTGGTCCTACCATTTCTCCTATAATTATCAGCGTGTTATACGCCCACCAAAATATCCCGTTTTTCCTTTCCCGATATTTTCCAGATATTTTCCCGAAACGAATCGCTTATACAGTGACTTTGTTGCCGTTCTCTCTTCGCCAACGGCAACCACAGAAAGAGGGGCAAAGGCCCCTCCCCTTTCAGCGCAGTTTGTCGATCAACTCCCGGATGGAATCCAGCGCCTTCAGCAGTTCCTCCCGGCTATGGTCGGACACCAGATCCAGCACCACCTGGAGCACAAGCACCAACCGGCGTGTATCCACTACCGCCACGTTCTCCACTTCAAAAATCAACATGTCCAGCACGGCTTTTGCGTTTTGCATATCCATAGTTACAACACTCCTATATTTCATTGACAATCATCCCTACCGCCACTATTACGGCAGCCGGATATTTAGGAGCCCGGGCACCTAATCTCTCGAGAGTCCTCATAAAAGCACAGAAATCAGGACGCTAACCGGTAGGTTCGTGCGATATTTAACACAAACCTCTGTTTTAACGTTGTTTTGCACAAAAGCTCTTGAATTGCGTATTGGGCATGGCAGATGTCTCACACGGAAACCGTGCGATTTCTGCTTTTGGCTGGAAAATCAATTGGTAGGATATGCACCGGGTGAGTGAACACCCAGCGCCGGCAAGGATGCCAGGCAAACGCGACACCTGCCCAGTGGTGTGACTTCAGTGAGAGGGCTGCACCTGAGAACTTCAAGGGGCCAGCTGGCCCCTTTTTTTATTCACTATTCGGTAATAAGCTAAAGGTGTGCTTACCGGAGGTGACAATGATAAAAAGGACTATTCTCACAGTTGCTATCGCAATGCCCCTGATGGCCCAGGCCACTGTTTTTCAGTGCAAGGTTAATGGTCAAACGGTGTTTTCGGACCGACCGTGCGGCAGCGATGCTAAAGAAATCGAAGTGAAAGCTCCTGCACGAAGCGGTACGGGCCCCATGGTAAACAAGGGAGCCCAGGATTTCCTGGAAGGCAGGGAGACAAAGTCGAAGATCGAGCGTATTGACCGCCGAATATCCGACTTGCAGAACCAGAAGGACGATGCCAGGCGGGCCATGGATCAGGCATTGCTCAGATACCAGCGCCAGAAATCCTACGCTAATGACAACCTGGCTGGTGCAACCTGGGAGGGTGCGCTGGCGCAGGAAGCCAACGTGTTGCGTGAGCGCTTCCAGTCAGAAATTGATGGCATCGACCGGGAGATTGACCGCCTCCGCGAGGATAAAAGACGGATCCAGGACCAGGCGCGAGCGAGGGCCGAGACAGAGGCCGACACCGAAAGCTAAACCGTCTGATCCACCCCACTCAAAGCCGGGGCCGGCCCCTCTATCTGCCGGCCCCGGATGAATACATGATCCCCCACCTGCGCAGCACCGCGGACCCGCACCCGGGCACCAGTTACCAGTTCCACGGTTACGCCGTCACTGTGCACGGATATCACTTCTCCCTTGTCCCTGGGCTCTGACGGCAGCACTCCGAGCAGTCGTTTGTAGAGGTTACTCATGGGTTTCAACTCCGATGGTTTGCCAGAGTTCTGGCCGGCTGTGGCTGATGCTCAGGCTGCGCACAAGGCCACGGCGGGTGGTGCCCTGCTCCAGGTATTCGACCAGTGTGCCAGGCCGGATCATGCCGGTTTCTGGCAGTACTGGCAGTCGCAGGCTTATCTGAGCTTGCTTGCCGGTGTCTCCCAGTAATGCAAGGCCGCGCTGGCGAGTCATGGCAGCGTCCGTTGCGAGGTCATCCACGATCGTTGGGGCGGGATTGGTACCACCGCTATTGCCACGGACGATCCGATCTGCCCGGCCTTGGTCGCCACCATGGACCCAGACGGCGTTATAGTCCGCCTTTTCCTGCCACTCGATGCCCTCAACTTCCACCACGTCTTCCGGCAGTTGGATATCCGGGGTGGCATCACCCCAGTTCCAGGGCGCGATCGGGTACCGGGGCAGGATCTGCAATACCTGATCGGTGTCATGGCTCTGGACATAAGCACCGCCGGCTTCGGCAATCCGTTTTGCGGCATCGATCCAGGTGCCGTTGTGCGACCAGATGCCAGCAGGTATCTGCCAGTCTTCAATCTGCCAGTCCAGCGTCCAGCCGATCGGCACGCCGTTGGTAGTCATGGTTTCGTTTAAGGCCTGCTGGGCTGTCATGGCTGTGTCGTTGGTGTACTGGGTGACCGGTGCCAGCGGCTCAGCCAAGAACGCAGCGCGTCCACGGCCGGAGACCCGCAGCCAGGATTCCCCAAACCGCCGTTCCCGCTGGATGGACTCGACGAGCACACGCAGGGGTTCACCATTGATGGTGGCCATCAGTTCCACTCTTGTGCTGCTATCGGGCCGCACCTGGTTGATTGCCGCCGCCGGTATGCGAGCATTCCAGCTCCATGTCCAGCTGTCGGCATCGATGCTGGCAGCAAAGGACTCTGCCGGTACCGGGGTGCCGTCCAGTTCGGTGAGCGTCAGGGTGTTGATCACGCGGTATACCTCCCTTACTGGGACTATGATGGTGGCCGGTGGTTCCGGGTCTGTCTCGCACGGCGGCTGTGGCTCATAGCCGGGACCAAGGATTACCGGGCAATGAATCGGGCGCGGGCTGTAATCAGGAACCAGCGGCAGGACGATTCGCAGGCCCGGGGGCTGATACTCCGGCCACCAGTAGCCAGGCGCTGGGTGCGCAGCTTTGGTCCAGCGGACTTGCAGCCGGGTGCCGGTAGGCCAGGCATTGTGGTTGCCGATGGCCAGACCCTTGTTTGCAGGCAACGCCTGTTGCTCCTGCATGCGCAGGGATTTCCGGCGCTTTATGGTTTCGGCATGGGGCACGCCGGTGTTGCCGTGGCGCTTCGGGCCGTGCTGGTGTTGTTCGCGGGTGCTGGAGCGGGTGCGGATGGCTTCGGCATGGGGGTAACGACCGGATGCGAGCACTGGCACGCCGTGCTGGTGCCCGGACTGCAGATGCCTGAGCAGTTTGATCATTGCAGCAGAGCGGGTGCCCAGCAGCTGGTCGGTGTGGACCATTTGCTGCTGAGCAAAAGCCCGAGGTACACGGATCTGGTCAGCCTGCTGTGATTGCATCAGGCGGCCAACTGACATAGCTGGCATGGTTGGATGGTGGCCCGCTTTGACTCCCGTGCCGTCTGCATCTGGGAGCTCCAGGTTTTGTTCCAGCGCTGCTTCTGCCTGCAGAACTGCTGTGACCGGAGGCATATCAACCGACAAGGCGCCGGACCAAGTCAGGTTGACGGTTGCCTCAAGGGCGAGAGCTGGAGCCGCAGCTGACACGTCTGCTGTGAGGTTGCCCCTGTAGGCCTGAGACAGTGCGGCATTGAAGTCTTGTGCTGCGAGGGCTGGCGGCACCAGATCCGCCAGCAGGGTGCCACCTGATTCATCCTCCGCGCACAGCACAACCGGTTGCGATAGCTCCGGCGGTGTATAACCTGTCTGAACTACTATCGGGTTCCCGCTGTCTATTGATGGCGGTTGGTAGGTCATAGCTTTGGTTCACGACTTTTATATGGGCAACTTGATAACAACAATACCAGACCCTCCATTTCCGCCGTTCCCATTGTAACCCCCGCCACCGCCGCCGCCACCGGTATTGGGCTGGGCACTCTGCCCGTTCCCACTCCCTGAACCATCACCACCCCCTCCAAGGCCGCCTTGTCCATATCTCTCCTGTGCTAAATAGGCACCACCGCCACCACCACCGGCATACCAACGGTCGTCCAGCCACTGGAGACCTACACCACCGCCACCGGCTTGTTGAGAAGTGCCATCCTGACCGGCACCCCCTGCACCACCGCCACCGGCTGCGCCATAATTTGGTGCGCCACCAGAGGCATCACCGCCGTCGTGCCCTTGCCCGGCCATACCAGTTCCACCGGTGCCCGGGTTCCATGCCCCCCCACCGGAGGCACCGTCACGTCCTGAGCTACTGCTCCGCGCTCCTGCACCACCCCCAAACGCCTCAGCTCCAAACGCTATGGTACTGCTTCCCTTATTGCCGCCGTTGCGACCAATTCCGCCAGCACCACCAGCACCAACTGATATGGCGTAATCTCCCGCAGACAACAAGTGTCCATTAAGCGCCACAAAACCCCCTGCACCGCCACCACCGGAGCGGTCTCCGGCTCCACCGCCGCCACCGCCAACAAGCAAAATGTCCGCTGAAATCTCTTCGGAAACGGTAAAACTACCGGCAGAGTAAAATGCGTAGAAGGCGTAATTCTGGCCACCAACCTTTGCCACCCATGCATCGTCTGCACCATAGAGATCAGCAGCATCAAAGTGATAAGGCCCATGCGTTAGTGGCTGACAGCCATCAGCCAGATACGTCACACCAAACTCTCCGGCTGAACGAGGAAAGAAGAACCAGTCACCGTTCTGAAGTGGTTGGACTAAAGCATGTAGCTCCCCATCAGGCCATTCAAAGATCCTTATAAAATCTACTGCCTGACCATTTGCGGTAGTCGCGTTGCCTGCAATCGCCATTCCTCACCCCCTAAAAACCGCAGACGACAACTGAGCCGAAGCCCCATTAAACAACCGCGCCACCGGATCCCCGTTTTCGGTACCCGTCTGCGGCATCTGGATCTCACCGCCGTCACCCTCTACCGTCACACTGGCATCAGACCACCAGCCGCCGTCCGGGCTTTTGATGCGCGCCCAGACCGGGATAGTGCCATTACTCGGATCCGCTCCGGTAATCTGGCCCGATATCGGGGTGGTCAGCTGCAGCTCTACGTTTTCCTCGTCGACTACCCCTGCGCCGGCTGTGAGCTCCATAATCACAATGGGCGCATCTCCTGGCGGATCACCGGCAGCTGGCCTGGTGGTGCCGTAGAGTTCGATGGTGGCCACTGTGGTCGCCTGAGGGTCCGTCTGCTTCAGCAGGTCGAGGCTGGCGTACAAAGCGGGTACCCGGGCGGCCTCCTGACGAGCAGCTTCATGCGCTGGTGATAGGTCCATGCTGCCTCCTTACGGTCTGTCGATGTTGCCGAGGGCGTAGATTTCGCAGCCGTCTGCACCATCGTCCAGCGGCTCGTCGCTTTGTTGGATGGCACGGGCGATCCAGAAATCCGCGATCGCGCCCACGGTGTTGATGCGGATTATGTTGCCAGTGGCCCAGCCACCGCCATTGGCATCTGCCGGGATGACCATGTACGGGGTTCCGCCCTGACCTTCCTCACCACGGGTGCGGGGGTTGATGGGCGCAATGTCGCTTCCGCCCTGGGCATAGGTGCCTGACCAAACCAGGCCGCGTTTTTCACTGATTAGCTCCCACGCATCCGTGCTGGCATTCACGCACCGCAGAACCCATCGGTCAGTATCACAACCCTCATTGGTCACGGTGATCGGGTGGTCAATCAGGTTCAGGGTGGCGGTTGCTTCATTGCCCTGCAGGTTATCGCTCCAGGTATTGTCCCAGCTTTGCTGATCCCATGTGCCGGACACCCGCGCCCGGCGGTCACCATGGATCAGGCAACTGGCAACGATCGCCTCATCCGCCGGGTAGTCGTGCGTGATGGGCCGGGACAGCTGGATATCGCCGGTGATCTGCACATCGGTCACCAGTCGAAGATCACCCACGGTGTGGCGGATAGTGACCGGCATGGCCATGCCGGAAACATCATCAAAGGTGACAACACCGGTAGCTCGGTCAAGGCTGTAGCCACCGGACACGGTATCGCCGTTGGCATCAATCACCCGCACCCACGCCATCCGTGGGCGGGTGCTCACGGTGTCGCCGTTGGCCACGGTCTGGGGCGCTGTGTCCTGCGGGTGCATGATCATCACCACATCACCGGGCCGGTAGATCGGTACACGGCCATCCGCCGGCAGGCGCACGGCATCGATACCCACAATGCTGGCATCCAGCGGGATATAGGAGAACGCCACGGCGTTATAGCGCAGGGTGCTGGTGATCATGGGGCGCGGCTTGTAAATGTTGCCGTCGCCATCCACGTCATTCGGGTCATACCACCACTCTTCTTTCTCATCCGCGCTCAGGCTGCTGTCTGGCACCAGCTTTCCGAACGAGACAGCGGCGGTACCGAAGGTGTAGTTCACGGTGCCTTGCAGCCACTCATGAACAAAGTTGCCGTCCTGATCGGCGGTGGCAATGATCTGTTCACCGTCTTCCGTGGTCGCCACAATCTGCAGGGACTCCGGCTTCAGCGGAGCGCTGGGGGTGCGGAAAACCCCTTCGGTCGCTGTCCACTCGCCATAGACGGTCAGCAGGCTGGTCACGTCCAGTCCCACCGGTTGACCATCATCCCAGAAGGTCACATCAGCCCGGCGGCCATCGTAATCGATGGAGCCCGCATCGAGGCCGCTGCCGGTTTGCGGGTCGATATCCGTAACGACATCCCCTGTCCGATCGTCATAGCTCTTGCCACCGAGCAGGAACCGCACAGAATCCGGCACGATGATGTCGGTTACACCCGGGGCCAGATCCACCTGCACGGCATCAATCGGCTTTACTGTGCTGCCGGCCTGGCTGTTTGTGGTTACGCCGTCCACCCGATAACTGGCCAGCGCGTCTTCAGTGATATCAATCTGCATACTTCCCCCTTATGCGCTGCCCGCTGCGAACACGGAACCAAGCCACACATTGCGCTTGAGCTCGATATCCATAGTGGTGATGGTCACCGTGTCGCCACTGACTGACCCGATCACCTGCTCTGTATCTACTCGGTATGCGGAGGTATTCCGCGCCTCTTGCTCAGGCACAACCAGATCACCGTTGCGGTCCCGGGCAACTACTTTCACGGTACCCCCCTTGCGGGGATCAGTGACCGTGAGCTCCAGCGCCAGGCTGCCGGCCACTGGCGTATCCGGCAGGGTGATAGTGCTACCGGTGGGCACGGGTTCATTTCTCTTGTAAACCGTGGCACCGGGATCGTCCGCCTCGTACCAGTTGTAATCGATGGTGAGATCGCTGCCCCGATTGGGCAGACGGGTGACGTGGATCTCACCCTCCCCACTGTTGGGATCAATGTGCCCCGTGGCATCGCCGGTGATATTGCCATCGGTATCACCCACGGCTGTCAGCGTATCGGCACCCGCAGCCCAACTCAGGGCTAGGCTGCCACCCAATACAGGGTTATGGTCCAGCTGGATCGGGATGGTTGCTTGGCTGACTGCCAGCGAGTCACTACCGCTGCGCACCTCATAGTGCACGCGGCTGCCATAGGTATAGATAATCTGACTGCCCGCATCCGGCAGGGCACCAGTTGTCAGGCTCACGTTGCCAGTCACATAGTCGATGGTGCCGGTACCGAACCCGGGATCCGATCCGGATATCGCGCCCTCACCATCATCGGTCAGCGTGTACCAGTTGCCCTGGGCCATGTAGCTGATGGAAAAGGCATTGGGGGCAGGCACCGGGGAAAGGGTTTCTATCCAGTTGTAACGCCGGTTCTCCGCCGTCACGTTCCGGGCCAGAGTGTGCGCCTGCTGGGCAACGTCGACATCCCGGGTACCGGCATCGATGGTTTGCACCAGCTCCGGGTTCAGGGTCTGGTTTGCCAGCGGTTCTTCGCTCTGGGCTGCTGGCACCAACTGGGTGAACATCGAGGCAGCCCGCAGGGTCTGGTCACCAATTTCGGCAGCGGCCACCAGTTTCTGCGCACCGAAGTAACGCATGGCATCGGCCACGGTGGTATCACGGAGGCGGACACCGGTGTTGTAATCGTAATCGTCCTGCGGGCTCGGGGTGTGCCCATCGAAGTCAAAGCGCAGCGGATCAGACAGATCGAGCGACACAATCAGCCGCTGGAAGTCCTTGCCGTTTGCATCGGTAAACGTCTGCACCTCCGCGCTCACCTCAGTTACACGGACGTACTGTTCAATCTGGCTTGGTTCTTCCTCATGCTGCACCAGGCACAGAGTTTTGCCGCGCGGGGGTACCTCGGTGTTCTCTCGCTGGATGATCCGAATCTGCCTCATCCCCTCGATGTGATTTTCATACAGCGCCCCGTGCCACATCGGCCCCTTGAACAGATAGGCTTCAACCCGGTTCGCGGCCTGCTCCCGAGTATCAAACGGGTCATCCGTGGTGAACAGGGTGTAGCCGATCGCCGGGTCTTCCGGCAGCGCCGTCACCACCGTTTTCGCACCACCGAACAGGTCCGTGCTCAGGGTCCGCACAGCCAAAAACAGCTTCCGGAGATTGAACCGGCCCATGGCGCGGTCCAGGTCGCTGATATCCTCGAACACGTTATTCATCACGCCGTCCGGGATTTCGTTACCGGTGGCAGCGCCGCCACCCTCCGGCACGTCATCCATCACCTGACTGGCGAGGAACTTGATGTTGTCTTCTTGAATCGGCATGGATTACGGCTCCACGGTGATGAATCGGAATGTGGGGATAACCCGGTGATCCGGCCCCGGGTTGATCTGATACCGAACGGGGGTGCTCTCATAGCCCGGACCGTCGTGGTGACGGAACTGCACCGTGTGGGTTTCGCCACGGTAGTCCAACGTCAGGGTCTGTCCCGGGGTGTTGTGCCAGGTCAGTATCTGGGGCTCTGCGGTGGCCAGCATCCAGCCACCCCGTTCCGGCGCTTCCAGCGTGATCGGGCGGCCATACTGGGCAGCATCCGCCATGATGATCGGTGCACCAGTCAGCCCCCGCGTGAAGCTCTGGGCAACCGGGGACCAGGTGCGGTCAGACCAGTTCAGGTCTTCCGGCAGCTCTACGGTGTTGCTGCCGTCTGAAAGAGTGATGCTCACAGTGATGTACTCCTGGCATTCTCAAGGGCCCGCACAAACGCTTCCTCGTCATCCGCGAGCACCCGGAAGTTCTGGCCACCGAGATTCACGTTCACGGTTTTGACAGATTCCGTCCGGGCGGGACTGATGGACGATGCCTGCTCCCGCTCACGGGCGGCCCGCTGGCGTTCGATGTTCGCCATCTCCTGTTCACGCGCCCGATCGGCAGCCCGCTGTTCCCGCTCGTTTTCTTCCTCACGGCGGTTGCGCTGCTCGATCTGGTAGATTTGTTCCAGGGTGTCCAGGGATTTCTGGTAGTCAGCAGCGGCCTCATCCGCACCGGCCTGCTGTGCCAGCTTGAGCTGTTCCTGCAGCCGCTCCCGTTCGGCCTCATACTGCAGGCGCTGGGCTTCCTCGGTGTCGCCACGGATATCTGCCAACCGTTGGCGAAGGCTATCCAGGGTACTGTCAGCGGAGTCCGCCAGGCTTTTCATTTTCTGGCGGGCCGCATCGATGGCCTGCTGCAGTCCGTTCAGGCGCTGGTTGTCCAGCAGGTCAAACCGGTTGGCAGCGCTTGCGCTGATGCGGTCGAGTTGATCCATGGAGTAGCTGCCGGACTGGATCTTCTCCTGCAGGTTCTCCATGGCCACGGCCTGGCCCCAGAACTTTTCTTCCACTTCGGCAGCGGCCAGGGCTGTGTCTGCAAACCAGGCAGCGAGGCTGCTGGACATTAACCGCCGGCGGGCAGTGGCCAGTTCATCGGTGCGTTGGCGGGCTTTTTCCAGGGCATCGGCAGCACTTTCGGTTTCATTCACCAGGGCGTTGCCACCGATCTTCATTTCGAACAAGTTGCGGGCCGCTTTGGAAAGCGCCGTTACCTGTTGCCGGGCGTTGGAGATGGCTTTACCGAAGGCCCCGCCCCAGGCATCGCGCCACTTTTCCTTGAACTCCTGGGCTTCCTGACTGGAATTACCCATGGCTTCTGCCAGGCTATTGACCTCACTGGACGCACCGCCGGCGGAATCACCCACCTCCTGAAGGCCCTGGCTGATGTTGTTCTCGTTTTGCTGGAGAGCCTGAATCTCCAGCAGCCTCTGACGAACCTGAGCCAGCTCATTACTGACATCGTGCCCCGCGTTAGCGGCTTTCAGGAGATCCTGTTCAAGCGCCTTCAGACCCTCTTCATCGTTCAGTGTTTTGAACGTCTCATCAAATGACTTGAGGATTTTGCCGGCGGATTCTTCGCCGGCTTCACCGGATTCCTTCAGGGATTTCGTTATCTCTTCCCCAACCTTGGGCACCTGCTTCAGGGTGCCGATGCTCTCTTCGGTTTTTTCCTTCAGCTTGCCGGTGGACTCGGTAGCATTATCAAAGGCAGCCACCACACCCCGGCCAGCCTCAGCGGCTTGGCGGCCATATTCCGCAGTCTGTTTTGCGAGCTCTACCGTCGTATCCCGGGCAGCCTGAGCTTTGGCCTGGATTTTGGTGTAAGCCTCATCGCTTACCAGCCCGATCTGATTCAGTGCCCACGTCACGCCTTGTGCAGCGCTCAGGAACGCTGCCATGTATCCGGACAAGACGGTTACGGTTGTGGAGACAGCAGCCTGCACCCCACGGAAGACAGCCAGCATTCCGCTGGAAACTGACTTCACCGTACTCCAAAGGGTGGAGAATCCTGACCGGATAGACTCGGTATTCTCAACCAGGTCCGTGGCCAGGTCTTCACCCCAGCCAATCAGATCCCGGAACATACCAATCAGCCGGTCACCGGCATCGGACTGGTTGAACAGGTCCAACACCTTCTCGGTGGCAGTGCTTACAGCCGGGGCCAGCTCAACAGCCAGGCGACGAGTCAAACCCTGAATCTTGAGATCAATGTCGTTATAGATCTCGTTCGCTTCCAGCAGCTTGTCCAGATCGGCTTCTGAATAGATCGCACCGCTCTGTTCCGCCTCTGCACTGATACGGCGCAACGCTTCTGCGTTATTGTCCAGCAGGGGAAGCAGGCGGGACGCATCACTGGCCAGAGATTCCAGGAAAAATACTTGCTCAGAACGGGAGTCCAGCTCAGTGATCGCATCGGCCAGCTTGAGCAATTGCTGGTCTGGGGTGAGATTACGGAATTCCTCAATGCTGAGATTCAGCTGCTCGAATACATCAGCACCTTCACCAGCACCGGTTACGGAAAAGTCACCAATCTTGTCAGTGATATCCTGCAGGATATCACCCATCTTATCGCCCTCGATGTTGAACTCACGGCCAGCCGCGATGTACTTCTGCAGCACTTCGCGGTTAACGTTCAGGGCGTTGGATGTGTTGGTGATCTCCCGGGCTACATCGGCCTGCCCCTTGGAGAAAATAGAGAGGGTGGCGACAGAAGCACCGGCCGCAGCCGTAAAGCCGGCAAACAGTTTCGTGCCTGTCTTGAGCACGCCGCCAAGTTTGTTGACAAGCCCACCAGAGCGCTCTGCGGCATCACCCAGGTCACGGGTGCCCTTTGCGGCTTCCTTGGTGCCCTTGGCTGCGCCGGTGGCGCTATCCCGCATTTCGGTGAGTTCTGTTGCCAGCTCGGACGCTTCCGTATTAACACCGTCCAGTTCCTTCCGGATACGGACCTGTTCACCGGCCAGGTCTTTGGTACTAATGCCTGCACCTTCCAGCTCACCGCGCAGCCCGTTCAGGCTCTGCTGGTTATCGATGTATGCCTGGTCAGCGTTGTTGACAGCTTTGCGGGCCCGCTCGAATTCGCGGGTCTGGGCACGGGTGGGGTTTTCAAGCTGGGCATATTCACGCCCCAGCTTTGAGGCAGAATCCCGGGCCAGCTCCTGCTGCCTGGCCAGATCCCGGGATTCCTTCTTCAATTCGCTGAACTGGTTAACCAGCGCATCCTGACGCTTCAGTTCATTAAGGCGGGAAGCGAGGCCTTCCATGGCCTCTGAGGTTTCATCAAACCCCTTACGCAGTCCCTCTGTGTTGTCGGGCAGCTCAATACGGCCAGCACTTTCCAGATCCTCCAGCTCCGTGATCAGGCTCTGAACATTCTTCAGCCCATCAACGGCTGTGGAGATCAGGAGGTTAACGCGCTCGTCATTGCTGGCCATCTTGAGACTTTTCCTTTTAGATCATTGCCATTTCTTGGAACTTGCTGAGTCCGGCCCCGGTACGGCTCTCATCGGCCAGCACGGTGCCGGACAGGGTGAGCTCCGCAAAGTCATCGCCGCCGTGGCGCTGGAACCCAGAGGTGGGAGACAGCTTCACGCGGAAGTAAGTGGCCTGCAGAGGGTTACCGCCATCTACCGAATTCAGACCTTCCCAACGCAGTTCAAACAACTGCTGAGAGGCTGACAGCGCCTGAATCAGGTACTGCGGGTTGCGCTCATAGCCAACGCTGAGCGGTACCATGGTTTCCAGATCGGGATAGGTAATGTTGGCCGGCTCATCCTTGATGCGGATACCGTGGGGCGTGCGGTCATAGTCCTGCTCTGCAACCAGGGCCGACTTACCAATGTGCGTCCACACAACATCCCCGTCAGTCACGGTTCCGTTGCCGGTCGGCCAGGTAGGTTCAGTCGTGCCAGTGGTACCGCCGGTGGTCGCCAGATAGGCCTCTGTGGTGTCAACCAGCACTGCGCCTTCAGCCACTTCGGTTTCTGATGTCCAGGTAGTATCCCCGGCGACTTCTACGGTAACCGTCTGGTCCGGATCCGGCAGGTAGCGGAATCCGACACGGGTGCCTGACCAGGATTCGACGCTCTCCTCGCTCACAGACTGGGCACCAATCTGCTCCAGGTTCGCAAGAAAGCCAGCCGCAATGTTCCGCGGGGTGATGTCGTTGCACGTCGCTTCGAAAGTGAATGACGATACGTTCTCATCCACGTCCAACTCACCACCGGCGGCAGTGGTGTAGTCCTGACGGGCTTGCCGGTCTACCTCGATGGATTCCGAAAACGCGGTTACGTTACCCAGTTCAAACGGACGACCGCCGCCAATGGGCTTCAGGATGAAACGACCACGGCCCTTGTAGCCGCGAGTAGTGGAGCTCAGAGACATAGCTTATCCCTCATGGTTGGTCAGCGCATAGCTGACGGTTACGGTGTAAATCACGTTGGCGGTGTTACCGCCGCCTTCCGGGTGGGTGTACTCCCCTCCCTCAATGGCCACGTCCATTGCCCCCGGCAGAGCATCCATATCCGTCAGGGCAGACAACGCACGGGTGATGTCCTCATCCAGATCATCCAGGGCGGGTTCGTAGTCGCTTTCACCAGCAGCCACAATGCCCACCACTTCAATCTGCCGGTCCTTGCGATTGGTGCGGGGTTTGATCGTTCGTGAGCCAGCGCTGGTGGTATTGACGGCGATCATCGGCAGTTGCTCGATATCGATCCTTAGCCGCTCCGGCCTGCCCCTGCGCACGTTCATTCCTGCACTGGTAAAGAAGCCATCTTCACTGGCTATGGCTTCCAGGGCATCGATGACCTGATCGGTGTAATGGGTGCCTTTGCTGGTCATTGGGGTTACCTTCTTCCCATTGCGTAATTCAGCTGGGCACGGAATTCCTTACTCATATTCCGCTTGATGAACGGGTGCAGCTGATCACGGATGTTGGTAAACAGTTGGTCAACGGAGGGGCCATACAAATGGCGTATGTCATCAGGAGCGCGACCAGTTCGCTCGAACACACCCATCAGACCGTTGGTTCTCAGCGGAACCAGGAACGTCTTACGCATTCTCTTGCGCCCTGAATTGCGACCAACCGACACGGAAACACCTGCCTGTTTTCGTCCGGCGGATATACCCCTAAGCTCATCACCACGGGCTTTACGGGCTGCTTTCGTCAACTGCTTTGCTCCGTATCTTGCCAGTCGCGTTGGCCGCCTTCTGGCCGTGATAATGGCACTGGGGTCACCAGGCTTCGCCTTCTTGTAGAGCCACAGATGACGATTCACATAGGAGGCCTTCAGGCGAACTTCTGCCCGGATCTGTCGACTGGCTTCTGTGCGGGTCTTTTGGGAAACACGGTTCACTGCTCGATATTCAGCTTTCTCGATCGCAGTTACCGTCCCCCGCAAATAGTCCTTTGCTTTGCGAAAATTCCGGCGGTCGATAATCATGCCCATCGCAGCAACACCTTTGACGCTACCCCGAACTCCGAACCGTCCGTCATTGGGCGATCCACCTTGTAGCTCTTGCCTCGGATCTGAACGGGCATGTCGCCACGGATCTGGCCAACGTCTGCCAGCTTTATTTCCAGAGTGGTTCTTTCCTCCACCATCCCGTCATAGCCGTCCAGGGTAACCAGCTCCCGGGAGGGAATGCCCTGCACTTCCCGGCCATTGAACACGACCGTTTCAGCGAACTGTTCAAACGCCACATCTGCTGTTATCTGATCAACATCAATCCCCATGGCACCTGACCCAAAAAAAGAGGCGGGCAACTGCCCGCCTGATACTCGGAGGTTTAAAGGCGTTTACTCGCCATCCCCGCCGGAGGCCGGCTCCACTTCCTCCGGCTCTGCCTTCTCGACCTTCTGCACAGCAGCGCCGTACTTCTTGGCCTCTGCAGCGGTCAGATCAAGCTCGGTACCGGGCTTGATCACTTTCTTTTCCTTGCCGGTTTTATCGCGGGTTTCGATGCGATGCACGGTGATGTATTTCGCCTTGCTCATGGCTATCTACCTTTGTTCAAAAGAGAGTTCAGTTCCGGGGGCGGGGTCGCCCCCAGGGTCTGCGAGTCAGCCGGCTAGCGTTACTCGCTGTAGACGGTGGCAAACACGGTGCTGTCTGCCAGGCGCGGGACCGGCATGCCACGGCTCTGGGTCATCACAAATTCCGCAGCCGGGTCTTCGCTCTCCCAGTTTTTCGGGAAGTATTCCAGAGCGCGGAAGCCGGCCTTCTTGTCCAGAATCGCACCGTAAGCCCGAACACCAGGCGCACCCACAGATACCAGCGCCACGCCGTTGTCCGGGATGAACAGTTCCTTGTTGCCGTCCTCGTCCTTGAAGTAGCCGGTGTATGACCACATCTCAGGACCGGCACCACCCAGGCGACCACGGTAGGAGGCCAGGTTCACAGAAGGCGCGATTTCAAACTCGGTGTCACTGCCCCGCTCGGTTTCCACCAGGTCTTTGAACGCGGCATTCTTCAGCGCATTGCGGAAGGCACCGCGACCAAAAATGATGTGGGTGCACGGGGCCGCCATCAGGCTGAACCAGTCTTCCAGGTCGCCGTTAACATCCTCGGTACCGGAACCCCACTCGGCAGGACCGGTCAGGGTGATGGTGTTGTTCGGATCACGCCCGAAATCCACTTCCGAAGTCGGATAATCTTCCCCCTGTACCACGATCTTGCCGGTACGCAGGTACTGGGCAGCCATCCACTCCATCCGGCGCATGATCGTGCGGCGGTGTTCGTCCAGCAGCTCCACGCGGATGGCGTTCATGCGCTGTTCCGCCGTCATCTCACCGCTGGGGTTTTCACCGGGACGGCGCTTCAGGGCGCGGCCTGGCTTCACCACATCCTTCGGCTTAACAGTCGGGGGCACGAACTTGCGCAGTGCACCGCCCTTCTCACGGCGCGGCTTGCCGGCCACGTAGGGGCTGACAAACGGTGCCAGGGTTTCGTCCAGCTCCAGTTCATCGAACGCGATTTCTTCGGTGTCGAAGGTGACCGCTTCGTTAAACAGCAGGTTCAGCAAAAAGGGGCTGAACCGGTCCAGCTGACCCATTGCGGTCAGCAGTGTGGTGGTTTCATACGCCATGGTTGTTTACCTCATCGGTTGGCAATTCGTTAATCCAGGCACGGCATGCCGCGCAGGGGGTTGATCAGTACGGCTTCACGATGGTCAGCGGTGTGCCGTCCAGCGCAGCGTTGAGGGTGTCCACGGTCCAACTGTTATCGAAGTTGGCCAGGTGCTCGTTGATCCAGCCGCCGCGGGCAAACTGGCAATCGGTATCGCCCCCGCTCGCGTCGGTGTCGTGGGCCAGGAAACCAACCGGCTTCTGGGATCCGTCAGTCGCTGTTTCAACACACAGCGTCAGTTTGTTGCTGGCAGTGATGCGGCCGATGGCGGCACCACGGGTCAGGTTCTGGCCAGACACCAGGGTGCCACGGCCAAAGTCCGGATTGCCGCCGATGATCAGGCTGTCCGCCTCGTAGGTCTCCGTGCTGGAGCGTGCAATTTGATCAGTCATCTGTAATGTCCTCTGGGGAATGGATTCTCAGCCCCGCCTTAGCGGGACTGGCTGATGCCTTTGGCCTGGCGGTAATCGGAGATCAGCGCCACGGACGGGTCTTTCTCCCCTTCCCCGGCCTCATCACCGGTGGTGTCCGCGCCAATCTTCGGCTGCTTGGTGTTACCCATGGCGGCATCCAGCAGGCTTTCGTTGGCCGCTTTCTGGCCGCCCTCTGCCGGAGAGGCGGCCAGCACAGACTTGGCCTCATCCACCGACATGCCGGTTTTGAATGCCAGGTGCTGGGCCAGCTGGCCGCGGCCTTCGGCTTCCTCACAGTTCAGGATGCCGGACACGCGGGCCTGCTCATCGGCGCGGGCCTGCTGGGCAATGTCCGCAGCGGTCATCTGGGTTTCCTGTTCACCGGTTTCCGGCACATTGGCCGCCGGTGCCGGAGCCTGCTTGTCAGCAGCCGGCTTAGTGCTCTTATCAGTCATGGTGCTCACTCCCGTGGTTTGGGTGGTTTTTACATAGTCGGAGAAGGCAGCCACCATTTCGTGGCCGTTGACAAGCTCATCAGCAAAGCCTTGATCGATCGCATCAGAGCCGGTGTAGATGGCCGCCTCGGTGGCAAGCACATCCGATACAGAGAGCCCGATCTGGTCCGCTACCATCTCCGCAAACTCGTTGCGGATGCGGTCAGACTCGGACTGGAATTTCGCCATCACCCGATCGGGCAGGTTTTCGTAGGGGTTGCCGTCCACCTTGAAGGCACCGGAGTGAATCAGCGTCACTTCCATGCCCTCGTTGCGCAGCAGTTCTTCATAACTGACATGGGCCATCACCACACCCACAGAGCCGGTGCGTGCGGTGGCGGTGGTGTATCGGTAATCCAGCCCGCTGAACAGCGCCATGCCAGCACTGCAGGCCATGTCATAGGAGATGCCAGCCATAGGCTTCACACCCCGCAACTGGTTCAGCCGGCGGGCGGTGTCAAAGCAGCCGGCCACTTCCCCGCCCGGGGTGTCAAAATCCAGCAGCAGCCCGCTCACGGTAGGATCCGCCAGGGCATCCTCCACCCGGGCGATGATGCCGTCATAGCCGGTCATGCCGCTGTATGGCTGCAGGTGCCCGAACTTGTGCACCAGGCTGCCAGACACCGGAATCACGGCAATGCCGTCCACCACCTCATAAGGCCGGTTCCGGGGCCGGTCCGGGTCAAACGAATCCGCCCGCATCCGCAGCTTGTCTTCAGACTCCACCAGCCCGAATTCATCCCGCAGGGACGCGATCCCCAGCCGGGGAGCCAGGGCACCGATGAATACCCGGGCATAGCCAGGCTCCAGCAGAAGCGGCTGGTTCAGCACTCGGGCTGCAATGTTCTGGTTTCGCATGGTTTTACTCCGGGTATTAAAAAACCCCGCCGGGGCGGGGCTTATGTATTGGGTGTTGCTTCCGGTTCTTCCTGCTGCTCAGGATCCAGCGCCAGCGCCTTCACCCAGCTGGGTGGTGGCAGGCCGGCTTCTTTACGCTCGGCCATTTCGCGGACCTGCTGGGCAAATACTTCCTGGTAATCCTCGCCCATCTTCGCCAGCTCTTTTTCGTAGGTGGAAAGCCCGGACTCGATCAACAGGATGGCTTCTTTGACTTCCTTCAGGCCGTCGATCGCCATGCGGCCAGAGCCGATCCACTCCGCGTTGCACCAGGAAGCCTTAGCTTCATAGAAGCTGCGGGTGGCAGATCTCGGCAGCTTGAGGATGCCGCGGTCCAACGCTTCCTCGAGGAACAGCGCAAAGGCCATGCTGCCGAAGCGGGCCGGGATGATCTTCCGGCGGCCCATGTAATAGCGCCACCCTTCCAGCATGCTGGCCCGCGCCGTGCTGTAGCTCAGCTGCCGGTAGTCCTTGGAAAGCTGCTCACTTGGCAGGTTCAGGCCCGCCGCAATCCACCGCATGATGGACGACTCCAGCTCTGCAAAGCCGTTGTCTGCGTTGTTGCTGGTCAGCAGCTCCAGCTTTTCGCCGGGCATCAGGTGCGGGATCTTCACCCCGTTCATCCGGATGTCCGCGCCGTCGTGCCAGTCCATCAAGTTGCCCATGTACTTCTGCAACTTTTCGATGGGGATATCGCCGCCGATGATCTCCATGGCCTGTTCGCTGCCCAGCTCGCTTTCGATCACCGCCGCATACATGGCGTTAACGATGGCGCTCTGCAGTTTGGTCTGCTGCAGTTTTGCCAGCTGGGGCAACTGTTCCATCACGCTCAGGAACTGGTTGGCTCCTCGGGTCTGGCCGTCGCCACGCGGCTCGAACAGGTGCAGGAACTGCTGCCGGCCCCAGCTGGTTTCCCGGGGTACATAGGTCCACTCATAACCCATGCCGTTGCCACCCAGACCCGCACCGTGCACCTGGGTACTGCGCACCCAGTAACCGACAGCCGCGCCATAGCGGTCCAGCTGCACACCGGCCCGCAGGTTGGTGGAGTCCGGCCGGTTGTGCGGGTTGCATACGCGGTGCGTGTTCACCAGCTTGATGGCGGTGCGGAAGGGGCTGCCGGCCCGTTCGATCCACTCGCTGGAACCCATGGCCTCACCCACGGTGCTGTGCGTTGCCACGATCTCCCGGCACATCATCGTGAATGTGCGCTTGCGCTCGGCATCGATCCAGCAGTTGACGTCGTCTTCCGCGTACTCCAGCCAGGCCGCTTCCACGTCCTTGGCAAAGTCCCGCGCATCCGCCTCACTGATCCCCAGGTTACGCCAACGGGGCTTGTAACTCAGCCGGAACAGGTGGCCAACGATGTTGTCCACATGTAGCTGCACGCCGTTGGAGGCAATGCCGTGGTTGCGCACCAGGTCTTCCGCCCGGGCATTGCCACTGGACAGGGACGGCAGCAGGGCCGCGTCCGCCGTGCGGGCTCCGGGATTCCACCGAGCCAGCTGGTTACCGAAGCCACCGCCGGCACCGGTGTAGCCGCTGGCGCTGGACATGGGCTTGCCTTCATGGTCCAGAATGCGAACTTTCGGCAGGTTGTCTTTGACAGCAGCACTCATCCAATCAACCTCGCAGGGCCACGCCGGCGACCAGACGCGCCGATCTGGCTTTCCAGTTCGGTGATATAGGAGCGCAATTGCGCCCGGTCAGCGGCCTTGAATTCCACGGTTTTGCCGTCCCGCTGGATCCGCACCACGGTCTGGCCGGTCATCAGCTTGTGGTACGCCTGCCGGGCTTCGGCAAGCTGGGCTTGAATCGTCATCGTCTTCTCCGGGCAATGTCCGCGAAATTGGATGTTCGGGTTTCCGTCTTGGTCTGGATAACCCGGGCACCGGTCTGGCGTTCGGTACCGGAATCTTCAGCCGCCCGTTCAACGGGTTCCGGCATGGCCGGTGCCAGCAGATCGCCCTGCTTCAGTTCGGCTTCCAGAGCATCCCACTGGTCCGGCTTTTTGATGTGCACTTTCACCGTGCGGGCTGCGTGCAGGGCGTACACCTCACAGTCCAGCGCCTCGTTCCGCACGCCGGCCTTTTCCTGCCATACACGACGACCACCCCGCTGTCGGGACGGTGCCTTAACCTCGCTGGTGATCTGGTCGTAGTAGTCGGAGCGCACCCCGTTGTACCAGTGCATCCGGCCAGGCCCGTGGCCCTGCAGTTTCAGCCGGGCATCAATCAGGTCTTTTGCCTTGTGGGTACCGACCATGAACACCGGCAGGCCGTATTTGCTGGCCTTGGTAGTCTTGTTGTTCACGTCGATTTTCTTGGCCGGGGTGACAATCTCCCGGCTGATGTTGGTGCTTTCGCCCTTGATCGCCATGACCTTCACGCCACGACCACGGCGCGATCGCACGTAGCTGTACACCGCATCGTTGGTGCCACCGTCAGACGAGTCGACACTGGCCGCGGACACGTAGACCGGGAAGCCCCACTCATGCTGGTAACAACCAAAGATGAACGCATCCAGTTCTTCCCAGACCGGATCCGCCTTGTCCATGCAGGTGTTCGCCGCAGCTATCTCGCCCCAGTACACCAGCCAGCTTTCTTCACCCCGGCCCCAGGCCCGGACAACCACCGCCAGGCGGTCATGCTGCACGTCGACACCCACGGTCAGCAGCAGGCCACCGGCTGGTACCGCCTTCTCCGCATACTCCAGCGCCCGCGCTTCCAGATCCTCGGTGCTCGGTGCGTCCGTGCGGTACTCATACGGCAGGCCCAGACAACTGTTTTCGAAAACGATCATGTCGCTTTCGTCGCCGGCCTCCAGCGCATGCCGCGCCTTCAGATATCGCTCCACCAGCATGGCCAGCTTTGAGCCGGGGAACGGGCTGTAAAGCTCGTTGATGTAGAACCCGGCCACGCCCCGGAAGGGCCGCTCTGCCTGCCATTCGCCTTTGCGCACGTTGCGGTTCTTGTCCACATCCCGCCAGGGCACACCGCAATGGGGGCACACATAACGCGCCGTCTGTGGCTGGGCTTTCCCCAGCACCTCGTCGACGGTCTCCGCGCCCTCATCCCAGATCACGTTTTCCCAGGCCAGCACATGGCTGTCACCACACTCATGGCAGGGCACCATGAACTTCCGGCGGTCGCTTGCCAGGTAAGCCTTCTCTACCCGGCTGATCCCCTTCACCGTCGGGGTGCCACCGAAGATCACTTTGCGGTATTCGTAGGTCTTCGCCCGTTCTTCCAGCAGCTTGACCGAGTCGCCCTGCCCTTTGACGTTGGTGTTACAGTCGTCCGGTTCCTCGACACACACCACCGGGGCGGACAGAGACTTGACGTTATCCGGTGCGTTCGATGCCACCAGCGCCAGGAACCCGCCCGGGAATTTCTTGAAGTCCGTCCGGTTGCCGGTGCTGCGGGATGTCGACACATCCACCAGCGGCCGCAGCACCTCGGTGGCCTGTACCATCGGCACAAACTTCTGATCCAGGTACTTCCGGATCGTCTTGTCCTTCGGGAACAGCAGTACGATCGGGCACGGATCGTTGTGGATCCGCCGGCCCAGGTAGTTGTTCCAAACCCCGTCTGTCCAGGCCACCTGGGCAGACTTCATGCACACAACTTCCTTCGTGGCATTATCGTCCAGGGCATCGAGCATGCCGGGCACCCACGGGGTTAGGTCCGTGGAGTATTTGCCCGGCATCGGGCTGCTCTCCTGGGCTATGTACCGGTACCGGTTAGACCACTCAGTTGAGCTGATCTTTTCCGGCGGCTGGAACTTCTTCAATGACCGGGCTATCACCCGATCCAAGTTCCTCTCCAAGGCCTGCCAGTTGTCGGAGCTGATTGCGACTGTGCTCATTCAGTAGCTCGATATCGAGATCGATGTCATACAACGTGTCGATCTCGGTTTTGAGTTTCGGGTTACCGGTCAGCACCGCAGTCCTGATCGCTAACACCACCTGCACCAATCGAGCCTCCACTGATACTGCCGGTACCAGTTCTTCCAAATCTTTCGCCAGGGCCAGTTCTTCCCGGTCGCCCTTGATCCTGTCCAGCCGGTCGCGGGAACTCTCATGTCGCGCACCGTTCACCGCCCTGTCCATCAGCCACTGGTGGACATCCTCGGTGTCATACGTGTTCGCCTTGCCCCGGGTACCGGACACAGCAACCGGAAAAGAAGGATCACGCTGGTAAGCCGTAAAGCTTCGCTCAGAAATCCCGAAGATCTCTGCCAGCTCACGCTTGTTAACCTGCTTACCCATCTCAACCCACTGATATCAACCGAGGAAGGAAGGCCATGGTTGGCCCAAGTCTGCAAAAATTCCGCGCTCTACGCGCCCGTGTGAATCGCACCCGCTCAGAAGGACCCGCACTCATCCGAGAGCCCGCGATCACGAAGGACGAGCCACTCCGAAACCTCCGACTGAGCGCCGGAATACTCAGCCGTGATCGTCAGTTCGATCTCGGTGCCGTCCGGCAAATCAATCGGTGGAACCACTGCCAGGTAGTTGCCCGGGCTGTCCGGATACAGGGGGACAGGGTTCGTTACCCCAGGTACGTCAGAGCCATCGGCCATCAGCAGCACTGCTTCCACCGTCGCGCCGGATACCACGTTACCCTCGTGGTCCGTCAGGCCCTCAACGGAGAGGGCCTTGCTGTTGTTCCGGTAGTAGATCCGCACCGGGTTACGCCGCCGCCTGCGTGAACTCAGCGGTCACGGTAATGGTGGATCCTGCAGACAGAGTGACATCACCAGACTCGAAGGCACCGGCCGCAAACAGCAGGCCAGTGGATCCGCCCTTGGTGTTGTTGTCCGTCAGGAATGCGCCACCCACCGTGGTGCTGTTGTTGGTGATGGTGAATACCGCCGCACTGGCGTTGTTGTTCACCGCCTTGCTGGCAACAGATCCCGGAGTCCATGCCTGCCGGGCGGACTCGTCATAGCCCTGCACCTCTGTCCATCCAGCATGTGATGCCATGGTGTCGCCAGCGGCCACCGTGGGTGATCCATCAGTCAGTCCCAGGTACCAGGGGCCGGCGGATGCCAGGCCAGCGTCCAACAGCTGGTTCAGCCCGGTATCCACAATCAGGTTTTCCCAGGTGAGCACATCAATCAGCTTTCCTTCCGGATCGCGGATTTCCGCTTTCCACTGACCCTTTGCCATGGCGTTACCCAGGGGGAGGGAGACAGGGGCGGCCCCCGCTGCTTTCATGCGGTCTTGTGCAGTGGTCTTGTCTTTCATGTCAGTTTCCCGGCTTGATGTTCGTGGTGTGGTTAAGAGCTGGGTTTACCCCTGTCTTGCCTGTCAGAGCCGTGCGGAGCGTGATGGCCCCCATCACCAGGTACTGGATACCGGCGTTGACGATTGCAAAACGGGAGGTGGCAATAGCGCCTGCGGTGACCCGGGCCCGAGTATCTACCAGGGCGGTCACCAGATCGGACGCTGTACATACCTCAGAGAGCGCAGCGGTCATGTTGACCATGAGCCCCCACACGTCCGCAGACAGTGCGCCGGACTGCAGCGCATTGCGGAATCCGAAGTTGACCCCGAACGTGTCTGCAGCCAGTGCACCGTCTGAAATGGTTTGAGTGAACCCGAAGCTGGTACGGAACTGGTCACTTGCTATCGCCCCGGATGAGATACTGGCCAACTGGGCAACCACTGCCGTGAGCACATCCGACACCTGCGCAGTGCCGTGAAGCACTGCCAGGGCCTGAATCGCTGAAAGGAACTGATCGGATGCCTGGGATTGTTCCGCCATCGCGGCCTGCCGGGCATCTTCCGCAGCACGGCGGATAGTGTCGGATGCCGCCGCCTGGTTGAGTAGATCGACCAGCACCTGAGCCTGCACTGTCCAGCGCTCACCAGCCGCAGCCCCGGCGGTCAGACTGGCTGCAGCGTCTGCCAGAGCGTCCGTCGTATCATTACCCGTGGCACCAGACTGAAGACTACCAACCGCCACCGGTGAATCCCCGGCCTGATCGGATGCCTGCGCTGACGCGACAATGCCAGCGCTAACCGCCGCAATGGTGCTCAAAATATCTGATGCGATCGCACCGGCGGTCAGTGACGCGGGAGCCTGGCAATGTGCGGTCCAGCTGTCTGACCCTGCTGCTGACTGGGAGAGGGTCTTTTCTTCACCGCCACCACTTACCGGCCCCGTGGGGGCTGGGTCGCCGTCTGTGCCGACCGCAATTGAGTATATTTGCAAAGCATCAGTGTCGCGCGACAGATGTGATATACCAAAAAAGCCGCCTACTGGCAGCGGGTCACCGTCCGTAACCGATACCTCGGCGGTGCCGGGGCGTGATCCACCGATATCCCAGCTACGAATTTCAAGCGTCGCCCCATCCCGGACAAGCTCCAGATACCGAGTAACAAAGGCGTTACTGACGGTCAGCGAGCTTGACCCTATCGCGCTATCAGAACCGGAATCATATTTTGATATGCGGTTGTTAGTGCCGTACCAATGAACGTAACCTGTGCGACTAGCGGAGTCTCCCGAGCCGCTAAGTATACCGCCAGGAATCGCCTGCACAGAACCGCTACTTTCCTCAAACCGTACAAGCAGCCGAATTACAGTACGCCCGGATGTGGTGCCCGCAAGCCACTGCAGTGCGCTCCGCTCAAAAGAGTCGTCAGACGGAGTTATCAGTAGGTGCCTGTCGCTATCAGTTAGCGGATTGCCTGACTTGATAGCGTATGCAAGGGGTCCGCCCCAGACAACGGAGAAATCAGCCGGAACCGAATCAACCGCCTGACCCCGGAAATCCTCAAAGTGCTGCGCCATCAGCTACCCCCAACCCGTCCACGAGGCCGCTCAGAGTAACCAGCAGCAGCCAGCACAGACGCAACAGCAGCTGGAGCCGTGTTAACCCCGCTCACTGGCTCCGGAGTCCGCACCGCCGCATACGTCACGCCGTCGATATCGGCATACCATGCACACCATCCAGCGCCGGGGATCACGCCGGGGGTAAGTCCACCCATCTCAGGATCAGGCACAGCCTCAACGACATACCAATACCCGCCGTCAGCCTGCTCTGGCACAGCCGCCTCGATCACTCTGGTACCTCATCCCAGCCGTAAACACCGGGAGCCCAAGAATTGTTCGCGGTGTTGTTCTGCCAAACCTTACCGTCAGCCCGTACACGCGTCGTATCACCGTGTACGTCGGTCAGCGGGTATGCGTCCTGCGCACCGGTCGGCATGATGTGATCCGGGATCTCATCATCCGGCACCATGGCACCGCTGCGGACAATCCCGAAGCGGTCAATGTGCCACCGCCGGACCGCTACCAGGGTGCCATCCGGCTGCTCGTCATAGACACCGCCGTGACTTGTGCGCTCTCCTGGCTCACCAATCCGCGCCACGCTGGCGTTGGTAGCCACGGCCATGGCTTGGTCATAGACATGATCCGCGTCTGCCTGATTCGCAAACGTGGCATGGATCTGGACAACAAACACGGGCTCAGTCCTTCAGGATGATCAGATTGGTAGGCGGCATCGGTGGCTGCTTCACCCACTCCACCGCAACCGAGTTGCTGGGCTCAGAAACCAGGCCATCGGTATCCACCGCAACAATGGTGCAATCAAACGTGCCGTAGTCCGGCAGCGCCTCATGCTTAGCCAGCTCATAAGCACCAGCCTCCGGCATTGTGGGGGCAATCGTGGTCACGGTATCGCCGCAGGTCAGCTGGTACTCCGCAATCTCGGTAGCAGGATCCAGCGGTGTGCCGTCTTCACGGGTAGTCGGTGGCTCCCAGGTCAGGGTTTCCGCCAGGGCAGGAACTGCAAAGGCGGTCAGAAGAATCAACACAAAGAGTTTCATGGCATGTCCTATTCAGCGCTGTAACCGCGCTTGAGTTCGAGGATGTACTGCATCAGCAGGGCCGTGTCCTGCTTATTGAGGCTTACCCCGCCCTGAGCGCTCTGGGTCCAGCTGGGCAGGCTTGGCCGGATCGGCTCCGGTGGCATCTGGGGGCACTCTTGCGTCAGGGCCGGCACCAGGCTGCACGCCGTTAAAGAACTCATCACCAAAGCCAACAGGATCATCCTGCAGCTGCTGTTCTTCCTCACGGTATTGTTCACGGCGTTCACGCTTGCGGATCCGGTCCCAGATGCGGGCCAGCAGCTCAACGAGCCGAACCAGCGGGCCGAGCCACTGCACCCTACCGGTCCTTGTTCTTCGCCCCGCCAACGTTCAGCGCCAGCACATCCAGAATCTTCCGGATCTTGCGCACCACGCCGTCGTCCTTTGGGGTCTTGGTCATAGAAGTGACCACGCCGGCAGCAAGTACCAGGTAAGCCAGCACCTGCAAAATGGCTTCTGCGTTCTCAATGATGAAATCCATGGGATGTCTCCTAGTCGATGCCGGGAATCTTCTTCTCCAGCGTGTCAATCCGCGAATGAATCAACCGATCCCGCAGGGCCTGAGCCTCCACCTGGGACCGCGCTTCACTTTTCGTCTGGTACCGGTCAAACCGCTCATCCATCGCCGTGATCTGCCGTTCCAGCACCTCAAGACGGTTCAGCACCACGCCCATCGTCCCGCTCAGCTCCGTAATGGACTTACCCACCCACAAGATGGCCCCGAGGATCAGAGCGGCAATTACCGTCTGGCCGTGGCGCTCCCATGCGGAAAAACTGTCTTTACGGCTTTCAGAAGACATCCGTGGCTGCATCGTCACTCTCAGATCAGGGAAATGGCGAGGTCATAGCAGGCAATCAAACGGCGCATCCAGCCGCGCCCAAACCGCCCGAAAATCTTGTTCAGTTGTCCGTAGTGGTAAGCACGCTCCACCACCACACAGCGGGCCAGCTTGCCCGCGTCACAGTTATTGGCCGCTGCAATTGTCTTCGGGCCAATTAAACCATCCACCGTTACACCCAGGGCTTCCTGCAGGCACTTCACCGCCCTGCTCTGCCCCTGGTTGATCGCGCCGTCAAACACCAGCACCGCAACAGCCGCTGGCAGGTCTGAGCAACGGCAACCCTGCCAGTAGTCCCGCAGGTAAATGGCCTTTGCCTGGTCCTGAGTCGGTCGCCCGTCCTGCCATGCTTCCGGATGATGCCGGCGAGAGATTCCGTAGATAGTCTCCCCGCCCGGATCCTGCGGGTCGTTCACATAACCGCCCTCGAAGGCCAGCACATGATCCATGGCACGATCAAAAACGCCTTGCATCGGACAGCCCCCGGAACGAAAAAAGCCCGCACAAGGCGGGCAATCACAACGTGACAGACAGAAAACCAGAGCGAACTCACAAAAAAACCCGGCCATCGCTGACCGGGTTTCTTCGGGCTCTTTTGGTGAACAGCCATACTTCTGCGACTGTACGGGATTTAGACTATATCCGTGCATGCACGGAGTCAATCCCATTTAGTATTTTTTAATTCGATTTACTAAAAAGTCAGCCGCCCCGCTATCCAGGCCTCGGAACTGCGCAACATCACCCGCGCCTTCTCCCGGCTGATACCAAGCTCCGCCCCCATCATCGAGAAGTCCCAGCCCCGCACATAGTAATTCACCAGGGCCCGGCCCATGTCCGGTTCTGTCTGCTTCAGCTTGGCCACCGCCCGGTCCACCGCCAGGGCCTCATCATCCGGCACCGTACAGCCACCACCCCCGGCCACCAGCTTCACCGCCGCATAGCCACTGGCAATGCCACCAGAGCGCACCCACTTGCCCCAGTCCTGCAATCTGATCTTTGTGTCTTCCAGCATCGTGTTCCCCTCGGTTTTTGTAATGTTCAGCCCATGTACAGGGCAAAAGCCCAACCCAGAATAGAGCCAGCCCTTGCGGCACAAGGGATGTACTAGGTCTACAGGGTGTGCGGGGTCATATCCCACACGCGAGAAAAAAATCTACTCTTTAAAAATTATTACGAAATAACGCGCACACGCGCGCGGCAAACCCTGCAGACCCTGTAGACCTAGTACATCCCTTCTCTCCCAAGGGCTCAGCGTATTCTAGGTCTGAGAAATGGGCCTGCAGACCCCGAACATTTCTGGCTGTCCTGGTCACGTGACGGCCTCCAGCTCTCGCAGAAACGCCGCTTCCTGCTCACCCAATTGGTCAGCCAAAGGACGGCCCTGTTCGTGGATCCACCCCGCCGGCTGAACCACCATCCTGGTTCGCTTATGTATTCCCAACCGGACCCACCGCCTGGACTTCTCCAGGTTATCGGGTAGCGATTTCAGCAGCATGGTTTCCGTCTGGATATACCCCTTTCGGCTTCTCGCCCACCACTCGTAAAGCCGATATAAGCTCATGGAGGTACAGGGCCGGACGGCTACCGGTAGCATCCCGCACGACCACTCCCTATAAAACAGATCGATGCCAGAAGGTTCAGCGACACCAACCGCCCTGATTGCATCCAGAAGATCCTCTTTACGGATGGCTAACCTGTCCGCCACGTCATCCGCACTCACACGCCGACCACCGTACTTAATCACCACATCTGTTCCGGCCATAATCAGTTATCCTCCGCTCTGGGGCCCGCCCGCATACGGAATTCCGCCACGCAACGGCCAAGCCAATCCATTTCATTTTCGCCACTGGGAGCAGCACAGCCCTCCGGAATAAAGAAGGTACCCAGTTTCTGGCAATGGCCTTCAATCCTGTAATGCTTGCGCACCTTGTACAAGCGGCTGGCGTAGATAGTGATGAGCTTGGTTTCCGTCAGCGCCCGGTTGCCGGTCTGCCGACACCATGCCTGGTAGGAATGGTATAGATCGCGGGTCAGGCAGGGCGAGAAAGGCACGTCCGTTTCGTTGTGCATCCACTCCCGGTAAAACACCTCAAAGTTAGGCAACGAGAACTCCACCACCCGATCCCGGGCCCGGGTCTGCAATGGCTTGCTGTGGGGATTGAAATTGCCAAGGGGGTAATCCAGCAGGTACTGGTAGAAGGCCTCCGGCCCGCCGTTGTCCAGCTCCATGGACACCCGCATCTGCAGGTTCTCGTAAAGGGTATGCTTCGGCCACACCACCAGGAACCGCCGGTCAGAAGGCTCCAGGGGGAACGGCTGTATCTCGTTACTCAGAAACACCCCGTTCATGTGGTTGGCTTCCTCCCAGCCGGAAACGAACTTCCGCTCGATCCGCTGGGTAGGGCCGGTAATCATGTGCTTGATGGTGCCCATCTGGTTGTGCTTCTCAGTGCGGGACAGCACTTCCTCAAACACCGCATACAGCAGCCGGCTTCGCCAGTCCGTGTATTGTGACTCCAACTGGTGCTGCCCCAGCACACTGGCGTACTCACCATAAATGGCCGTCATCACCCGCCCGAAGAACAGGCTTTTACCACTGCCCTGAATATCCGAGTGGAACAGCAGCGCCGTGTCCAGCTTGGCCCCCACATGCTGCAGCGGGTAAGCCAGCCACCGCACCACCCAGTCATAGACTTCCTCGTCTTCATTGCACAAATGCCGCAGCAGGCTGATGATGCCCTCGCACTTGCCGTACCCGGTAGCCGTCGCGTCCGGGTCCGGCACCAGGGGAATGCCGGTAAAGGTGTTGATCTTCTGGCTGGGGTCCGCCTTCTGGGTAGGGTCAAACACAATGTCGTCCTGATGCCGCCACTCCCGGTTCGGGTGTTCCATCCAGCGGCTGAACTCATTGGGCTTCAGCGCCTTCAGCGCTTCCAGCGTCACGATATCCTGGTACTCACGATCCCACACGTTCTTGGTCGGGTAGATGTACACAAACCGCTGCAGCATACCCACCAGCGGATCGCCCTTCTCCGGCTGTTTCTTCCAGCCGTTCACTTCCAGCCAGGTGACCGTACGCCGGTCTTCGTGGTTCAGCCACTCATTGAACAGTTTGTTGCCCAGGGTGGCCTTCATGCCGGCCTGCTTGTGCACCTGGCGCTGGTGCCCGTCCCAGATCTTGGTTTCCCCATGGATCAGCGCATAGCGCTTGAGGGCCCCTTCCAGAGTCGGGACTTCCCCCGCACCCCCAGAATCAGAGGGGGCCGGGGGAGATTCCTCCTGTTCGTCGTCGTTACTCGCAGGCCCGGCCTCTATCGCTGCCATCACCTGCTTTCGCACCGCGTCTATGCCATGCGCCTTATGCAAATCGTTAAAATCAGTCAACGCCATCGGCCACCTCCGGAAACGTCGGAAGCACCCACACACCGCCAACGGCCTTCGCCGCCGCCTGGGCTTTTACCCGGCCCGGGTTGGTACCAATACGCTCTGCTGTCTCCGCATCATCATCACCGGCCACACAAATCAGCGCCTCCGGCATGAATGACCGCAGCACCCGGGCAACCGGCTCAAGGTTGCCGGAGTCAAACGCCACCGCCACCGGCAGGCCCGTGGCCATGTGCACACTGGCACCGGTGGCGTAGCCTTCCACAACCACCACCGGGCACTCCTGTTCCGGTACCGCCGTCAGCCAGTGGAAAGACCCTTCCTTCGGGGTGCCGGTGAGAAACGTCTTTTCACCATCCGCCCGCACAAACTGCAGGCTCACCAGATCCAGCCCGAACAGCGCCGGGCCATCCACAGCCACCGGCTTATACACCGGCACAACCACACTGCCCCGGCTGAACCGTAGGCCGAATGCACCAACACCCTTCTTGTCCAGGTACTCACTGGGGCCACTGTCCGGCAGGTTCGGCCAGATTCGCTGCGCCCTCTCCCGGCACTGGCGCGCCGCTGCCTCTGCTTCCTTGCGGGCCTTCTCCTGGGCTTCCTTGCGCTTGCGCTCATACTCCCGGCGGTCTTCCTCTGTGAGCGATCCCGCAGGCATACCAACCTTGCGCCGCTCGTCAGCCTTGTAGTTGCCAAAGGAACCAGCCAGCCCATACCCGCCTTTACTCAGACGGAATTCATGGACCACATACCAGCCGGATTTCTTCTTGCCCTTGTCGGGCCGGGGAAAGGTAACAGGCACCCGGACAATCTTGCCGGATGTGTCGAGGTGGTCGACCAGTAGGCCGATCTCTCGCATCTGGGAAAGCACTGAATCAACGTCCATAGCGCCCCCCGCAATCAAAAAACGGTGTCATGGAAAGAGCCCTCAATCCAGTAGGGAGGTGGTTACTTATGCAACAGACTGCTCTGCCCCATCATCAGGGGCAGGACCGAACACATCAGGGCGCATGTCATGGCGGGTAACAGCACCCTCAGAGGCACGTTCCAGCTCAATACAGTGTTCGGATGGAATTCGCTTCCAACAGTTCACAGCCGGGGGAGTAATGCCACAGATCCGGGCGATTCCCCGCTTAGTCTTGATCTCGGGATGTGAAGTCAGCTTCTCGAAAATTTGGTCTAAGTGCATCGCTCAGGTCTCACGAACTTAATTTAATTAAGTCGAGCTTAACCCCGTTGCTGTGCATTGACAAGGTAAGAATTTAAGTTTGCACCATGGATAAACATGAAGCTTTTCTTAATCGCCTTAACCAGGCCATCAAACACGGCGACGCAAAGCAGGTTCGCATAGCGGAATACTGTGATGTTTCCGAACAGGCCGTCGCCCGCTGGAAGAAAACCGGCCAGATCACTGGACCCAACCTATTCAACCTGAGCGAAGTGACCGGTTACCGCTATGTCTGGCTAAAAACCGGTGACGGACCTGAACGATTTGTATCGCCGGCTGAGAACCGCCGGGAATACATGGGTGAAGAAAAGACAAAGGTCTACTACGTTCGGGATGGCGATGTGGAATCCAACGAAGTCGAGCAACTGGTGGAAGCGATCCGCCGGGCCCATGCAAATAAAACACTCTCTGATCAATCGATATCCCATCTGACCAATTTCATCAGAACACTCAACAACCGATAGAACGGAGCATGCACATGGATGTCGCAAACCGACTTAAACAAGCCATTGAAGACGGAGAGGTTCTCTCGATCAAGTACAATGGCGGATCGCAACCCGGCAGTGTCCGCCAGATTGCCCCCATCCAGGTGAACGGCGACAAACTCCGGGCCAGGTGCTTTACCACAGGAAAGGCCAAACTTTTCAAAGTGGACAAAGTTGAACTGATGGACCATCAGGACGCTGGATCTTATGTGCCGCCCGAGCGGTTGGTGCAATACGAAACGCTTGAAGACTTTATCGCCCAGGAACTGGAGAAATTACACGAAGCTGGATGGAGCAGTGAGCACGAGCCTAACTCCCTTTCCATATTCAGACACTTCAAGAACGGCAAACGCCTGAAGACACCGTCCCTTTCCATTGAATACACAGAGGTAGATTACCACCTCGTATACGGCGTTGATGGAGAATTCAAAAAAGAGTACTTCCATCGGGAAAGGCCATGGAGCGTTAGCAGTAATAAGGGAACGAAGACATACAAGCATTTCGACAAGGCCGCCAATCAGTTCCTTTCCATAGTTAAAACCCTACCCAATCCCAAACCCTAATAAATTAAGTTTTTCTAAATCTCCTTGACTCGCGGCTGAAGCGGGGTTAAGTTTGCCTTAATCTCAATTAGATTAAGGTGGACTCAATGGATACCTTCACCGCAACCGAATTCACAGCCCGCAACATCGGCAACAACCTCACCCCGGCTGAGCTGGAAACGCTCGCCTGGATTGCCGAAGGCAAAGAAAACGCTGTCATCGGCCTGCTGCGCGGCCACGGTGAACCCGGCGCCAAAAAGCTGGTGTCCTCCATCCTCCACAAATTCGACTGCAACAGCCGCTGCCTGGCCATTGCCCGGGCATTCTCCCGCGGCTACCTGATTGCAGCCAAAGCCGGCAAGGCAGTTTGCGACAACCCCGGCAAAACACTTGCCGCCGCCCTGATCGTTTTCAGCGGCCTTACCGCCGGTACCGGCGATGGGCAGTCTTTCACCCGCACAGCCAGCAGCCGCAGCCAGAGCACCTACCGCGTGCGCTGGGAGCACGTACTGCCGGCCAACCACGGGAGTGCAGCCTGATGGACATGGACAACAAGCAACTGAGCGGAATCCTACGCCCCGTATGGGATCTGGAGCAGGCCATCTGCGAGTCAAGCCTGGAATGGCAAAAAGAACTTGCCCGGCTGATCCATAAAACGGGGCTTCCGGCGGAGGAACTCACCGTCGCCAAGCTGATGCAACTAGCCAGCAAGGCAGACGAGCACTACGACCAACTGCTGCAACAGGGGGCGATATGAGCAACCACGGAACCCCACTCAAAGACGTAGCCCGCATGCTCAACCAGGGCCCGCAGAAGTTCTACGAAGAACTCCGCGCCAAGAAGATCCTGGACAACCGCAACCTGCCCTACCGCAGGTACGTCACCCAGGGCCTGCTGGGCAGCGAACTCAAGAAGTACACCCACCCCACCATGGGCGATCAGCTGTACGCCACCCCCTATGCCACCACCAAGGGCATCCAGTGGCTGGCCGGGGAATTCGGGGTACCCATCACCAACGCAGACCAACAACCAAAAACAGGAACGGAAGCATGAAGGTTTCAATGTCCAGTGAGAGATACGGCCTCACGGTCTCAGTTTCTGCTCAACTTCAACATGAAGGTTCTGAGCACGAATCCGTAATTCCTCGATTTGCGCTGAAAGGCGGACACCGGTCAGCCGAAGCTTTGGATGAGCTTCAGGAAATCGTGCAGAAATCGATGCCTGAAGCGCTTCTTCAAGCCGATCTGACACTTCAGACAGCGATTGAAGAAGGGCTGCTTTCTCGTCTTCGTGAGTCATCTTCTGACCTCTCTGATAAATCGAACAGGGATTCCGAGGGCGGTCAGATTGTTCCCGCTGACACCCTCCGAAACGAAATTCTAGACGATGTTCTGGCCGCTGCCCGGCTGGTGATCGACAAGAAGGACGTGCTTCCCGACCCGCTCACATCTTCCCATCTGCAAAGAAGGGGCTGGGAAGGGCTCAAAACCCGACAGGAATGCATCGATGCACTGGGGCTGCTGGTGCGCCTGAACCACATGTCTATGGAAGAAGTTGTATGTCGGGACGATCAGGCCGTGACAACCCGCTACTACTGGACAGCATCCCATTTACCAAAGCGCATGAAGGATAAGGCATGAACGCGGAAAGCAAACCCAACGCCCGGGAGCTGCTCAACAGCTGGCACACCCTCTGGACCAACCAGCTCAGCGGCAAGCCCGCCCAACAGAAGCAGGCCATGGAAGACCACAAGGCCCTGTTTCCGAACGGCCTTCAGTCCGATGCCGTCAGCCGCGCACAGAAGCTGCTGAAAGACGTGGCCAAGGATCCCGAAGCCGTCCGCGTACTGATCCGCCGCATCCGCGAAACCCTGCGCAAGGTATAGGAGCGAACACCATGGCAACTCTCATCATCCCGGACGACATGCCGCTGGCACAGCTGGCCACCATCGCCAACGCCATGGGCAAGCGGGTGCAGTACCGGCCTGAGCCTAATCAAAAACCAGCAGCAAAGGACATCCCCAATGGTAGCCACCGCTCTGTTACTGGCGGCCAGCCTGTTGTGCGTATGGCTGATCGCAAACGCAACCATCGAAAGGACGCATAACGATGACCTGGAACACCCCAACAACAAAATCTGCACAACCCGGCTCGTCATCCCTCTCCGCAGAGGGGCTTACCGAATTGTCCTGCGCAGGGAACGGACCTACCACCCAGCCGGACCAGGACAACCGCCTGCAATGGCTGCACCTGAGCACCCGCACCCGCGACGTGCAGCGGGCACTCAACACCCTGTTCACCCAGGCCATGGGCGAAGGCAGCGACAGCCAACGGGCCGGCCTTTTCCTGCTCTCGCTATGGAGCCCCAGCCGGTACCCCCTGGACCTGAGTGACCTGGGCTTTTTCAGCCGTGAGCTGAACTACGCCTGCCGGCACCTGTGCAATTTCATCATCGCCTGCCAGGTGAATTTCCGGACCATCGTCACCTACAGCCAGATTGCCCCGGTGATCGCCGCCTGGGGCGACCAGGAGGACGTGCAGTGATCACCGAAGCCACCCGACTGCAGCAGGCGGAAACCGCCCTGGCCGAACTGACCGCCCATTACGACCGGGCCGTGCGGGAGCTGGAACAGAACATCCGGCTGCTGGGCCAGCAGGGGCGGGAATACGCACAAACGCTGGCCTGGCTGCAGGACATCCGCCGCGCAGCCGGTGCCACCGGGGCAGGCATCAGCCACCAGGAACTGTGCCTGATGATTCAGGACATGCGCCGCAAAGCCATCACCCAAACACAGGAGCCCCACTAATGGCACGCGCCTGCACCGCAAAAACCCGGCAACTAGGCCCCCTGATGCAGCTCTCAGACCTGGAACTGAAGCTGGAGCTGAACGCCGTAACCGCGGCTGACCCCGTAGAGGCACTGCACCTGTGCCACGAACTGCTGTCCGCTCAGCGCTACTACCCCCGCCGCACTGGCCTCTGCCGTGTGGTGGGCCGGGAGGTAAAGCGGATTGGCGGGATTTTGGAAAACCAACCGGAGATAGACCAGTGAGCGAACAAAACAGAGGCACCGACCTGCCTCAATTCATCAATGACCTGGACGGCGGCGTGTTTGCCGAGAAGGTAGCCCGCGCACTCAGCGACGTAGCCGCCGGCGTGATCGACTTCAACGAGAAAGGCGAGTTGAACATCAAGCTCAAGATGGCCCGCATCGGCAACAGCTACCGCGTAGGTGTAAAGCATGAGCTCAACTACAAGGTGCCCGAATCCAACGGCAGCTACAGCCAGGTGAACACCACCGAAAGCGTGATGCACGTTAACGCCGGCGGCCGCATGAGCGTGTTCCCGGAAAACCAGAACCAGCTCTTTACCCGCAGTGGTGAGCCAGAAACCAACCCACATCGAGAGAAGGAATAACCAATGCAATCCGAACTGACATCAGACCAGGGTGCCCTGCACGAATACACCAAAACCGTGCAGGCCAAGGTGATTCAGGAATTCATCCAGGAGCAAACCGACGGCACCGCCGTAGCCCTCCCCGAAGGGGTACAGGTCGCCGATCTGGAACAATACCTGCAGCACCGCCGCCGGTACCGGGGCACCATGTCCACCAAGCTGATTGCCGAGTTTGTGGAATTCGTCAACACCACCGTGCCCGAATACCAGGGCACCATGGTGGACCACTTCCCCTGCTTCGTCAGCCCGGACCGCATGAGCGCCACCGCGTTCTTCAACCTGGGTGACTATGAAGAACCCGGCCATGGCGACCACCGCGCCGTCCTGCAGCTTTCCAAAACCGAATCCTTCAAAGCCCTGCTGAACGCAGATGGCACCCGGTTCGAGCAACGCGAACTGGCCGAATGGATGGAAGACTGGCGCGACCACCTGGAAGCCCTGGCAGAAGACGGCGCAATCCTGCCCCTGAGCAACGCCGTTGCCGCCATCCGCCGCATCACCATCGGCACCACAGCGGAAACCACCAGCGAAGAACAAACCTTCAGCAACCGCCGCAGCGCCATGGCGGAAGTGGAAGCCAAGCACAAAGACACCCTGCCCGCCTTCCTGAAGTTCACCTGCGAACCGTACCAGGGCCTGAAAGAACGCACCTTCACCGTGCGCCTGAGCCTGATCACCGGGGAAAAACCCCGCATCAGCGCCCGCATCGTGCGCCTGGAAACCGCCGAGGAAGAAATGGCCAAGGAACTGGAAGACCAGCTGCGCACCGGCTTTGAAGACACCGAAGTCCGCACCTTTGTGGGTGACTTCTCACTCCGAACCTGAACCCAACGCGCCCCAAGGGGCGCACCTGCCAGGGCTTTGCCACAGAGCCCTGCCAAGTGCGCCACACAACAGAAGGACAGACAGATGGACCAGAAGAAACTATCCGCCGATATCGCCCGTTTCTGGATCAACGAAAACGCCGTGATCATCGACACCGAAACCACCGGCCTGGACGACACAGCCGAGATTGTGGAAATCGCCATCATCGACTGCCAGGGCAAAACCCTGCTGGACAGCTTCGTGAAGCCCCGCAAGGCAGAGATCAGCCCGGAAGCCTACGCCGTCCACGGCATCAGCGAGAGCGCCGTCGAGAACGCTCCCAGCTTCCGCGATCTGAGCTTCCACATCGCCCGGGTGTGCGCTGAAACCCCGGTGGTCATGTACAACTCAGCATTCGACATGCGGCTGATGAACCAGTCCGCAGCCGCCCACGGCATTGTGCTGCCCACCCTCTCCACCGCTTGCGCCATGAAAGCCTATGCCCGCTTCTACGGTATGCACGACCCCAAGCGCAAAGGCTGGAAGTGGCAGTCACTCGAAAACGCCGCCGCACAGCAGGGCATCACCATCGAAGGCCGCGCCCACAGCGCCCTGACCGATTGCCGCACCACCCTGAAAGTCATCCAGGCCATGGCGGCTTACCAGCCGGAAGTGGCGTAAGGGAGAATCACCATGGCAACACTGACCAACCAACAGTTACAGCAGCAACTGATAGAACGCTGCAGCAAGATCTGTCAGCTATCCATGGAGGCATCCAGCCGGGAACTGGCCCACGCTTTCGCCTGGTATTGCGGCCACACCAATACCATGAACGCCTACGTGCACCCAGTAAGGTCTGTTTATGACGGAGTGGCCGACAACCCCAAGCTGGCCGAAATAAACGCCCGGCTTTATGTCTATGAATTCCACAGCCAGGACGAACAGACAGCCAGCCTACTGACACAACTGGAGCGGGCAGACCAGTACATCGCCTACCTGGACCTGCTTCTGGCCCAGGACAAGCCGGTAACGCTGGAAGACGTGGAGGGGCATGACTACCGGCACGGGAGGGTTTGCGCGTGAAACAGTCAGCTCTGGACCTAGGCCATGAACTGGTGGTGGACCTGTTCGCCGGCGGCGGCGGTGCATCATGCGGCATCGAGCAAGGCATCGGTCGCCCCGTGGATATCGCAGTCAACCACGACGAAATGGCCGTGGCCATGCACGAAGCTAACCACCCGGCCACCGCACACTTCTGCGAAAGCGTGTTCAAGGTGAACCCGGTGAAGGTCACAGGCAACCAGCCGGTCGGCCTGCTCTGGGCCAGCCCGGATTGCACCCATCACAGCAAAGCCAAAGGCGGCAAGCCGGTCTCACAGAAACGCCGCGGCCTGGCCTGGGTAGTCATCCGCTGGGCCCGCAGGGTGCGCCCGCGCGTCATCATGCTGGAGAACGTGGAAGAATTTGAAGAGTGGGGCCCGCTCACACCCAAGAAATCGGCCACCGGTGAGGTGCTGAGATTCCCGGACGGCAAGCCCATGCTGGTGCCCTGCCCCGACCGCAAGGGCCAGGAATTCCAGAAGTTCAAACAGCAACTGGAGCGACTGGGTTACCAGGTAGAACACCGGCAGTTGAGGGCGTGTGACTACGGCGCACCCACCATCCGGAAGCGCTTTTTCCTGATCGCCCGCCGCGACGGCCGCAAGATCGTCTGGCCAAAGCCAACCCATGGCCCGGCAAATTCGCTGCCCGTCAGGCGGGGTCGGCTGAAGCCATACCGTTCCGCAGCAGAGTGCATCGACTGGTCCATCCCCTGCCCGTCCATCTTCACCAGGAAGAAACCGCTGGCAGAGAACACAATGCGCCGGATCGCCCAAGGGCTGAAGCGGTTTGTGATCGATGCCCAGGAACCGTTCATAGTAAAAACCAACCATACCGCCCCATGGTATGACCAGTTCCGGGGGCAAGGCCTCCGGGAGCCTCTGCAAACGGTCACAGCATCACACGGGTTTGCACTGGTGACACCCAGCGTAATCGCCATCGACCATGGCAGCGCCCGCAGCGGCTGCAACTGGAGCGCCGGCGAACCCCTGACCACCATCACCACAGAGAACAGGCACGCCCTGGTAACCGCATTCCTGGCCAAGTATTACGGCGGTGTGGTCGGCATACCGGCAACGGATCCGGCCAGCACAGTCACCACCATCGACCATCACGCACTGGTTGCCGCACACATGATCAACATGAAAGGCACCCAGCGCAGCGCCAGGTCTCCGGAGGATCCGCTATCTACCGTCTGCGCCGGCGCTACCCATGCCGGCCTGGTGGCCGCCTTTATGGCTCCCTACTACGGCAGCGGATCCGGAGAAACAGGCCGCGACCTGCGCCAACCGGCACCCACCGCCACCACAAAAGACCGCCTGCAGCTGATCACCGTCCAGATCGACGGGGCCACCTACGTCATCACCGATATCGGCATGCGGATGCTCAAGCCCCACGAACTGTTCAAGGCCCAAGGATTTCCGGATGACTACGTGATAGCCCCGGAGTTCAACGGCAAGCCGATCCCCGGCTATGCACAGGTAAGGATGTGCGGCAACAGCGTCCCGCCCGTATGGCCGCGGGCACTGGTGGAGGCGAACTTTGCGCATGAACGGAATATGGAGGCATTGGCATGAAACAGCGCCCGATCCTTTTCAAAGACGACATGATCCGCGCCATTCTTGAGGGCCGAAAGACTCAGACGCGCCGGGTGCTCGATATTCCGGCGGGCTGGAGTCCGGATTCTGTTAATGGTGAGTCGTTCATTCTCGGCAAGATTACCAGCCCGCACCCTAAGCGTGGCCGCTTTGGAGCGTTCATCCGAAAGGAAGTTCACCCTGGTAGCGGAGTGTTTCAGAGCGACATTGTGGCTTGCAGGTACGGCCAGCCCGGTGACCGGCTGTGGGTGCGGGAGACAACAAAGGAGGATGTGCCAGGCAGTGTGTCGCTTGCCATATATGACGCTGACTATGCGCATGTAATGGATAAGTCCGGTGGCCATGCCGAGTGGTGGTACTCAAAGCCTGTTTGCCCTTCCATCCACATGCCCCGCTGGGCCAGCCGGATCACGCTGGAGATCACCGGCGTTCGAGTGGAGCGGTTGCAGGATATCAGCGCAGAGGATGCACGGGCTGAAGGTTGCGAAAAGCCAGACCTGCCGCCGGAGGTTCGCGGTGTTGCCGGCGACTTCGTGGCCGATGAACGGACCACGTTCGCCATCCTGTGGAATCGCATCAACGGCCCCGACTCCTGGAACGCCAACCCCTGGGTATGGGTAATCGAGTTCCGGAGGATCAAACCATGACCCCCGAACGCCAGCCCTACCGCCCCGCCCCGGAAGACTGGGAAGAATCCGTCACCATGCTCTGCATGCACTGCGGACGCTTCCCGGGCTGCAGCATCGTAGAGGGCATGATCGAAACAAAAGACGGCGGCCCATGGCCCCACGGCGGCTGGGTAACAGACCCCGGGGCTGGCATCACCTGCCTGAGCTACCAGCCCAGGCCAATGGCCCCGATATCCGTGGAAGAAATCCGCACCATCGCGTCCACCAACCCGGCCACCTGCACCGGCTGCGCAGCCCGCAAAGGCAGCGAGGCATCCACCAGCCTGCACACCCGCCGCGACTTCACCGCCGCCGTGCGCACCCCGGCCCTGTTCGTCTGCCACGAAGACCCAGAACAAAACGCCCCCTGCGGAGGCTGGTGCCGGGCCGCACTGCAGCGCCATACCAACGACGGAGAACAACACCAATGAGCCAGCCAGAAGAATTCCGGGACTTCGTGCTGAACCACGAATTCGCCCAGCTCGCCAAGGGCCAGGATGGCCGCGCCATCATCTTCCTTGAGGAAGACGAATACCGGGGGATGCAATCCATCATGGCCGAAGCAGCCAGCCCCGGCAGCCTGAACGCCGCCCTCGAACTACTGGCCGACATCCGAGCCGCCGCCGGCGATCCTGACGGCAAGATGATGCAGACCGAGCTGGTGCAGCATATTGCGGAGATCAGGGAGCAGGCCGCCCGGTGGGAAAGGCACACCCTAATCGAATCGAAGGAACGCGAGGCATCAGAGAGTAAAGAGCAAGTGCCAGGACTCAACGCTGCCTACGCAGCAGGATACTTTGATGGATCAGAGGGGATTGAGTTTCAGCCCAAGGCTGAGCCTGCAGGCTATTTGATTCCGGAAGGATGGGATATCTATATCGATGGAGACCTTTCTGTCCACGTTGAAGCCCCCGATATCGGCTACTACTCGGCCCTGAAAATACCCGAAAACAACACAGCAGCAGCTTTGCTTCACGGCCTTGCTTTCGATTTACAAGGATCAAGGAAAGAGTGGAGCGTATCCGCAGCTCTCCGAGAACTTGCCAACTGGATGGACACTGGCGGGCCGACTTACCACGAGGCAGAGATCATTTCCATGAGCCTGGCGGGACCTGTTTTCTGCCCCGATGCTACGGCCTGCAGAAAGGCTGCTAAAGCGACTTTTCTGGAAGCAGCGAAGCTCTGGGATCAGATTCAACCACAAACCTTGAGCGATGCGGAGGGTTCAGAGTGATGCGCATAGTCCAGCAACCCACGTTTCGAGTGCCTAACGAATCCCAGACGCACGCAGCCATCGCCAGGGACTGCGAAACCCGTGCACGGGTTCAGGAAGAGTGGGAACGGTTCTGCAAGAATCACGGCGGTGACCGGCTTCTTGCCGGTACCACTCTGTCAGGGATCACCTTCGATGGCGATAAGAAGCCGCCGGAAGGATGGGTGCAGTGCAAAGAAAACAGGATTGCATACAGGCCTTCACTAAAAGGCCCGCTTTCAGAAGCCGCCAAAGAATTCAAAGCGCTGCCGGCCAAACCCAACAACGTTGATTACCTGCAGGCACTCGGGCTCGACATTCACCCTTTGGACGGTCGCTATCTGATACCTGGCTATGTCAAGAGAAACGGCACCTGGTACATGGTGGCCGACCCAGGCTGTCCGATCCCGGATGATGTCGTTGAAGTGACAGGCGCTGAACGGGCCGCAGTGTTTGATGACAGGAATCAAGAGGGCAAAGGCGATGAGTGATCCGCATTGGAGCGAGATAATGCTGCCGAGAGAGCGAATCGAACAGCTGGAGTGTGTTAACAGCGAGCTTCGCCAAAAACTTCAGCAGGCGCAGGAGCAATCCGAGGCATTTCAGAAACGAATGCGTGAGCTACTTACTGTCTGTCAAGCCGTGCAGTGGGATCTGCTTCTGAGGGCTGAGCCCGATTTTGACGGAAGTGGTGTGCAAGTAGTGAACCTCAGCGCTGGGTTTTGGGATGAACTGAACCGTGTTACCGGAAAGTACGACGACACGGCAGCGAAATCCTTTGATGCGTTGATCCTACGCAAACAGGCAGATGCCATTGACGCTGTTAAAGATCGCTGTGATGAGGAAGGAAGCGTTGTCTCTGGGGGAGATTTTTTGGAGGAAGCCCAGCGCCTCCGACAACAAGCCGACGAACTCGAGCGAGTGTTCCCAGAATGCCCATACGCCCTGAAATGAAGGCCCGCTACCCGGCGGACTGGGCACTGCGCTCCCGGTTCGTTCGGTTCTATCGGGCCAAGAACCGCTGTGAATGGTGCGGAGCCAAGAACGGCAAGCCCCACCCCATCACAGGCAGCAAAGTGGTACTGACAGCCGCCCATATATTCGATCATCGGCCAGAAGCTGCAAGCCTTCTTAATCTCGCAGCACTGTGCCAACGCTGTCACAACCGCCATGACGCGAAAATGCGCCGACAGAATGCCGCAGCCCGCCGTCACGAAAGGCAACTGGAGATATCGCTATGAGCCACACACTTCGAACCCTATGGCGCAAAGCTAAAGCAGCCATAACCGGCCGCAAACCGTGCAGCTACACCAGCCAGCACCAGCACGTATTTGAATGGAAAGGCTCGATAGGCCGTGGAAAGCCCTGGCACACCGCCTTCTTCCAGTGCGAAAAGTGCGGGCTCGTTGCCACAAAAGACCAGTACACACCATGGTTGGAAGTTCAGGAAAGCAACTGGACCCCAGAGCAAAACCGGAAACCACATCCGGTACCGGATGATAAACAGCTCCACGCCACGGTAAAAGAGTTCGATGATTTTCTCTCTGGGTTGGAAGCCAAAAAGACAGAGTTTTGCACCTATCCAGAGTGCCGCTGCCCCTTCGATATGGGTGCAGAGTTCATGTGCCTGAAAGGCCTGAAGAACCCGAAAGTAGCAAGGTGACCACTATGGCTAAACTCATATCACTGGAAAAATGGAGAGACAAAACCTTCGAAGAACCCGGCCCGTCCATGCGTGTTGTGTACAAATGGGCCAATGAGGGTCATATTCCAGGTGCCCGGAAAATCGGCGGACTCTGGTTCGTGGATCCGGGAAAAGAGCAACAAACCACCGGCAACCCGCTGGTTGACAGAGTATTGCAGGCAGGCTGATGGCACCCAGAAAGCGGCTCAGAAAGAACAAAGACCTGGTAACAAACCTTTACGGCAGCACCCGCAACGGTGTCACCTACTACCAGTACCGGCATCCGCAAACCGGAAAGTACCACGCCATGGGTACCAACCGGCAGGAAGCCGTGGCCGCCGCTCGCCAGCTCAACAGCCTACTGATTAAAGAGTCCGACCTGGTAGGCACCGTACTCGGAACCGCCGGCCAGAACATCAACCACCTGATCACCCGGTACCGAGAAGAATTGCTGCCCACCAAACGGCTGGCCAAAAGCACAGCCAGCACCGTGGAATACCGCCTGCAGCGCTTTGAACGTGAAATCGGCAACAAGCTGCTGGACGAAGTGGACGTGCAGTTTCTGGCCGAATACCTGGATGACAAGTTCGAGCGGGACTCCTACATCAAACACCGCGCCACGCTGATCGATCTGTTCCGGTTCGCCATTATGAAGGGCCTCTATCCAGCCGAAGCCGGCAACCCGGCAGAGATCACCTACGCCAAATCAGAGTATGAGAAAGCCCGGCGCCGGATGACCCTGGAACAGTTCTGGGAGATCCACGAACAGGCGGAACCCTGGATGCAACTGGCCATGGAGATTGCCCTGATCACCCTGCAGGGCCGCGCGGAAGTCATCAACATGAGGTATGCGGACTACCAGGACCAGATTCTGAAAGTCATCCGCCAGAAAACCAGCAAGCACGAACACTCACACCTGATGATTCACTGCCCCCAGCTGGAAGACATCATCACCCGGGCCAGGCAATCAGGCATCGCCAGCCCCTACATCATCCACCGCCGGCCAGCCCGCAAAGTGGAAGCCGAAGGCCGGGACCACTGGACCAAACTGACCCCCAACCACTTCACCGCGGAATTCCGGAAGGTGCGGGATAAGTGCGAGAGCATGAAGAAGATACCCCGTGAGCAACGCCCCACTTTCCACGAAATCCGGGCGCTGGGGTCATGGCTTTACAAGAAGCAAGGGTTCGACAACGAAACCTACATCCAGCCGCTCATGGCTCACGCTGATCAGAAGATGACTCAGCACTATCAGCAGGGGCATGAACGGCAGTGGGTTCGGGTTGAGGCTGGGCTGAAAATCAAATAGCTCAGGACGGCACCTGAAAGCGCCTTACACCATTCAACTCAGTCAAAGCGTGGATCTTGTCCACTGTCCCGGAAACACCGGCCAACTTCCCTGAATTAGCATCATTCGCGGCAACAACGATTACCGGCATATCGTTGTCGAATACCAGTTTGATTTCCTTCTCATCGGGCACTGACCACCCCCATTCCCGGAAGGCTCCCACCACTGCCAGCTCGAAACTTGCGGCATCTACCTCCGCAAACCGAAGCTCACCAGTATGAGCGACGTAATAGCTATTTGGCATCACCTGAACCATGCAAAACTCCCTTTCTTAACTGATAGATAGGATTCCCAATATACAGTATTTAATGCATTGATTTCTAAGGCGTGAACTATGTGCAAAATAGGCGGGCAGAAATAGATTATTTTTACTTATCTTTCAGAACGATGCGTGGATAAGAGCGCAATTTTGACATGGCAGAGGTCGGCAGTTCAAATCTGCCTGGTCCTACCATTTTCCTCTCCCCTTCTTTGCGACCAATCCCTATCCAAAGCTCCATTTGCAGCCACCTTGTTCTGCCACTCAATCATGCGGTATTGGATCCGGATTCCGGTCCCAGCCGACCATGACCAGTGTGGCGACCACGCCAATCAGCAGACCAATCCAGGGCTCGAAGAAGGCCAGTGCAGCGCCGATCAGTACCACCGTGCCACGGGAGGCATTATCCCTCGGTATGGACATGGCGATGTAGGCGCAGGCGAAGCCCGTCAGCACCAGCGTGAGAGATAGTGCGATGCCGAGCAGCGGCTTCAGGCCGGTTAATAGCGGCAGCAGGAAGTAGATGAAGGGCAAACCCATCAGGTAATAGGAAGCCAGGCCGCTATGCAGGCTGTTCATGGCCTTGGGTCCCTGCTTCCAGCGTTGCACCACAATCACGTGGACACCGGTCCAGACGGCCCCCTGGGTGGGGAAGAATGGTGCAAACAGACCCATTAACGCGTTACGGATCGACAGGGAGAAGTGGGTGCGGTTGAGGTTGATGTCGATATGTTCATCGGTACGGGTCTTCATAGCCTCCGATCACAAAAGCCAGGATCAGCGGCAGCGCGGGCGTTATCCAGCCGCCTGCGTAGGGCTCGCCAAAGATGATCACGGCGGAGGCAATCAGGAAGGCATGAACCATAGAGAGGGCCACGGCCTCCTCGAAACTCAACCCGAAATAGGCGGTCATGACCGGAATCAGTGCCAGGCCGGTGGCGGCCGACACCAACAGCCCCTGCAGGAACTCAGACCAGCAGAGCCGGGTGTGATAGAAAGGTACCCGCAGGGTAAACGGGCCCCAGCGCCAGCCCGGTAGTTCTTGTCTCTCAGCCATTCCGGATCCACCTGTTTGTTGTTATGTCAGGGTTTCACTGAGTATGGAAAGGGATCCGGTATTCCGCGAATGAATTTTTCTGATGCAGGTGAATAAGCATTTCTGATAACAACTATTACTTCCTGTCAGGAGGCATGACCACCCATTCAGGATCTTCAAACTCACCCAGCGGGGTAATCTCACAGAAGGGTGCAGCACTGCGAATGATGCGGGCCACTTCCGGATTGTGTTGCGACTCCATGGCATCCCGGTCGTCCTTGCTGTCCCAGCTTGCGATGGCGATCAACACATTCGGATCACCGATTTTTCGGTGAAGCTCCGTTCCACGGGCTCCCGGTGCCTGCTGGATAATCTCGCTCGCCCGCACCCACGCATCGGCGTATTCCTCGGCGGTGTGTCCTTCCCGGATGCGGACCTGAAAAATGTATTTCATCAGTTGTTCCTCTCCTGAATACACGGTATCGGCGCTATAAGGGCATCCTCCTTCCTTAGAATCGGATGCCGGGACCAGTGTTGCAAATCAGCTACCCGACCTGAAACCCTCCATATGAGGGATCAAGCATCAGTTTCAGGTAGTATACGCACAGACACGCCGCCCAACGCGATATGGCCGGCCAGACGAACCCGCTAACCCTGAGTTTTATGAAAATACCCAAACGATTACAGCCCCTTGTCGATGACGGCATGGTGGACGAAGTGTTGTTCCAGTTGATGAGCGGCAAGGAAGCCCAGGTATTTGTCGTGCGCTGCGGCGACAGCGTACGTTGCGCCAAGGTTTACAAGGAGGCGCAGAAGCGCAGCTTCAAGCAGGCGGTGCAGTACCAGGAGGGACGCAAGGTTCGTAACAGCCGCCGGGCCCGGGCCATGGACAAGAAAACCCGCTACGGGCAGAAGGAGCAGGAGGATGCCTGGCTGAATGCCGAGGTGGATGCCTTGTACCGGCTGGCGGATGCCGGCGTGCGCGTTCCGGAACCTTTCGGCTTCGTGGATGGCGTGCTACTGATGGAAATGATTACTGATGAAGAAGGCAAGGCCGCGCCACGGCTGGATGATGTCACCCTGACCCCTGAGCAGGCCCGGGAGTATCACGCAAAGGTGATTGCTGATGTGGTACGCATGCTGTGTGCCGGGCTGATCCACGGCGATCTTTCGGAGTTCAATGTGCTGGTGGACACCGGCGGTCCGGTGATTATCGACCTGCCCCAGGCCGTCAACGCTGCCGGCAACAACAGCGCTGAACAAATGCTGGAGCGGGACGTGGACAATATGCGCCGCTATTTCGGCCGATTCGCGCCGGAACTTCTGAATACCGATTACGGCAAGGAAATCTGGGCACTCTATGAGTCAGGCGACCTGCACCCGGACAGCAAGCTGACCGGGTGTTTCGAGCACGACACGGAAAGCGCCGATGTAGACGAGCTTATGGAAGTGATTGAAGCCGCCAAGGAAGAGGAGCGGGACCGACAGGAACGGGCACGGGATGCGGAAGAAGGCGACGACTGAACAGCCCCCCCTCACCTGACAGGGTGCCTCACCACGCAAGCCAGATCACGTGGCGGGCCCCTTTTCCGGGTCGATGAGCCCGCACCGTCACCGCGTCCACGGAGAACCCGGCGCGTCGCAGCCGTTCTGTAAACGCGTGATCCTGCCCCGCCGACCAGTAGGCGAGCACGCCGTCAGGAGTGAGGGATTTCTGGGCCGCAGCGATTCCGGCCGGCGAATAGATCCAGTTGTTTTCCTTGCGGGTCAGTCCTTCCGGACCGTTGTCCACATCCAGCAGTATCGCATCCCATTTGCCATCGCCGTCCCTGAGAAGTTCGGCCACGTCGCCAATATGAACATTAGCCCTGGGATCATTCAGTGGGTTACCGGCTGCTGCGCCCAATGGCCCCCGGTTCCACTCCTCCACTTCCGGAACCAGCTCGGCCACCGTCGCCATGGCATCTTCTCCCAGAGACGACAACGCTGCAGCCAGGGTAAATCCCATACCCAAACCGCCAATCAGTACATGAGCCCCGGCTTTACCGGCGATGCGTTCACAGGCAAGCGTGGCCAATGCATCCTCCGAGCCGTGCAGCCGGCTGTTCATCAGTTCGCCGGTAGTACCGGCAATCCTGATAGAGAACTCTTCATTACGTTGCAGCAGTCGCAGGCGGGTTCCGTTGCCGGGAATAGTTGCGGTGCCTATTTCCTTAAAATCTGCCATCTAATTAACTCCACCGAGAAGCAGTACCACGCCCAGCATATAGAGAATTGTAATCACCACGCTTTCCGTACCGATCTGGCCTATACCATGGCGCTCTCGCCGGATCAGCCCCATCATAAGCACTCCGGACATCAGCAGTGTGAGGACCGCCCAGAACCGGGATTCCTCTGGCATCGCATGGTAAATTGAGCCATCCCGATAGGCGATATCGGAAGCTGCAGTAAACAGCGTATCAAAGGCATTGCCGCCGATGATGCCGCCGACAGCCAGGGTCAGTGCACCACGCCGGACGGCTGCAATAGATGTGACAAGCTCCGGAATGGAGGTGCTGATAGCCGTCAGCATCACCCCGACAACGGTCTGGGTCATGTTGGTCTCGGCGGCTATAACCGTTGCCGCGGGCTCCAGTGTCCAGCCGGCAAGACCCAACACCAACATCAGTATCAGGAATTCCGCCACAAGCCTTAACATCGGCGGCATACGGGTTACATCGTCAGGCTGGTCCTCCCGCGTGTCCCTGGTAATGGAAGGCCGCCACATGGGGGACTCGTTGGCATCCCGCACCAGGAAGATGCCGTAGACATAGACACCCAGAAGGATCGGTGTAACCGGATGAACACCGAAAATCGTATAGTCCGGCAGGTAAGGAGCAAACAGAATCAGCGACAGCAGGCAGATCAACAGTCCGTTCTGCATCATGTTCGGTACAGAAGCCGCCGCATGTTCCAGATTAGCGCGACGGTAAACCATATCCGCCACGGCAAGGAAAAACGTCTGTACCGCTATGCCGCCCAGCGCATTACTGACAGCCAGCTCGGCGTGACCATTCCAGGCTGCGGTCACAGAAAGCACGGAGCCGCCGAGGGAGGTCGCAGCGCCCAACAGCACCGCGCCCGCCGCAGCCTCTCCGATACCAGTGCGGTCAGCCAACTGGTCGACAACCCGGGTAATGCGTGTGCCGGCTAACGCTATGACTGCGGCGCAGATGCAGAATACGGCACTGGCCTGAAACAGTGTCCAGCTTTCCGGGTTAAATAAGAACACTCACCTCTCCCTTGCCGTTATCCCGCAGGAAGGTTCAAACGCCGTAAAACTCCCGATACCAGTCAACAAAGTTGGCAATGCCTTCTTCCACTGGGGTATCCGGCTTGTAGCCCACGTCATTGATCAGGTCGTCGACGTTAGCGTAGGTGGCTGGCACATCGCCAGGCTGGAGAGGCAGAAGGTTCTTCTGAGCTTTCTTGCCAACCCGCTCCTCGATGATTTCGATAAAACGGGACAATTCCACCGGGTTGTTGCTGCCAATGTTGTAGATGCGGTATGGCGCGCGGCTGGTGCCGGGATCGGGTTGGGCTCCCGACCACTCTTCATTGGGTTCAGCAACATGGTCCAGGGTGCGGATCACGCCCTCGACGATGTCGTCAATGTAGGTGAAATCCCGCTTGTGGTGGCCGTGGTTGAACACATCAATGGGCTCACCGGCGATGATCTTCTTGGTGAAGATGAACAGCGCCATGTCCGGGCGACCCCAGGGACCATAAACGGTGAAGAACCGCAGGCCGGTGGTGGGCAGGTTGTAGAGGTTACTGTAGGTATGGGCCATCAGCTCGTTGGCTTTCTTGGAGGCCGCGTAAAGGCTCAGGGGGTGGTCCACGTTATCATGCACAGAGAACGGCATGGTTTCGTTGGCACCGTACACCGAGCTGCTGGAGGCATAGACCAGGTGCTTCACATCATTGTGGCGGCAGCCCTCCAGAATATTCATGAAACCGACCAGGTTGGCATCCACATAGGCGTTGGGGTTTTCAATGGAGTAACGCACCCCGGCCTGGGCCGCCAGATGAACAACCCGCTCCGGCTTGTGCTCACGGAACAGTGCCTCCATGGCTTCCCGGTTGGACACATCTTCCCGCACCTCGGTAAATCCCGGTTTCACGGTCAGCCGGCTGAGGCGGGCCTCTTTAAGGTTTACATCGTAGTAATCGTTGACGTTATCCACGCCAATTACCTCGTCACCGCGATCCAGCAGGCGGTGAGCCAGGTGTGATCCGATAAAACCGGCGGTACCCGTTACAAGGATTTTCAAGGGTCTGTCTCCGTTGTCCAAAATTCTCCGATGGCCGGCATTTTACCGGATTCAGCCACCGCTATACACCGGTACCTTGTGCGGATGCATATAAAGTCCGGCTACAAAAAAAGCGCCCCGCAGGGCGCTTTCTCAAACCGTCAGGCCATCGGCCTCAGAAATCCACACCAACGCTGGCGTAAGGCCCGCCCAGTGTGACATCCAGCAGGTTGTTGCTGTCTTCATAGTCCACCGCCATCTGACGGTAGCCCAGGCGCAGCTGAACCACTGAGATTTCATACTGACCGTAGGCATCTACGTCATGGATGGAGTCGCCGTCAAAGCTGATCACGTTACCCTGCACCCCGGCAGATACACCGGTGAACGGCAGATCGAAGCGAGCGGCCACATAGCCCATGGGCAGTGCGCCGGACACGTCGATCTTTTCCTGGTTAGCGGAATTGTTCTGGTCAGTGACCAGCAATTCTGCACTGAGATCACGAACGGTCAGACCCAGATCAATATTGACCCAGTTATCGAGAACCTCGTAGTACAGGGTCAGATCCAGTTGTTCCAGATCGAACTCGGATTGACCGTTTGCACCGTTGTAAGTCACCGTGCCGTTACCGTCCTGTTCGATCAACGTGTAACCCAGACGGACATTGGGCAAAACCGGTACCGGATGCTCAACCAGCGCTTCAAGGCTAACGCTTCCATCAGTGTCGAGATCCAGATCGTCTTCCACGTCATAGTTGTTGATATCACCGGACAAGCCCGGATGCCAGTAGCTCACACTGGCACCTGCACCCAGTATATCCGCAGTCGCCAGAGGAGCGGCGGTCAGGGCCATTGAGCCGCCGAGGACAAGAATCAGTTTACGCATAACACACCTGCCAGTTTTTATAGTGTTGTCTTTCAGTCGAAATTAATACCGAGCCTGCGCCCTACTTCTTCGTAGGTTTCGATGACATCACCCAGCCCCTGACGGAACCGGTCCTTGTCCATTTTCTTGCGGGTTTCCATGTCCCAGATGCGGCAACCGTCCGGGCTGAACTCATCGCCCAGCACGATTGTGCCATTACTGCGGCCGAATTCCAGCTTGTAGTCCACCAGCAGCATGCCGGCTTCCTCAAACAGAGTCTTGAGGACTACGTTCACCTTATAGGTCAGTTCCTTCATCCGGGCAAGCTCGTCTTCCTTTGCCCAGCCGAAGGTAACAGCCAGTGATTCGTTGACCATCGGATCATGCAGCGCATCATTCTTGAGGAACAACTCGTAGGTGGGCGGATTCAGATCCTGCCCCTCTTCCACTCCGATGCGACGGCAAAGGCTGCCGGCGGACACGTTGCGAACCACGCATTCAACCGGAATCATGTCCAGCTTCTTGACCAGTGATTCGGTGTCGGACAGCAGACCCTCGAAGTGGGTCGGTACCCCGGCCTGCTCCAGCTTGTCCATAACGAAGGCATTGAACTTGTTGTTCACCATGCCCTTACGGTTGAGCTGTTCTTTCTTCTCTCCGTCGAATGCCGAGGTGTCATCACGGAATACCATGACAAACCGGTCGGGATCATCGGTACGGTAAACCGATTTGGCCTTGCCGGCATAGAGTTCTTCGCGCTTTTCCATCCTGCTTCTCCGGAGACTTAATAGAGAGATTCGTACAATTCTGACAGAACCTGCGCTGACCGGTCCGGCCCCTCGCTGTCCTCTGTCATGCTACTGGTGACCTTGAGAATGTCGTCCACAGTCGTCAGCCTGATTGTGGCGGTATGACGTGGTTTCTCGTCATCGCTGAACCAGGAGAACCAGCCACCGCTGCGCTCTTCCTCGCTGCGGTCATCAATCTGGATATAACCGGCGCTGCGGTCCAGGTCGATCACGGAGAATCCGGCTTCCTGAACAGCGCGGTTCAACTCTGCCCAGGCCCGACCGTAGTCCAGATCCATACTGATCGCGACCGGTTGATCATTTTCGGTTTCCAGTCGTACCAGCGGCTCGGTGGACATTCCCAGAGCGGCGCGGGAATAGGAACGGTTGCCCTCACGGGCCTGCAGGAAGGACGACAGGTTTTCCAGCAACTGCTTCTGGGTCACGAAATCAGCGGCGTTGGTGGTCTGATCACCACTCCAGGGCAGCAGCTCTTCAGGATCCGTCTCAACCTGGATCTGACGTACGCTGATTTCCGTTGTCTTGCGACGAACACCGGGAGCCACCCTGGCCTGCACCACCAGCCTGGGCTCCTCACCGACCGGATTCTCCGGCAGCGAGAGCAAGCTACGCGCCTGCTTGCTGAAATTAGCGAGTTCGCTCTGCAGCAGGCCGAGCTGCGGGCTGTCATGGGCTACGCCCAGGCCACGCTCGTTCATCCATGCAGCCACTGATGGCCAGAGCGCCGGCGGAACGTCATTCACCAGCAGCCAGGTACGTCCGCCCAGCTCTTCAATGACATGGTTCTCGTCCAGAATATCAGCGGTCATATCTGGCGGCTGGGGGATATCCGACGGGAACATTCGGGTAGTAGCGGGGTCGTCCAGCTCCCTGACCGGCATGGACTGGCGGATTTTCTCACCTTCCAGTTCCGGGGGAATGGTCAGGGGTGGGCGTTCCCGGGAATCGACGTATCGTTCAGAGCGGTCTTCAATCAGGCCGCAGCCGGAAAGAGACACGGCCAGCGCAAGGCCGGCCAGTGATAATACAGAAGCCGGCCTCTGGCCGGCTTCAGATTTCCTGATTACAGGCACCATCAGGTTACTCCAGGGTTCATGCACGGAAGTGGTCAGGCTCAGAGTACACCGGAGGCCCGCAATGCTTCCTCAACCTCGGCGTGGAACTTTTCGCTCAGCGGTGTGAGCGGCAGACGAATAGCCGGACCGATCAGTCCCATCCGGTACAGCGCCCATTTGACGGGAATCGGGTTCGCTTCCAGGAACAGCTTGTGATTGAGCGGCGTGAGGAGTTCGTTCAACCGGTTGGTTTCTTCCTCATTGCCGGCAATGGCGGCCTCACACAACTGGCTCATGGCTTTGGGAGCCACATTGGCCGTCACCGACACGTTCCCCTTGGCACCGGCCAGCATCAGCCCGGCGGCTGTGGCATCATCACCGGAATACACCGCCAGCCGGCCGTCCAGGGCTTCGATCAGCTCTGCACCGCGGGGAATATTGCCGGTGGCATCCTTGATGGCCACAATATTGGGGATATCTGCCAGACGCAGCACGGTTTCGTTGAGCATGTCGCAAGCGGTGCGGCCCGGTACGTTGTACAGGATCTGGTCACAGGGGACGGCTTCGGCAATGGTCTTGAAATGCTGGTACAGACCTTCCTGGGTCGGCTTGTTATAGTACGGCACCACCAACAGGCACGCATCAGCGCCCAGCTTGTGGGCCTCGGACGTGAGATGAATGGCCTCGCGGGTGCTGTTACCACCGGTACCGGCGATCACCGGAATACGGCCGTCAACCCGTTTGATGATATGGCCGATGACTTCCATGTGTTCTTCGGGGTCCAGGGTGGCGGACTCGCCGGTCGTACCAACCGCGACGATACCGTGAGTGCCGTTTTCAATATGAAAATCCACCAGCCCGTCCAGTTGCTCCCAGTGGACACTGCCGTCCGGGTGCATGGGTGTGACCAGTGCGACAAGGCTACCCGTAATCATGAAAAACTCCGTCCGTATAAAAGCGTTATGGTAATGTTGGCGGCTTACTGACACAAGGAAATTAAAGGAGATCTCATGTCAGCACCCGAGATAGACCAACCCGTTGCAGATTTCGAAGGCCCGGCTACCGGAGACAGAACCTTCCGCCTTTCCGACCAGCGCGGCCGGAATCTTGTTATCTATTTTTATCCTAAAGACAACACCCCCGGCTGTACCACCGAGGGACAGGATTTTCGTGACCGGTTCGAGGAATTTCAGGCATTGGATACCGACATCATCGGTGTTTCCAGAGACGGCCTGAAAGCCCACGAAAATTTCCGTACCAAACACGGCTTCCAGTTCGACCTGATTTCCGACAAGGACGAAACCGTTTGCCGGCACTTTGATGTCATCAAACTCAAGAAGCTCTACGGCAAGGAGCACCTGGGTATCGAACGCAGCACCTTCCTGATCGACAAGGACGGCATCCTGCGCCAGGAATGGCGTGGCGTGAAAGTCAAAGGCCACGCCGACGAGGTACTGGAAGCCGTGCGCGCCCTCTGACCATCAGGATTCGTGGGCGTGTGTGTCCACTTCCCCCTGCACCGGCCATGCCGAGAATACTGCCTTGAGCATGGTCGCCAGGGGGATGGCAAAGAACACGCCCCACATACCCCACAGCCCGCCAAAGAACAGCACCGCAACGATGATCATCACCGGGTGCAGATTGTTCACTTCCGAGAACAGCACCGGCACCAGCACATTGCCATCAAGCGCCTGGATGATGCCGTAGACGACCATTACCCAGATAAACTGGGAGCCCCAACCGAACGCAAACAGTGCAATCATCGCCACCGGGATGGTGACCACGGCTGCGCCAATGTAGGGAATCACCACGCTCAGACCCACCAGCAGCGCCAGCAAGGCCGCATAGGGCATCCCCAGAATCTTGAAGGCCACATAGGTGACACCGCCCACAATCAGAATCTCAACCGCCTTGCCCCGCACGTAATTGGCGCACTGGAGGTTAACTTCGTTCCAGATGGTCTGCATCAGGGGCCGCTGGGTGGGCAGCAACCGGCCCATACTGCCCAACAGCACACGGCGATCCTTGAGAAAGAAAAACACCAGGATGGGCAGCAACACCATGTAGATCAGCAACGCCACCAGATCGGGAATGCTGGACAGGGAGAAGGACACCAGCCACTGGGTAAAGTGCCCGGCTTCGGTCGTCACCTGGCGGTAGATGGTATTCACCGCCTCCATGGAGATCAGGTGCGGGTACTGCTCGGGCAACAACTCCAGATAGGACTGGGTTTCACGGAAGATGCGGGGCATCTCGCCCGCCAGGGAAGTCACCTGGCTCCAGATCAGCGGTAACAGACCGAACAGGAAGCCCACCAGCACACCGAGGAAGACAATAAATACCCCGATAATGGCGGCAAGCTCTGGCACCCCCATATTGACCAGCTTGGTCACCAGCCCCTGGAGAATGAACGCGACTATCAGCGCGGCGATGGCGGGTGCCAGCATGGCACCGAACAGCAGTACAAATGCGGTACCACCCACCAGCAGCAGAAAAAGTATGACCGCTTCGTCATCTGAAAAGTATTTTTCCGCGAGACCGCGTAAAATTCTGACCATTCATGAACTCCAGAACTGATGACAGACGCGGATTGCTAACCGCGACGTATAACAAACCGGTACTGATCGCCGCCCTCTTCAACGCTGACCAGGTGATGGGTGGACTGCGCAAGCCAGGCCGGTATATCCCGGGCGGAACCGGCATCGGTGGCCAGCACCTCGAGTTGTTGGCCGGGTTCCAGCTCGCTGAGAGCCAGACGGGTTTTGAGCAGCGGCATGGGGCATCGCAGACCGCTTGCGTCCAGAACTTTGTCAGCCATAGTGATTGTCGACCACAATACTCGGAAAGAAGGCGGCATTATGCCGGCACTGCCGGCACATTGCATCCCGCTAAATGTACCAGAACTTTTCCCGGTGCAGTGCTGTCCATTCGGTAATAACGGATACAGGTATTGATGTTGAACAAACTTGCGCGCTTATTGCTGTCTGTGGTCGCCGCCACCCTGTTCGCCTCGGGTCCGGCGGCGTTTGCGGCACCCTCCGGCAGTGACAGCCTGCCCTCAATCGGCGGCATTGGCGGGGGGCTGATATCAGACCGCCAGGAATCGGATATCGGCCAACAGGTGATGATATCCCTGCGTCGCAGCGCCCCGCGCATCACCGACCCGATAGTGACCGACTACCTGGCATCCATCGTGTACAAGCTGGTGCCGGCCGCCCCCCTGAGCGATCGCAGCCTGACGCTGGTAGCCATTGATAACCCGCAGATCAACGCCTTCGCCGTGCCTGGCAACATTGTGGGGGTGAATGGCGGCCTGTTCCTGAATGCGGAAACAGAGCAGCAATTTGCCTCGGTCATCGCCCACGAACTGGCTCACCTCAGCCAGCGTCACTTTGCCCGTCGACTGGAACAACAGGAAAACGCTGCGCCCCTGACCATCGCCGGGATGATCGCCGGCATTGTGCTGTCTGCCGTCACTCAGTCTGACATCGGCATCGCGGCCATTGCCGGTACCCAGGCACTGTCCATCCAGAACATGCTGGAATACAGCCGGGCCCACGAGCGGGAGGCAGACCGTATCGGCATGGACATTCTGGCCCAGTCCGGCCTGAATCCCCGGGGCATGCCGGAGATGTTCGAGATCATGATGGAGAACAACCGGCTACAGGGCAGTCGCCCGCCGGAGTATCTTTCTACGCACCCCCTGACCCGCAACCGGGTATCGGACACCCGCAGTCGCGCCGAACAATATCCGGTGGAAGAGATTCCGGATGCACTGGAGTATCACCTGGTGAGAGCCAGGCTTCAGGTTCATTATGCCCGCTCGCCGGGTGACGCGGTGGAGATATTCCGGAATTATCTGGAATCCCCCGGTAATGAAAAACACCTGGCGGTGCGTTACGGACTGGCTGTGGCCTATCTGGAAGACGAACAGCCCGAGAAGGCCCGTGAACAACTCGAAATACTGCTGGACGACCACCCGGCACGGATCACCTTGCTGGTGAGCCTGGCGGAAACCTGGCTGGCGGAAGAACACTTTGAGCAGGCGCGCAGCGTGCTTGACGATGCCCTGGAGCGCAATCCCGGCAACTACCCGATCACGGAAACCCTCAGCCGGGTGGAAACGGAAGCGGGCAATGGCCGGCGAGCGGCTGATTACCTGAAAGACCTTCTCCGGGATTATCCGGACCGGGAGCACCTGTGGCTAAGGCTCGCCGAGGCTGAGGGTCAGGCGCGAAACATTGTGGGAGTACACCGGGCGCGAGCGGAATATGCGTTGCTGATGGGTGATCCGGAATCGGCCCGCCGGCAGCTTCGCCAGGCCCAGGAAAAGGCCCCGGCCTCATCGCCGCTGCATCAGGTGATCAGCGAGCGACTGGCCGAAGTGACTTCGCGAATGGCGGCAAGCCAGCGCTGATCAGGCGTTACCGGCAGCCTTGAGGTTCATATCGGCGGTGAAGTCCAGCATGCGCCGCAGCGGCCGCAGGGCATCTTCCCGCAGAGCATCATCCACCAGAACTTCCTGATTCCCCTGCTCCAGCACCTGCAGCAGGTTCTCCAGCCCGTTCATGGCCATCCAGGGGCAATGGGCGCAACTTCGACAGGTCGCACCATTGCCCGCCGTGGGAGCCTCAATTAGCGTCTTGTTGGGGGCCAGTTGCTGCATCTTGTAGAAGATGCCGTTGTCGGTGGCCACGATGAACTGTTCATTGGGCATGGTCTGGACAGCGTTAATGAGCTGGGAAGTTGAACCCACCACATCCGCCATATCCACCACCGCTTCCGGAGACTCCGGGTGCACCAGCACTGCGGCATCGGGATAAAGTGCCTTCAGATCTTCCAGACCCCGGAACTTGAATTCCTCATGGACGATACAGGAGCCGTCCCAGAGCAGCATGTCCGCTCCGGTGGACTTCTCGATATAGCGTCCCAGGTGCTTGTCCGGAGCCCAGAGGATCTTCTCACCTCGCTGATCCAGGTGCTCGACAATGGCCTGGGCACAGCTTGATGTGACTACCCAGTCAGCCCGGGCTTTGACCGCAGCAGATGTGTTGGCATAGACCACCACGGTACGATCCGGGTGCTGGTCGCAGAAATCGCTGAACTCATCCGCAGGACAGCCCACATCCAGCGAGCATGTCGCCTCCAGCGTGGGCATCAGAACCCGCTTCTCAGGGTTCAGAATCTTGGCGGTTTCGCCCATGAAGCGAACCCCGGCCACCACCACAGTGGATGCCGGATGCTCATTACCGAAACGGGCCATCTCCAGAGAGTCTGCTACGCAGCCACCGGTTTCCTCAGCCAGGCGCTGGATATCCGGGTCCGTATAATAGTGAGCAACCAACACGGCATCCTGCTGCCTGAGAGCTTCACGAATACGGCCCTCAAGCTCTGATTTTTCGGCCTCGGTCAGCGGCTTGGGCTCCGCCTGATGGGCCAGATGTTCCTGAACCAGGATACGGTCTTCAAGTCTTGTCATCGGTCGCTCTCTGTTACGCGTTCAGGGGCAGTATATCATTTACCCGCCCCTTTCATGAGAGGGTCTCACTACTGTCACACACTCATTGTATACAGTGACCCTTACTACCTACCTTGAGGATGGACAAGCAAAAAAAAAGAGCCCGCAGGCTCTTTTTTCTCAGCAGACCGGTGCCTGCTGTATTTGGTGGGTCGTGAAGGATTCGAACCTTCGACCAATTGGTTAAAAGCCAACTGCTCTACCAACTGAGCTAACGACCCATGACTCTGGCGGGACTGAAACGGTTTGCACCGCTTGCTCGATCAGTCCTGCCTAGAAACCGCCAGTATGGCGCTTTCCGGGTGTTTGGTGGGTCGTGAAGGATTCGAACCTTCGACCAATTGGTTAAAAGCCAACTGCTCTACCAACTGAGCTAACGACCCAAACGAGGCGCATATAGTACGGATTTTTTGACGCTGTTCAACCCTTTTTTTCAGAGTTTTACCTCACGCCTGGCCTTCCAGATAATCCCTGGCCAAATCGGCAGCATTGCTGTCCGGATAATCCCTTATGACGGTCTGCATCCGCTCGCGAGCCGCTTCCTTCTCACCCTGACGATCCAGGGTGATGCCGAGTTTGTAGACGGCATCCGGAGCCTTGCGATGGTCACGATAACGGGTAGCGACAATGGTGAAAGCCTGTTTGGCCTGCTCCAGCTTCGGCTGCACCAGGTACACTTCACCGAGCCAGTAATAGGCATTGACCACCAGATCTCCCTCGGGATATTTGTCGATAAAGTCGTACAGCCGGCCAATGGCCTCATCGTACGCCTTCTGTTCCCGGATCAGCTTCTGAATGGCCTGGTATTCCGCTTTTTCCTCTTGCCCCGGCTGGCGGTATTCCTTCGACTCGATCGGCTCGCCGTTGCCTTCCGGGGATCCTTCCGGCCCGGATGATGCTGCCGATCCGGAAGATTCCAGACGGGAAGAAAGCTCCAGAATCCGCTGATCAAGGTCCACGTACCGGTCGCGTCCCTGGGAGGTCAACCGGTCGATCTTGTTGCCCTGCTCTTCAACCTGACCCCGCAGTTCACGGATTTCCCGCTGCAACTGCTGAATCATGTAGAACAGCTCCGCATTGGCCTGGCTCGCTGCCGCCGGGTTGCGGGATTCGGTCTGATAGATCTGAGGTGCAGAATCAGTGCTCTGCGCGATCACCGCTCCCCCCGGCATTAACACCAGGGAGCCGGCCAATGTCGCCTTGATCAGGGATCTCATGGATTATCCTGTCGTTCGTTGTATCGATTACTCGAAAACCAGTTCCACACGACGGTTCTGGGCCCAGGCACTCTCGCTGGAACCCATCACAGCCGGCTTCTCTTCACCGTAGCTGATGGTTTCAATCTGGCCACGGGAAGCACCATTCACAATCAGGAAACGCTCAACAGCGCTGGCACGACGGTCGCCCAGGGCCAGGTTGTATTCCTTGGTGCCACGCTCGTCAGCATGCCCTTCCAGACGCACGTTCTGGCCAGGGTTGGCCTTCAGGAACATGGCGTGGGCAATCAGCACTTCGCGGGCTTCCGGCTTGATTTCGGACGTATCGAAATCGAAGTAGAAGGTAGTAATCTCGCGCATGGCTTCCTGTTCAGCCTGACGGGCAGCTGCTTCGGCTTCCTGGCGCTCGGATTCGGTCATTGCAGAGCTGGAAATACCGCCCTCGTCGCCACCGCCGTATACGGTGCTGCCGCTCTGTTCACCACTCTCTGCTCCGGCAGCGCCGGCCTGGCCTTCTTCCATGGTTTCACCCGTGGAGCTACAACCGGCGATCAGACCCAGGGACATGGCCAGTGCAAACAGACCTTTGCGGGACATTGTTTTCATCATCATTTCCTCTTCCAGGTTTTCAGGGTTTGTTATAAACGGATTCAGCGCGATATCGGCGACCATGCCGGATCACGGACATCACCTTCCGCAGCGGGAAGCGAATAGGCCGCTCCGCCGTCCGCCGAAATCACGGTCAACACACTCCGGTCGTTTTCCCGGGTGGCATAAATCAGCATCCTGCCGTTGGGAGAGAGACTCGGTGACTCGTCCGCACCGGTACGAGTCAGGATGAACTCTTCCCTGGTTTCCAGATTCTGCCGGGCAATGTGGAACGCACCGTCCCTTTGGTGGACATAGTAGAGGTATTTACCCTCGCTGTCCGCCCTTGGACGGGCATTATACCGGCTGTCGAAGGTGATCCTGACAGGCTCTGCCTCCGGCCCTTCCTTGTGATAGATCTGCGGGCCGCCGGAGCGGTCCGAGGTAAAGTAGATACCCTCTCCGTCCGGGTCCCAGGTGCCCTCGGTATCAATCGCCCAGTGGTTGGTCATTCGGGTGAGCCGCTTGCTGGACAGATCCATGCGGTACACTTCCGCGTTGCCGTCCTTGGAAAGCGTCAGCAACATCGACTGGCCATCCGGCGACCAGGCAGGTGCCGAATTCAGGCCGCGGAATTCCGCCAGCATGGTGCGGTTACCGCTGGCCAGCTCATGAATGAATACCGCCGGTTTGCCGGTCTCAAAGGAAACATAGGCCAGTTTTTTACCATCCGGCGACCAGGCTGGCGAGAGAATCGGCTCGCGGCTCTCAAGACGCACCCGGGCGCGCTTGCCGTCCACATCACTCACCTGCAACCGGTATTGGGGCTCACCGCCCACCTGCTGCAGGGTAATGTAAGCCAGCTTGGTGGAGAAGGCCCCCGGTACACCGGTGATCGCCTCGTAGACTTTATCGGAGATATGGTGGGCCAGGCTACGGACATTATTGACCGGGGCAGACGCTGTCTCCCCAAGAATGCGACGTTCCTGGTTCACGTCAAACAACTCATATTGTGCACTGACCCGGTCGCCCTGCCGTTTGGTACTGCCCACCAGCACATAGCGCTGGCCCAGCATGCGCCAGTCACGGAAATGCACATCGGCACCGGAGGAAGGGAGGCTGAGCATCTTGCCCGGCTCCAGGGGGCGAAACTCACCACTCATGGTCAGATCATCCCGTACAATCCGGCTGATGTTATTGCCGGGGGGCATGGTGCCACTGGTCGCAAAGGGCACCACCGCCACAGGAATCGCCGAGTCCGCCCCTTCAGTGATGCGGATCAGCAGTTCCGCACGGGCAACCTGGCTGGCCAGCATGACCGCCAGAAGCAGAATCGCCTGTGCGAACCGGTTGATCGAAGTATGCCTGTGCTGTCCCATATCGGTTTCCGTTCGTTATCAGCGTAGTTTCCGGGGATTGAACTCTATGGTGAATCGCCGGAAATAGGTTTCAAAAGTGTCGCGGTCATCGGGCACCGGGTAGCGGCGCAATGACCTCACCGCACTCAGTGCAGAGTTGTCGAACGCGGCATTACCGCTGCCCTCCAGCAACTCTACATCTGACAGCTCACCGGTAGGCAACAGGGTAATCCGCAAGCGCGCCGTCATGCTTTCAGTGGCGGATGATGGCGGATACCAGGCCTGGCTGAGCCGCTCCCGGATCAGCGCCTGGAATTTTTCGCTCTCCGAGGCCATGCGCGCTTCCCGGGCGCGGGCGGCGGCCGCCTCTTGCTGCCTGCGGGCTTCCGCCTGCTCAGCTTCGCGTGCCTGTTCGGCCAGTGCCTCCAGTTGTTGCTCCCGCAAACGCTGTTCCCGCTCCCGCCGTTTGCGCTCGGCTTCTTCCCGTTCACGGCGGGCCTGCTCTTCGGCCTCCCGGCGACGGCGCTCCGCCTCTTCCTGACGACGTTTTTCCTCTTCCGCCTTGCGAGCCGCTTCCTGCCGGCGCTTTTCTTCTTCCGCCTGCTTGCGGGCACGCTCTTTGGCTTCCGCCTCGGCTTTCTTGCGGGCAGCTTCCTGCTCTCTGGCCCTCTGATCTTCCCGTTTGCGGGCCGCTTCGGCTTCCTGGCGCTGGCGCTCCTGTTCCCGGCGGCGTGCCTCTTCTTCTGCTTTCTGCTGCTCCAGGCGCCGCTGTTCTTCCTGACGGCGCTTTTCCGCTTCGGCCTGACGCTGCCGTTCCAGCTCTTCCTGGCGGTCCTGCTCCGGTTCCACTTCGGGGCTGGGCACCGGCTGGGGACTGATCAGCCTGGCCGAGATGCTGCGGGGCTCCGGCTCCTCAATCGGCGAAAAGGTCCAGCCCACCATCACCGCCAGCACGATCAGCCCGTGCAGCGCCAGCGACAGCCCGACCGGCTTCTTCCAGGGCTGTGGATCCCGATTGTTCACTTCACGTTCGTGATCTGACACAAATGCTGCCCGTCACCAATCAGTTCGAGTTTGCCGGCGGATCGGTAATCAACCCAACCCCGGTCGCACCTGCGTTCTGCAATTCCGCCATCAGGCGCACCACGGTGCCATAATCCACATGTTCGTCCCCGCGCACGAGTACTTCCCCCTGGCTGCGCTGGGAGAGGATCTTCGCCACCTGGTCCCGCACCTGGGCCAGGTCCATCGGGTCACCCGTCTCACCACCAACTTCCAGGTAGTAGGCACCGTTGGTATCGATAGAGACGATAATGGACTCCACGTCCTTGTCAGACTGGATCGGCTCCGAGGTGGTTTCCGGCAAATCCACCTTCACCCCCTGGGTCAGCATGGGGGCGGTCACCATGAAGATCACCAGCAACACCAGCATCACGTCGATGTACGGAACCACGTTGATTTCCGACATCGGCTTGCGCTTCTGCTGGGGCATCATGCCCATACCTTTCATCACGTTACGCTCCTGATGGTCCGGTTCATGCGGCCTGACGATCGTTGTTATGCACCCGGCGGTGCAGGATGCTGGAGAACTCTTCGGCAAAGGTTTCGTAGTTCTTCAGCAACGCATCGGACATGGCGGCGAAACGGTTGTAGGCCACCACCGCCGGAATCGCGGCGAACAGGCCCATGGCGGTGGCAATCAGCGCCTCGGAAATACCCGGTGCCACGGTGGCCAGGGTAGCCTGCTGCACCTGGGCCAGGCCCCGGAAGGAGTTCATGATGCCCCATACGGTACCAAACAGGCCCACGTAGGGACTGGTGGAACCCACGGTGGCGAGAAACGGCAGATGCTGTTCCAGGCGCTCCTGTTCACGGTGAAAAGCTACCCGCATGGCACGCTGGGTGCCTTCCATTACAGCATCCGGATCCCGGCTTTGCTGGTGCAGGCGGGAGAATTCCTTGAAGCCGGCGCGGAACATGGATTCCATGCCCGAAAACGGCGTGGGATTCTCGCTAACCTCGTGATAGAGCTTGCCCAGATCCATGCCGGACCAGAAACGCTCCTCGAACGCAAGCTGAGCCTGTCTTGCCTGCCGGAACACCTGCAGGCGCTGGAAGATCAGGGCCCAGGATACGACCGAAGCCGCGACCAGCAACAGCATGACCAGTTGCACCAGTACGCCGGCATTGGCAATCAGATACCAAACAGAAACTTCTGTCTCCACCTTTTACTCCTGATTCGAATCCGTGTTCGTGTTGGCCGCCAGGCTTCGCTCCAGCAGCTCCCGTAAGTTGTCAGGCAAGCGCCTGGGCCGCGCGGAATCCAGGGCCACGCAGGCTACCCGCACGTCCGCTTCCGCCAGCAATTGATGATCTTCTTTTCTCACAACCTGCTGCCGGAAGTTCATCCAGACCCGGCCCATGGCCGTGGGTTCCGCGGTGACCAGCACCTCGTCGTCCAGTCGCGCCGGTACCGCGTAGTGAATCGACAGCTTCTGCACCACGTAGCTGATGTTGTTCTCGAGTCCTGCCCGCAGCTGCACACCACAGTGGCGCACCCACTCGGTACGCGCCCGTTCCATATAGTGCAGATATCTGGCGTGGAAGACGACACCGCCTGCGTCCGTGTCTTCTATATAGACACGAACCGGAAGGGTGAATACCTGGGGGCCGAGCGGATCAGTCAAACAGATCCTCCCCTTTATTCGCGCCCTGTGCCGGTACACCGAAGTGCTGATAGGCATGGGAGGTCACCATGCGGCCGCGGGGCGTACGCACCATGTAGCCCTGCTGGATCAGGAACGGTTCCAGCACATCCTCGATCGTGCCCCGCTCCTCGCTGATAGCAGCAGCCAGACTTTCCACACCGACAGGACCACCGTCGAACTTCTCGATCATGGCCAGCAGCAGGCGCCGGTCCATGTGGTCAAAGCCTTCGCTGTCTACCTTCAGCATGTTCAGTGCCAGATCGGCTATATCAGCAGTTATCACGCCATCGGACTTTACTTCCGCGTAGTCCCGTACCCGACGCAACAGCCGGTTGGCGATACGGGGCGTGCCCCGGGAGCGCCGGGCAATCTCGAAAGCGCCGGATTCTTCAATCTGCACGGAGGAGAGGTTTGCCGAGCGCAGGATAATGCTGGTCAGATCCCGGGTGTTGTAGAACTCCAGCCGCTGCACAATCCCGAACCGGTCCCGCAGCGGCGAGGTCAACAGCCCTGCGCGGGTGGTGGCCCCAACCAGAGTGAACGGCGGCAGGTCCAGCTTGATAGAGCGGGCCGCCGGACCTTCACCGATCATGATATCGAGCTGGTAGTCTTCCATCGCCGGATAGAGCACCTCTTCCACAGCGGCACTCAGACGATGTATTTCGTCGATGAAGAGAACATCCCCTTCTTCAAGGTTGGTCAGCATCGCCGCCAGGTCGCCCGCCTTTTCCAGAACCGGCCCGGAGGTGGTCTTGATGGAGACCCCCATTTCATTGGCGATGATATTGGCCAGAGTAGTCTTGCCGAGGCCGGGCGGACCGAAAATCAGTACATGGTCCAGCGCTTCATGGCGCTTGCGGGCTGCGGAGATGAAGATCTCCATCTGCTCTGCCACAGCCGGCTGGCCCACGTATTCCGCCAGCAGATTGGGGCGGATCGCGCGGTCCTGTACTTCCTCGTATTCTCCCGCCTGGGCGGAAATAAGACGATCAGACTCAATCATGGCATTGCCCGTTGCTGGGACTCGACTTCATGCCTCGGTGTCCTCGGTTCGCAGTCGGTTCAATTGTACAAAGGGCTCTGTGGCTGTCACGTTACGCTCTATACAGGTTCCGGGCCATCATGCCCGCACCTTACCAGAATGTCATCCGGTGGGGATCATGTTTTTCAGGGCCAGGCGGATCAACTCCTGGCTGGACATACCCTCTTCCGCCACACGGCTGACGGCCTTGGCAGCCTCCTGCGGTTTGTAGCCCAGGGCGATCAAAGCGGCCTCGGCTTCCTCACCAGGTGCTTCCTGCCTGGACGGTGCGCGCCGGGCCACATCACCTGCCTGCACACCGCCGCTGACCTGGAAGCTGACTTCCAGCTGGCCGATGCGATCCGCCATATCAATCAGCAGGCGCTCTGCGGTTTTCTTGCCGACCCCGGGGAGCTTGACCAGCGCGGACACGTCCTTGGCATCAACACAGCGGATAAACTGGTCCGCGTCCAACCCGGACAGAATCCCCACCGCCAGCTTGGGACCGACACCGTTCACCTTGATAAGCAGGCGGAACAGATCACGATCAAGCCGGGCAGCAAAGCCGTAAAGACTCTGGGCATCCTCGCGCACCGCAAAATGGGTGTGCAGGGTGACTTCGGCACCGGTCTCGGGCAAATGGAAGAAGGTGGTGTACGGGATGTCGATTTCGTAACCCAGCCCATTGCACTCTACCAGTGCCTGGCCGGGGGATTTTTCGATGAGAACGCCTCGGATACGACCAATCAAGGGATGCTCCCCGTGTGTTTATAGGTATTGTTCAGGACTGACGGACGCGGCCGCTGCGGGCCTTGCCCTGATCACCCGCGAGACGGCCGATACTCTGGCTCATGTGAGCATGGCACAGGGCAATGGCCAGGGCATCTGCGGCATCGGCCTGGGGTTTGCGGGACAGCTTCAGCAGGGCCTGCACCATGTGCTGCACCTGGGACTTGTCTGCCCCGCCCTTGCCCACTACCGCTTGCTTGACCTGACGGGCGGAGTATTCGTATACCGGCAGCCCGCTGTTGGCGGCACTGACAATCGCCGCCCCGCGAGCCTGACCCAGCTTCAGTGCCGAGTCGGGATTGCGGGCCATGAATACCTGTTCGATAGCAAACTGCTCGGGACGGTATTCGCCAATCAGCAACGCCAGGCTGTGAAAAATGGTCTGCAGCCGTTCCGCCATGGGCTTTTCACCCACCCGGATACAGCCGCTGTCGATGTATTCCATCTGCCGGCCTTCGGCGCGAACTATGCCGTATCCCGTAATCCGGGACCCCGGATCTACCCCCAGGATAATCGGCATTCAGTTACCTCCTGCTGGCCGGCTATGATGTTTACTCTTTGGCGCTGCCCTGCTCTGCTTCCGCCGCTTTGGCTGCAGAACGACGCAGGCGAATATGCAGCTCCTTGAGCTGTTTGTCGTCAACCTCGCCCGGTGCCTGGGTCATCAGGCAGGTGGCGCTCTGGGTTTTCGGGAACGGAATTACGTCCCGGATGGACGAAGCACCGGTCATCAGCATGACCAGACGGTCCAGGCCGAACGCCAGGCCACCATGGGGCGGGCAACCGAACTTCAGGGCATCCAGCAGGAAGCCGAACTTGGCACGGGCTTCCTGTTCGTCAATGCCCAGGGTACGGAATACAGACTGCTGCATATCCTCGTTGTGGATACGGATGGAACCGCCACCCAGCTCGGTGCCGTTCAGCACCATGTCATAGGCGCGTGACAGCGCCGTTTCCGGATTGGCAGCCAGCTCTTCGGCAGAGCAGGACGGTGCGGTGAACGGATGGTGAATCGCGGTCAGCTTGCCGTCAGGGGTTTCCTCGAACATCGGGAAATCCACAACCCACATCGGAGCCCACTCACTGGTGAGCATATCCAGATCGTGACCGATCTTGATGCGCAGGGCACCCAGCGCTTCGTTGACCACGTTGGTCTTGTCGGCACCGAAGAACACGATGTCGCCATCCTCGGCGGCAACGCGCTCGATCACGGCCATGGCCACATCGTCGCCCAGGAACTTGATGATCGGTGACTGGAGGCCTTCCACGCCCTTCGACAGGTCGTTGACCTTGATGTACGCCAGCCCCTTGGCACCGTAGATGCCCACGAACTTGGTGTAGTCATCGATCTGCTTGCGGGTCAGCTCGCCGCCTTTCGGTACGCGCAGCGCAGCGACACGTCCTTTCGGATCCTTGGCGGGACCGGCGAACACCTTGAAGTCGACACCTTCCACCAGATCCGCCACATCAATCAGCTCCAGCGGGATACGCAGGTCCGGCTTGTCGCTGCCATAGCGTTTCATGGCTTCGGAGTATGGCATGCGGGGGAATTCCGGCAGCTCCACATCCAGCACATCCTTGAACAGGGCACGGATCATGTCCTCGTTCAGGGCCATCAGTTCTTCTTCATCGATGAAGGAGGCCTCGATATCCACCTGGGTGAATTCCGGCTGGCGATCGGCCCGCAGGTCCTCGTCCCGGAAGCACTTGGCAATCTGGTAGTAGCGATCCACGCCGGACACCATCAGCAACTGCTTGAACAGCTGCGGAGACTGGGGCAGCGCAAAGAAAGAACCTTCGTGGGTACGGCTGGGCACCAGATAGTCGCGGGCACCTTCCGGGGTGGCACGGGTCAGGATGGGGGTTTCCACATCCATAAAGCCGCGGCTGTCCAGGAAGTTGCGGATGTAACTGGTTACCCGGGACCGGAACCGCAGGCGGTTAAGCATCTCCGGACGGCGCAGGTCCACAAACCGGTATTTGAGGCGAACGTCCTCGCCCACATCCACGTGCTCGTCCAGCGGGAACGGAGGCGTGGCAGCGGCGTTGAGGATATTCAGCTGCTTGCCGAGCACTTCCACCTGACCGGTGGGCATGTTGTCGTTCTCGGTGCCGGCAGGACGACGACGGACACGGCCGGTGACCTGAATCACGAATTCACTACGTACCTTCTCCGCCAGGGCGAAGCTCTCTTCGGTATCCGGATCAAACACGACCTGGGAGATACCGTCCCGGTCACGAAGGTCCAGAAAGATGACCCCACCGTGGTCGCGGCGGCGATGTACCCAACCGCAGAGCGTGACTTCCTGGTCGATGTGAGATTCGTTGATTCCACCGCAATAATGGCTGCGCATACCGGTTCCCGTTGTTACAGATGTTGGCAATGAATTCAGAGGGGTAAAAAGGTTTTGGCGGACCCTACCCGAAAAGCCCGACATTATAAACATAACGGGCGGGAAAATCAGGCATGGATAACACGGCTTTTCACCAGCTTTCACACCCGGATGGTTCGTCTTGAGGGGGACATGCCGCTATAATACCCGGCTTTTGGATTGCTGGAGTTACCCCGTGTCAACCCGAGCCGAACAAAAGCTGAGAACCCGCCGCGCGCTGATGGATGCCGCCCTCAAGCAAATGAGCGCAGACCGGGGTTTCGGCAGCCTGAGCCTGAGGGAAGTCGCCCGGGAAGCCGGCATTGCCCCCACCTCTTTCTACCGGCATTTCTCCGAGCTGGATGAGCTGGGCCTGGCCCTGGTGGATGAAGGCGGCGTAGCGCTGCGCCAGCTGATGCGTCAGGCGCGGAAGCGAATTGCCAGAAAAAATGCCAGTGCAATAAGTACTTCCGTGGAAACCTTCATGGAATATCTCAGCAATAATTCCAATCTCTTTCGGCTCATGCTGCAGGAGAAGACCGGTGTCTCCAAGCCTTTCCGGACCGCCGTAAAGGCGGAAATCGACCACTTTGTCACCGAGCTGGCCGATGACCTGCGCCGCTTTGCTGAAGAGCAGAACAAACCACTCTCTGACTCCCGGCTGGTGGCCGAGGCCATGGTCACGCTCGTTTTCAACCAGGGTGCCGAAGCACTGGATGCCACTCCGGCCGAGAAAGACGTGCTGAAAGAAAAGCTGAAAACGGAATTGCGGATGGTGTTGCTGGGGTCACAGGCTATGGTGCCAGCGAAGAAGCAGTAGCTGAACCAGAGAGCTGAACAACCACTTTGCCCAGCCCCCGCTCATTTTCCAGATACCGGTGTGCGTCAGCGAGGAATTCCAGTGGAAACACACGGTCAATCATCGGCTCTATGATGCCCTCTTCAAAATACCCTGCCAAATCTTGCAAATCCTGTCCGGAGGGAACCACAAAAGCGAAGGTGTTGCGCTTACGGAATCCCAGACTGGGCAGCAACGGATACAAACCGGAAGCCAGAACGCTCCCCGGCGTGGCAATGTTGGATATAAACACACCGTCTTTTTCCAGCAAATGGGCACACCGGCAGAAAGACGTTGTGACTGCCACGTCATAGATGATGTCAAAGCGCTGACTGAGGGTGCGGATATTCTTCTGCCGGTAATCAATCACCTCATCCGCCCCCAGATTGGCGACGGCGGCAAGATGGCGATCACTGCATACCGCTGTCACGTGCGCACCCAGGGCCTTGGCAATCTCCACGGCAAAAACACCGACACCACCTGAGGCACCATTAACCATGACCCGCTTGCCGGGCGATGCCAGACGATCTTTCAGAACCTGCCAGGCGGTAAGACATGAGACCGGAATGGCCGCAGCCTGCTCATGGGATAAGGAAGAGGGTTTGAGGGCGAGCGTGTCTTCGCGGGTGACGGCGTACTCCGCGCAGGCACCGGACCGGGTGAAGCGGGCCCAGGACAGCCTCTCGCCCGGATCAAACATCCCGTAAACCTCATCCCCCTCGCGGAATCGGGTAACTGCAGAGCCACAGCGAACCACCACTCCCGATGCGTCGTTACCCGGGATAAACGGCAAGACATCGCCCCTGAACCACCGAAGATCGCCAGCACGGGTTCTGAGGTCCAACGGATTGAGGCCCGCAGCGCAGACCCGAACCAGCACCTGATGCTCGGAAACGGAAGGCTCTGGTACATCGTTCCTTATTTCAATCTGATCCGGCCCGCCGTACCGGCTGATGATGGCTGCACGCATTCCGTTGCTCCTTCATTGGGGATGATTCAGCGGCTTGTTAACTCAGGATTGATCGCAGGCCTGCCTCACCCTCTGGCTAAAACGCTCGCGGATCCGGGTGTTGTCGTCCTCGCTGACAAACACTCTTTCGCCTTGCTCATTGAGATTGTAGAAAGTGGACACACTGGCCATGTGCTTCAACTGCGCCTGGAGTTTGCGGCACCGGGCATCCTGCATCTCGGCCTGCCGTTCAATTTTCGCCTCCTCAGCCTGACGAACTTCCCGCTCCGCCTGGCGCTGGTCCAGAAACTCGTTCATCTTCCTGATTCGTTCATTTGCTGCAGCATCTTTGCCGGGAGGTGCAGCATTGATGGTGACCTCCTCTGCCGGTTTTTCAACGGGTGGACGATCACCAAAATGGACCTGGCCGTTGGCATCGGTCCATTTGTAGACACCCGCCATGGTGGGTAGCGGGAGCATGAGGAAGACGATCAGCCAATACTTCACGAGATTGTCCTTAAGTCATTACCATTTATTGTTGTAAAGCTTGTGCCTGTTGTCTTCTGTGAACCGCTCATATTCCTGCTTACTCATATCACGCCAGTATCGCGGATTACGACCGCTCTTCTCATCGTGACGTAGCGTGCGAGGATCTTCGTGACGGAAGGATTCAAACAACGGAATGTCAGGCAACGGTTGGGTAACGTCCATGTATCGGCAGATCAACAGCCAGAAAGCCAGAACGTCCTCCCGGTTGGTGGTCGCCGGCATCAACTGATTAAGGGGTAAGGCCCACTCTTCGGTTTTGTGTACCAGATTCAGTCGATACCATAAGTTGCCCTGACGATCTGGCAAAGTGACAAGGTAACCATCCCATTCATCGAACGGAGCCTGCGCGTTGATCTGACCTGCCCGTTCATCGGTGTCGGGATCATAGTAGAGAGTGACCATGCCCGTGCGGCGATTCAGTTCCCATTTGGGGCCTTTGGGGCGGCGGTAGATGATATGAGGGGCGTGTTTTTCAACAAAACGACCTACCCCCCAAAATATAAATGCCGGTAAGTAAAGGTATGCTAAAAAGGGGAAAACGGCTTCTGTCCAGAAGGCATGAGCACCGATTTTTTCGCCAATATTAAACCACGTCATCAACATGGCTATGGCAAACAAACCAAACAACCATGTTGCTACAAAGCGACCCCCATGCTGCATCCACAACAAAGCCCAGCTAACCCGCGGAAGTGTGGCGTATCGGATACTACCTGCGTTGATCCAGCCCGCCGGATTATAGGGCTCACCGCCGCCCGCAGCTTCACTCTCAAACTGCTGCCTAAAATTATCCTCTTCCACCATGGCTTCAGGAGACCAGGTTTCCAAAGCCTTCGGCGGAAAAATACCAGAGCGGCTGCTTTTCTCAAGCGGCCGACCACCTTGGGTCCAGCCGTTCAGGAACAGCTTACCCTGCCCTGAACGGCTATCAGGTTGGGGCCTATTACTTCTGTTACCACGGTAGGCAGTTTCTTCGTATTGCAACGATGCAGCGTTACTCATAGGATTCATTCGGTCTTCGCATAAACATTAAACTGACCGATATTGATCCAGCAAAGGCACACCTGGCAACGGCTCGCCGGGAGCCATATAGCTCTGCACAAATTCCCAATATGCGACTGCATCAGATCTCCGATCAAATGACCTGTTCAGGCTCGCAAAGGGCAGGTTTTGATCCGGAAGCGATAGGTCAACTGAATACTCTGCTCCGCTCTTTTTGTAGTCTACCGTAATACTTCCAGTAATTTCAGAAAAACAATAGATATTAGACACATACCAAGAACAATGACGCACCTTGCCATTCCATCTGTTAAAGACTATCGCGCCCTCCAAATCGGGAGACGGGAATATCCCGAAAAGTCGCTTGAGCCAATCCGGATACCACCGCCTTGCTCTGCCACAGAGCATCGCAGTAGTGTGCCTAAGATAAACAAAACCACCCCACCACACCAACCCAAACAGAACGAAAAAACACAGGGCCTGAATTAAAGTGTGAACACTTCCGCCTTCCAAACCTGCTATCAAGATATATATCAGAGGTATCAATATAGGAATCAATATTATCCAGCCCAGCAAACAGGCCAACCATTGAATAACAAACTCCCAAGGCCAAGAGCTTTTTTTCATCAGGCATAAAAACTGATCATCCATGTGGTAACCAAGCAACTCGTACTGAGACTTCCCCGAGTGCACCTGCGATTGGTAGTTCCGCTGCTCCTTTACAATGAAGTCCGGCTCAGCTTTCACGATATTTCCCTTATTGCATTATCCTTGGATTAAACCAAACTATCTCCGATGAATCCCGGCTAGATAAAGCCATCTATAACTCATTGATTCAAATAACCATCTTCTCACCCCCTTTTCCAAAGCAGGCGAGCAAGCTCTTTCCAACCTTGCTCAGAATGCGCAGTTGAGCAAGCCATCGATGCTATAACTAAAGCGCACAGAAGTGTATTCCTCGTCTGCAGGGGCGGTAGAACTAAGTTGGCACTCCGGCGCTCATCGGATACTAACCTCCAATTGATACCAAGCAAGCGAAACGGTTAGTAGAGTCAGTCAATCCATGAGCACCACGACTTACAACATGCGCTTGGCTAACCGAAGACTTTCAGGCACTTCTTATACATTTCATCTGTCTTCTGTTTGTACGTGGCCTCGTCCATATCCCGCCAATAGCTCGGGTTGCGACCAACCCTCTTATCATGCTCGGCCGTCACAGGATCCTTCGAGCGGTGAGGTTCAAACAGCGGGATATCTGGAAATGGCGCGCTGCTGTCCATGTACTGTAGCCAGAAGTTCCACAATGCCTTGTGATCTTCGTCGTTGGCAGAGGCCGCCTGAAAATCAGTGAGGGTAAGGGCCTCTTCCCGGTACCGGTGTACCATCGCTCCGTATTATAACGGCAGGCCCTGGTGAGTCGGGCCGCTGTGAACGTAGCCATCAAATTCTGCAAAAGGCGACTGCCAGGCAATCTGACCGGCATCCCGTTTCTTTTTTGGGTTGCGGAAGACGGTCACCAGGCCGGTGCGACGGTTGAACTCCCATAGGGGGCCCTTGGGGTCTTTGTATATCCAGCCGGGGAAAAGGCGCTCGATGAGGCCCACACCGCTCCAAACCAAAACACATGGCCCGCCAACGTAGATCAGGGAAGGGATGAAAAAACCATTTATATAACTAACTGGATTACGATCACTAAGGAACACTACATCTAACAGTTGAAGAAGCAATAGTGCGCCACCCGCAAGCAAAATAACTTTCGCAAAGGCCTTCAGCAACAACCAGCGCCATGAAGAACTCGGCAGGGTCGCAAAGCGAATGCTGTCATGATTGATCCAAGCAATCGGAGCTTTACCTTTTTCTTTTCCGCGGCCATTTCCAACGTACCAATTAGTATCCTCGCCCTGTCCCGGCGGCCAAATTTCCAGAAAATCACCGGGTACCACATCGGTCACGTACTCCTTGGACAACTTCTGGCCCGCCGCCCACTGAAACCGAAAGCTCCGGGAACGAGTGTCCAACTGCCCTCGGTGTCGTAGCTTTTCATCTCTTCCAGGTTGCCAAGCGGTGGGGCTGTAGTAGGTACTGTCAGCCATCGGCAATTTCACTCTTGGAGTTTCCATAGCGGCTGTCATGGAGAGTCCTCCAACTTGTGGACATGCTCACCCATTTGCACAGACTGTTTAACCCCACTGATGACGCAGCAAACGCGCACGATTGTCACGCTTGAATGCCTCATAGTCTTCCTTATCCATATCCCGCCAATACCGGGGCTCACGCCCCTTCTTTTCGTCATGCTCGCGGGTGGTTGGATCGAGGTGCCGATAAGGTTCAAATAACGGCATATCCGGCAAGGGCTTGGTTACATCCATGTACTGGCGAATCACATCCCAGTAGGCCAGCACATCCTCACGATTGGTGGTGGCGGCTACCAGCTGGTTCAGAGGCAGGGCCAGCTCCCGGGTTTTGTGGACTAACACCAGCCGGTACCAGAGGTTCCCCTGGTGATCCGGAAGGCTTAATAGGTAGCCATCCCATTCGTGGAAAGGTGCCTGGCCTAGGATTTCGCCGGACTGACCTTCCTTTTCCGGGTCCTTGTAGAGAGTCACCATGCCGGTTTGGCGGTTCAGTTCCCAGAGGGGACCTTTGGGTTGGCGGTATACGAATTCGGGATGCTTTTTTTCAAGGTAGCGGCCGATGCCCCAGCATAGGAGCATTGGAAGAAAGGCATAAGCAAGGATAGGGAAAATGCCTTCTCTGAAAAATGCGGAAAACGTCTCTGTCTCATGCACCTGGCTCCAGATAAGAGCAAAAGACAACACAGAAATTGGGAATAGCCATACAAATAATAACCGGCCACCATGCTGCATCCACAGCAAAGCCCAGCTCACCTTCGGCAATGTAGCGTAACGGACACTTTCACCGTTAATCCATCCAACTGGTTCAAAAGGCCGCCCGCCCTGCTCCGCTTCTATTTTGAATTGACGCAGGTTTTCCTCGTCTTCCCGAACTTCATCTGGCCCCCAGGTATCGAGAAATGCCGGAGGAAAAACCCCCGACAGCCTGCCTTTGGATAATGGTGCCCCCATCGTCCAGCTTTTGCGGAAAAGGCTGCTTTGCTCACCGGGCGAATCCGGCATGGGTGCCTTCCGGTTACTACGATAAGCCGTGCTTGCGTATGTCCCAGGAGTCTCCATCGCGGCTGTCATGCAGTGTCCTCCGCCTTGTGGGTCTGTTCATCTGCCCAAAAGGGCTGATTCACCGTGGTGAAATCCGGCTTGCCGTGAATTGCGGCATCGAACGTTGGGTTTTTATGTAGTTCAGGGGCCGGAAAAACCAGACTATGGCTGCTATTATTATAGGCCCAGCCGGCGTGCCATTGTGCCCTCACTGCGACTTCACTGGTTCTTACACCCTCACCACCCTGCCATACCTTAAAGGTTTCCCTTGGCGGGAGGGCCAGATAGAAGGCCTTGCCGTTGGGCAGCGGCTGCTCCAGTATAACCTCCGCAGCTCCCGGCAATATTTCGCGCTGTGTTCGCAGGCCTCTGCGGGTTGGTTTCCGGGTTACACGGATAACACGCGTATCCACCGTCATACGGGGCTCGTCCAGCATGCCTGCAAGGTTATTCTCAACCCGGACAACGGTATTAATTTTTGAGTAAACGCTGGTGTCCCGAAGATTAGTTACGTAACCCATGCCCGCCAGCCTGGCCTCCATGTTGTGGGCCTTTTCAATAGTAATTCTTGGCTGCGCGAGAAGACCCACCAACCGATAATAGGTTTCCTTGGGATCATCGGCCAGATGAGGATAGGCATTGTCCTGCTCATCTCCGAATGGCCCGCGCTGCAGCCAGTCCACCAGCGGCGGATCATCCAACATAACAGCCATCACACCGGCACCAACAGCCAGGGCCGCACCAGCTACCACCCATCCCCAGGGACCTAGACCTAACAGAATGGGGGCCAGACCGCTCTGGGACAGGTTGGCCATCATCAAGCCTCCCATAACCATCATGCCCCCACCTACAGCTGAGGCTCCGTAGGCCAGGGCCGAGTCATGGTCACCAGTATCCCACTCATGAGTCATATCCAGAATTGAAACCGTAATGGCTAGGCCGCCGCTAATAATGCCGCCCAACAAGCGTTTTGTGACAACTTTAGGCAATGCTCTTGCGAGGGACGGGAGTGAGCGTTCCAACAGTCGACTCGATGTAGAGAAGGCTTTGTCCCCAAGCTTTGCCGAAAAGTTCTTCCAAACTGGCAGGTCTTTGCTAAGGCGCTCAGCTGCAACAGCTCCTGCAAGAAAAAGATCTGTGGCGGCGCTTATTACTCCGACGACGACCCTAAGCCCACCTTTCTTTGCATAAGCCTCACGGATCAGCGCTCCCTCACGCCATACGTTGTGTGCCTCGAGCACTAGAACTAAATACGGCACTCTAATCCGGTCAAAGAATTCCCCCCAATTCTCCATTCGCCGCATATCACGGTGAACCTTGACCGTCTCCGAATTCTCAGGTACCGCATACACATAGGTATTCCTGGCCTCGGCGGTCTCCGCCAGATCCGGCACCTCAGATTTGCGGGTACTTGCAAGCATCTTACCCTCGGAATCGTAAAACTTGCCGTAGTAGCGTTTGTGCCCGTTCGCTTTGTGGACATACTCGCGGTCCGCCTCGGTAAGCCCCATTCTCAAACCGATTTCGGGATCTTCCAGACCCAGAATAAACCAGCCCTGGGGCACCGCGTTCCTTGCCACAATTTGCACGCTGCCCATCAGGCCCGGCTCCCGGGCCTTTGCCATCCGCAGTAAGGGGCCATAGAACCTGGCGTTCAGCTTAAAAGCCTGTGATTTGAGACGGTTCATTAACCCTCTAGCGTGTTTGTCCACCCCGTCGAGCACGGCGTTGACCAGCGCCGCCCAACGTTTAAGCTCCGAGCTCAGATCCAGTTTGTTATCCGCAGCGATGCCAGCAAACATGAAGGCGCTGAGGGTTTGCAGGTCCTGCTCCTCCGGTACCTCCCGTGACAGCTGCTCCAGATCAGCAGGGCGGCAGCGCCCGTCACCACAGCCTTCTGCTTCGTCGGGGCCTGACTCGCCAGCCAACGCCTGGTCATCCGGAAACAGCATCCGGTGAAGGGGTTGGTCGCTGCCCTCCTCTATAATACCGAGCAGCAGGTTATTGGCATCCCGGACCTGGTCGCTGTTGGTGACAGCAACGTCTGTGAGCGGGTCCATGGTATTTGGGTCCTGGCTAAGCGTCTGAAACAAATCCTGGCAAACCGCAAAGCCTTCGAGATAATCAGCTCCGCTCAGGCTAAACAGGTCCGCCATGGCTGTCTGGTAAGGAGGCTGGCGCATCAGGTCTGCCACCTGTTTCTGGGCCAAGGCCAGCTCTTCTCGGGCAAGCTGACGCTGTGCGGTTCTCAGTTCACTGTGCAGCGCCCCGAAACGGCTGGTATCGATATTTTCCAGGTACTGGTGCAAGGGGTTTTCCCTGCCACCCAGACGCTCAGGCCCCATCACGGCCTGCACCAGTTGGGCGCTGTCACTGTTGGGTGCCTTCTGCACAGCTTCGAGGACACTCACGAAGTATCGCTGAGCTTCCAGTGCCTGGGTAATGTGGTGGCGAATCCTGAAAAGGGTATCTTCCAGAATGATACCGGCGTAGCCCTGTTCCCTTGGAGTTGCAAGACTGTCTTCGCTGGTGTCTAGCGCTCGCCACAGCGGATTCTCTTCGCCGTTGGATGCCTCATCAGTAAACGCTGCAGCCCTTGCCGCAGTGGCCCTCTTCAAGGGGGCATCCCGGTAATGTGCAGTTTCCCAGGCTTCTTCGCCGGATTCCTTGCCTGCATCAAAAGCCTGGACTTCCTCACGAGCCTGGTCGTAAAGGTTTTTCGCATACTGCCCCTTCAAGTCATAGATGCTCTTCCAGGGCCGAGGCAGATGCTGCTCCAGGTAGGATTCCCGGGTTCGCATTTCCGGCAGTTTAACCAGAGAAATCAGGCGACCGGGCATCTCCCGGTCATTAAGAAGCGAAGGCACATCGGGGACCGGCTCCGGGCCTTTCAGTTTCTGACAGCGGTCAGCTCGGGCGGTGGCGGACTGCTCCAGATAGGCAACCCGATCCGCAGACCACTGAACCTCTGAAAAGGCCATTTCGATGCTGGAAAGTAGGGAGCGATTCATTCCGCTCACCGGCACCCAGATAGCACTTTGGGGCTTGCCCACCACCTCACGCCGATCCTCAGCAAGGCCCGCTTCCCCATTCTTACGGTAATCCGTTAGTCGCACATCCATAAACTCCATGGTGCCGGAGTCGGTATGACGGACTTCCAGCTCCCTCCATAACTGACCTTCCCGGAATATATAGATAAACCCAGGGCGCACCGGCACAGGATTTTCCCTGGGGTGTCCCGGATCGGGTTCCGGGTCGTGGATCAGGGTCAGAGGGACCAGTGGCAGGATGCGATTCCACTGCTTACCCATCTGTCGGGGGGTGGAAGCTACCTTCGAGAATAAGGGTACCCTGACAGGCTCACCGTCTTCGCTTTCAATATCCAGCCAGATATTTCGCGTTGGTTGCGCTTTCCAGGGCCAAATATGCAAAACGCTTGAACCAAGGTTTTCTTCTTTGGCCTGACCGACCAGCCATTCCTGCTGTTGCTGGTCGGTTTCGTCATAGATTCGGAACTCATGGCCTTCAGGGTGCTGCTCCCCAATAACCTCAACAATGAAGGACTCTCCTTCACAGGCCGGCCCACCGGTTTGGTTCTCACTGGTTTTTTCTGACATCCGGGTCATCTCATCCTTTGAAAACAGTATTCTACGTCCCCTGTGGCTATCACGCCGGGGCAAGTGCCTTCCGTTGGTCAGGCTCCAATACAGGCATCTCGTTCATGGTCAATGGATCCGGGTGAACATTCATCACCCAACGTCCATCGCCACCTGAGCCATGCCAATAGATCGCCCGACCGATAGGGTTGTCATTCGGTTTTTCTCGGGGCTCCAGCTTGTGCCAGATAACGGGATCATAGAACCGGAGCAAAGCTGTACGGTCTTTATCAAGACGGACAGTCAGACGCGCCCTCGCCCACTCGGCCACCTTGTCCATGCCTTTGTCGGATTCCAGAATCAGACCAGTCATCCTGGTGGAATCCTTCAGACCCGCCAACAGGGCACGATAGAGTTCACTGGACTGCCTTGCCTCAACGATGACCGGCCCCTGATGCTTATAGGGTGCCCATTCCGTTTCCTCGAAGAGATAAGCCCATACGGGTTGGGATTCGCTCTCGTAAATTGTTGAAAGCAATGCTTCTCCCCTGATTGCCTCGAGGATCAGGTAACGTATGGTGTCTCCCTGGACGACTCCGCTCATGGCCTTTCCCTATTACGCTGGCTGACTTTTACCACAAGGGCAGTCGTTAAGGGGGCAAGTTCCGTCCGGTTTTTCCTGGCACTGTTCCACCAGGGCAGCTCGTTCCCGCTTGGCCTGTTTAAGGCGCTGCACTACCACCGGCTTCGCCTCCCCGTTCTGACGGGTTCCCACCTCCGCCAACGCCGGCGGCTCCACGGCCCCGCCACTCTTGGCAACCACCTTCGGCATATCCGCAGCCTGGGCCTTCACACCACCGCCCACACCCGGCGCACCACCGGAATTCAGGCGGATGGAGGCCCCCATCAGGTGTACCCCGGCAGGATCTATCTTGGCCAGAGCCCCGCCGGCCATCAGGGTGATTTCCGCCCCGGCTTCGATGGTGGCTTTCTGGCCGGCCTTGATGTGCAGTTCGGTGCCGGAATCGGTGAGCCAGGCGGTGCCGGCGCTCAGGTGAAGGGTGCCATTGACGATAAAGCTGTGGTCGGCGGCGGTCTGTTCTTTCTTTTCGCCGTCGATGGTGAGGTCGTCGTTTGCTTTGACGTGGGTGTGGCGATTATTGCCCACGGTGAGGTGGCTGTCGTTGTTGACCACCTCTGTGCGATTGTTCTCCGTCAGCAGGTCCAGGTCTTTCTGGGCGTGGACGTAGATCTGTTCCTCACCGGCTTCGTCTTCGAAGCGCAGTTCGTTGCTGCCCTCGCCCTTGTGGGTCTTGGTCTTGAGGGTGGTGCGGGTCTTGTGTTCCGGCAATGAATACGGCGGCGTGTTGGTCGCATGATAGGTGCGGCCGGTGATGATCGGCTGGTCCGGGTCGCCGTCGAGGAAGGAGACGATCACTTCGTGGCCGATTCTTGGCAACGCCATGAAGCCATACTGGCCGCCGGCCCAGCCCTGGCTGACCCGCAGCCAGGCGCTGCTGTTCTCGTCATTTTTACTGTATCGGTCCCAGGGGAAGCGGACTTTTACCCGGCCGTGTTCGTCGCAGTGAATCTCTTCGCCGGCCGGCCCGGTGACGATGGCAATCTGCGGGCCGTCCATCACGGGGCGATTCGGGAGTTCCGGTCGCCAGGTCTTGTCCCCGGGAATCGCCTGAAAGGTGTTGTGGTAGGTGGTGGCTCCGCTGCCGCCCTCCTCTTCCATGGCCTGGGGCTGCTCGCCTTCATGGACCACGCCGGTAATCAGCCACTCCCGGTTGAAGCTCTGGTTGTCGTGGCCTTCCAGGGGGAGTTTGGCACCGGGGGCAACGTCTGCCCGGTTGCTGGTGCCGGCGGCGGTGTTGGCATCGTTGCGCAGGCTATCCAGGCGGGCCTCGGCGAAGGGTTTACCGCTGGCATCGGCCTTGTAGCGGCCGGGGTAGTCGTAATGCTGGTAATCCTCCCGGTGGTTATGGGAGGCCGCATTCTGTTCGTGCATCAGAGCGTAGGCCGGGTTCTTGAAGGTGTAGTCCTTCAATACGGCGGAGGATGCCCGCACCCGTTCCTGGTATTTGAAGCTGAGCACTGCACTCTGCCGGGTGCTTCCGCCCGCCAGGGCATTGTAGGTGGCTGGCTCCAGCACCGGGGCATCGCCATGGTGATCAGCAATGATCAGGCCCGGTGGCTCCTCGCCTTCCACGTCACCGTGGTTGTAGCGGTAATGCCAGCCTTCCTCGGCGGCCAGTCGTTCGATAAAGGCCAGGTCGCTTTCCCGGTGCTGCACGCAGTATTCCCGCTCTTCGGGGCTGCGTTTCAGGTCGAATACGGAGTCCACAATGCCCCGTTCTTCCAGCAGGGTGCGGACAATCGTATCGGTGGTCTGCGTCTGGAAAATACGACTGTTGTGCATCAGGCCCAGTCGCCACAGGGGCGGCTGGACAATCAGCTGGTAACGGGTGCGGCGGTGGCCGCTGTCGTTCCGGGCAAACTCCTGCACCACACCGTGGAATACGCGCAAAGGTACACCCTGGTCCCAGACAACCAGTTCCACCGGCTGCTCAAGCACCTCATCGGCGCTGACGGACGGGTCGGTACTGGCCAGTTCCAGCGTACCTTTGAAGAGAGAGGAGAGGGATTCGGTCAGCCTGAAACTGACAACAGCAAACAGGTCTTTGGGCAGGTCACCGACCAAGGCGGTGAACTTCAGTCCGTTCGACTGGCTCATACACTTCTTCCCTGAAGCAGGTTTTGAATGGCTTACACTTCCTGATGGCGCAAAAATCTATCAGGATGGGCCCTTCCAGTCCAGTCGAAGGGCCTACTTTTCATGTGGGCTGAGAACTGCTCCGCCCTTCACTCACCAAGCCGGCTGATTTCCTCCACCAGCGGTTGCAGCTTGGCGGTTATCTCTGCCAGGGCAGCCTCGCTGTAGGGTTCCGCTGGCACCTTGCCCCAGACCGGTCCCGGCCAGGCGGGATCGCCCGCAAAACGAACAACATGGTGAAGATGCAACTGGGGCACCATGTTACCCAGCGCCGCCACATTCAGCTTGTCGCCCCCGAACAGGGCCATCATGCCCCGTCCAAGGCAGGCAGACTCCGCCAGCAACTGTTGTTGCTGTGACACCGGCAGTTCGTATATCTCACGAACATCCGCAACCCGCGGGACCAACAATGCCCAGGGCCAGTGGCTGTCGTTCATCAGCAGCACGTCGCTGAGCGGGCCCTGGCCCAACCGGACCGTGTCCGCCGCCAGCCGTTCGTGCAGCTGAAAACCGGTGTCACTCATGGAGAACCTCAGTCAGCCCGGTGAAACTGGTTCAGGCCACGGCCAATCGCGTAATAGGTCAGGCCATAACGCTGCACCATCTCCGGCTCATACAGATTCCGGCCATCAAAGATAACCGGCTCGCGGATGGCCGATTTGACCTGTTCGAAATCAGGAGAACGGAACTCCTTCCACTCGGTACAGATCACCAGCGCATCCGCGCCTTTCATTGCCTGCTCCTTGGTGCCACACAGCAGCAAGCCGTCGTGATCGCCATAGATGCGCTGGGTTTCTTCCATGGCTTCCGGATCGTAGGCCTGTACCCTGGCACCAGCCTTCCAGAGGTCTTCCATTACCGTGCGGGACGGAGCTTCACGCATGTCGTCCGTGTTGGGCTTGAATGACAGCCCCCAGATGGCAATGGTCTTGCCATTCAGGTCACCGTTGAAGTAATGGCTGATCTTGTCGAACAGCACATGCTTCTGGGCGTAGTTAACGGTTTCCACGGCGTTCAGCAACTTCGCTTCATAGCCGCAATCGTGGGCGGTACGGGCCAGGGCCTGTACGTCTTTCGGGAAGCAGGAGCCGCCGTAACCGCAGCCCGGATAGATGAAGTGGTATCCGATACGGGGATCGGAGCCTATACCCTTACGAACCGCTTCGATATCTGCGCCCAGACGCTCTGCCAGGTTGGAGATCTCGTTCATGAAGCTGATCTTGGTGGCCAGCAGCGAGTTGGCTGCATATTTCGTCAGCTCGGCTGACCGGATATCCATGAAGATCATCCGGTCATGGTTGCGGTTGAACGGATAATAGGCTTCCCGCAGCAGCTCTTCAGCCTTGTCGCTGTCAGTGCCGACGATGATCCGGTCCGGCTTCATGAAGTCGTTGACGGCAGCGCCTTCCTTGAGGAACTCGGGGTTGGACACCACATCAAATTCCAGCTCCACCCCACGGTGGTCCAGCTCGTGCAGAACTGCCGCACGCACCTTGTCTCCGGTCCCCACGGGAACGGTGGATTTATCGATGATGACCTTGTACTCGTCCATGTGCTGGCCGATGGAGCGGGCCACGGCAGTGACATACTGCAGGTCGGCGGAACCGTCTTCGTCCGGCGGGGTGCCAACGGCAATGAACTGCAGCAGGCCATGGGCCACCGCTTGTTCTGTGTCGGTGGTGAAAGACAGGCGGCCAGCGTCGACATTGTGCTTCACAATGTCTTCCAGACCGGGCTCGTAGATCGGGATAATACCGTTCTTCAGTTTATCGATCTTGCCCTGGTCCACGTCCATGCACACTACGTGGTGCCCTACATCGGCCAGACAGGCCCCGGACACCAACCCTACATAACCAGTCCCGAAAATCGTGATATTCATTAACAGGTTCCGTTTTTCAAAGGTAAATAACTGAATCGAGTATGATCAGGCTTGCTGTTTTTCCTGCCAGACCTTCTCCCAGGCCAGGGCCGTTTCCACGATGGTTTGCAGGTCATCGTAGTCCGGTTCCCAGCCCAGGGTTCTGCGAATCTTCTGATTGTCCGCCATCAGCGCCGCCGGATCCCCTGCCCGCCGGCCAGTTTCCTCCACCGGGAAATCCACGCCGGAGGCCTGCTTGACCCGGTCAATCACCTCGCGAACCGTAAAACCACGGCCGTAGCCGCAGTTGAGTACTTGTGACTCACCACCCTTCGCCATGTAGTCCAGCGCCATAACATGGGCCTTGGCCAGATCCTCCACATGGATATAGTCGCGGATACAGGTGCCATCCCGGGTCTCGTAGTCGGTCCCGAAAACACTCATGCCCTCGCGCTTGCCGGTCACGCACTCGCAGGCCACCTTGATAAGATGGGTCGCTTCCGGTGTCGCCTGCCCCAGCAGACCGTCCGGGTTGGCTCCGGCCACATTGAAGTAACGCAGGATGACATAGTTCAGGGAGCTGGCGGCGGCCAGATCCATGATCATCCGCTCACTCATCATCTTGGACGCGCCATAGGGGTTGATCGGTGCGAGGGGCAGATCCTCGGTGAGCACGGTTTCCTCCGGCATGCCATAGACTGCTGCGGTGGAGGAGAACACCATGTACGGCACCTGATGCTCTTCAACTTTCTTGAGCAGGTTCAGGGTGTTGCGGGTGTTATTGGAATAATACTTGAGAGGATTGGCAACCGATTCCGGCACCACGATATTGGCGGCAAAATGCAGCACCGCATCAAACCGGCGGGCTCCAAACAGGTCCGCCAGTGCCGCTTCATCCGCCAGGTCTCCGACCACAAGCTCACCGCATGTGACCGCCCAGCGATAACCGGTGGAGAGATTATCAAACACCACAATGTCATGGCCGGCTTCGCCCAGCTGGCGTACCACATGACTGCCGATATAGCCGGCACCGCCGGTAACGAGTACTTTCATTGCGGGGTTTCCTCCTTCCCTGAGCCTGTCTGTTTGCGGCGGCGGATAGCCGCGCGCCGTTGGCTGAAAAATTCGCTGATTATAGCGCCGCAATCACTCTCAAGCACACCGCCCTGCGCCTCCACACGCCAGTTCAGGTGGGGCTCCTCAAGGGTTTGGCGTGCGGAGACTACCGCGCCGGCTTTCGGTTCGGTCGCGCCGTAAACCAGCCGGCTGACGCGACTGTGCACAATCGCCCCCACACACATGGTGCAGGGCTCAAGGGTGACGTAAAGCGTTGCCCCGGACAACCAGTAATTGCCCACCCGGGCGGCGGCATCCCGCAGGGCACGGATTTCCGCGTGGGCCGTGGGATCGCAGCCGCTGATGGGGCTGTTGAAACCGCTGCCGATTTCCTTGCCGTCCAGCACCACCACGGCCCCTACAGGCACCTCGCCCCACGCCCCGGCTTGTGCCGCCAGGGTCAGGGCCCGGTTCATCCAGCGCTGATCGTCATCCCCGGAGGTCATTACGCTCGCTTGCGACTGCATCCTGTCCTGCCGGGATCATTCCCACTCGATGGTGGCCGGCGGCTTGGACGACACGTCATAGGTCACCCGGGAGACACCGGAAATCTCGTTGATAATGCGGTTGGACACCGTTTCCAGCAGGTCATAGGGCAGATGCGCCCAACGTGCGGTCATGAAATCGATGGTTTCCACCGCCCGCAGGGCAATCACCCACTCATAACGACGGGCATCCCCCACCACACCAACGGATCTCACCGGCAGGAATACCGCGAAGGCCTGACTGGTCTTGTGGTAAAGATCCGCACGGTGCAGCTCCTCCAGGAAGATGGCATCGGCGCGACGCAGGATATCCGCGTATTCTTTCTTCACCTCGCCAAGAATCCGCACACCCAGACCAGGCCCCGGGAACGGATGGCGATAGACCATATCGTAAGGCAGTCCAAGTTCCAGGCCGATGCGACGCACCTCGTCCTTGAACAGCTCCCGCAGGGGTTCCACCAGCTTGAGCTTCATGGTTTCCGGCAGGCCACCCACATTATGGTGGGACTTGATGACATGGGCTTTACCGGTTTTGGAGGCGGCGGATTCAATCACGTCCGGATAGATGGTGCCCTGGGCCAGCCAGTTCACATCGGTGATGCGGGCAGCTTCGGCATCAAACACATCGATGAAGGTGTTACCGATGATCTTGCGCTTCTTCTCGGGATCATCCACCCCTTTGAGGCCGGATAGGAACTGGTCTTCCGCGTCCACACGGATCACCTTCACGCCCATGTTGTTGGCGAACATGTCCATCACCTGATCGCCTTCGTGCAGGCGCAGCAGGCCGTTATCCACGAATACACAGGTCAGCTGTTCACCAATGGCCTTATGGAGCAGTGCTGCAGTGACCGAGGAATCCACACCACCGGACAGTCCCAGCAGCACCTTGTCGTTACCCACCTGCTCACGAATCTGACGCACCGCATCGTCAACAATCTTGGCGGGGGTCCAGAGCGCCTCACACCCACAGATATTGAGCACGAAGTGCTCCATGATGCGCTTGCCCTGCAGGGTATGGGTCACTTCCGGGTGGAACTGGACCCCGTAAAGATTACGGCTGAGATCCTGCATGGCGGCAACGGGGGCGCTCTCGGTGGAGGCCAGCAGTTCAAAGCCCTCCGGCATCTGCACTACCTTGTCGCCATGGCTCATCCATACATCCAGCAGGGAATCGCCGACCGCCGTCAGGTGATCGGTAATATCCGCAAGCAGCGGGCCCTTGGCGCGCACCTTCACCTGGGCATAGCCGAATTCCCGCTTCTCGGAGCTGGCCACCCGGCCTCCGAGCTGCTCGGCCATGGTCTGCATGCCGTAACAGATACCCAGTACCGGGATTCCCCGATCAAACAGGCCTTCCGGGGCGCGCGGGCCACCCAGCTGGGTGACCGATTCCGGACCACCGGCCAGGATGATGCCCTTGGGATTGAACTCTTCCAGTTCGCTGTCGGTGATATCAAACGGCTTGATCTCGCAATAGACCCCGATTTCCCGGACCCTGCGGGCAATCAGCTGGGTGTACTGGGAGCCGAAATCAAGAATCAGGATGCGGTGGTCATGAATGTTCTGGGCCATGTATTCCTCGAATATCAATGAAAAACGCGGCCCGGTGGGCCGCGTCAGAAACGGTCTTGTCAGCCGACCCGGTAGTTGGGTGCTTCCTTGGTGATGGTCACATCGTGAACATGACTTTCCCGCATGCCGGCGTTGGTAATCCGCACGAACTGCGGACGGGTACGCATCTCATGGATGGTCCGGCTGCCGGTGTAGCCCATGGAGGCACGCAGACCACCCATCAGCTGGTGCACGATGTTGCGCATCGGGCCCTTGCAGGCCACACGCCCTTCAATGCCTTCCGGTACCAGTTTCTCCAGCCCCTTGCTGGCATCCTGGAAGTACCGGTCACTGGAGCCCTGCCCCATGGCACCGATGGAACCCATACCTCGGTAGGCCTTGTAGCTACGGCCCTGGAACAGCTCCACTTCACCGGGTGCCTCATCGGTACCGGCCAGCAGGCTGCCGATCATCACGCTGTGGGCACCAGCGGCAATGGCCTTGGCAATATCGCCGGAGAAGCGCACGCCGCCGTCAGCAATCAGCGGCACGCCACGATCCTTCAGGGCTTCTGCCACATTGGACACGGCGGTAATCTGGGGAACACCGATACCTGCCACAATACGGGTGGTACAGATGGATCCGGGACCGATGCCAACCTTGACCGCGTCCGCACCGGCTTCCGCCAGGGCAATAGCCGCATCGGCAGTTGCGATGTTACCGCCGATCACCTGCACCTGCGGGTAGTTCTCTTTTACCCATCGCACCCGGTCAATCACGCCTTTGGAGTGACCGTGGGCAGTATCCACCACGATGACATCCACGCCGGCTTCCGCGAGTGCCGCAATCCGCGCATCGGTATCGCCGCCGGTGCCGACCGCAGCGCCTACCCGCAGACGACCCTGATCATCCTTGCACGCCAAGGGGTAATCCTTGGCTTTCTGGATGTCCTTGACTGTGATCAGTCCGCGCAGCTCGAAATCGCCGTTGACGACCAGCACCTTTTCGATGCGGTGACGGTGCAGCAGCTCTTTGACTTCATCCAGATCCGCCCCCTCGTTGACGGTGACCAGTTGATCCTTGGGGGTCATGATCTCGGAAACCGGAGTATCCATGCGGCTTTCGAAGCGGATGTCGCGACCGGTGACAATGCCCACCAGATCCTGACCATCCACCACCGGCAGGCCGGAGATATTGTTGGCCATGGTGATATCCACCAGCTCCCGTACGGTGGTGTCCGGGGATACGGTGATAGGATCTTTCACCACGCCGCTCTCGAACTTCTTCACCTTGCGGACGGCGGCTGCCTGCTGCTCTACGCTCATGTTCTTGTGCATGATACCGATGCCGCCTTCCTGGGCCATGGCAATAGCCAGCTCCGCTTCGGTCACAGTATCCATGGCTGAGGATACCAGCGGCACATTGAGCTGAATCTCGCGGGTCAGCCAGGTTTTGAGTTCGACATCGTTGGGGAGAACTTCCGAGTGCCCCGGAATCAACAGGACATCATCGAAGGTGAGGGCTTCTTCGGCAATTCGCAGCATTGGGCTCCGCCTTTATAACGTGCTAAGTTGAGAATTCAGTTCGCCGGCCGGGCCGGCACGGCAATACAAAATCCTTAATCGATCTATTATAAATCCGGGGCGGTGCACAGTAAACCGGCCCTGAATGAACTCCTGATTGCATCTTTCTGAATTTCCTTTATTTTTGTCCTCAAAGTTTTTCGGCAATTGCGTATAAATCCATCGGAGTGTCTTTGTGACCAGCCCTTTTCCCGATTCCCGTCCCAGATCACTCACTGTCAGCGAGCTGAACCACCAGGCCAGACACCTGCTGGAAGCCAGTTTCATGCAGGTCTGGGTGGAGGGCGAACTCTCGGGATTTTCACGGCCATCCTCCGGGCACTGGTACTTCTCACTGAAAGATCGGAAATGCCAGGTGCGCTGCGCCATGTTCCGGGGTGCCAACCAGCGTATTCGCACCCTGCCGAAGGAAGGTGACCAGATCCGCATCCGCGGCAAGGTGACGGTGTATGAAAACCGCGGCGATTTCCAGATTATCTGCGAGCATCTGGAACCGGCGGGACTGGGTGCCCTGCAACAGGCATTCGAGCAATTGCGGGAAAAGCTGCGGCAGGAAGGCCTGTTCGATAAAGAGCGCAAGAAACCGATTCCGTCCATGCCCCGGCATATAGGCATCGTCACATCTCCGACCGGCGCTGCGGTGCATGATATTCTCACAGTGCTGGGCCGGCGCTGCCCCGGAATACCCGTGACACTCTACCCCACCGCCGTCCAGGGGGAGGCTGCCACCGCAAACATTGTCCGGGCCATCGAGCTGGCCCAGGCCCACGGCAAGGCGGATGTGCTGATCATTGGCCGCGGCGGCGGCTCCCTGGAGGACCTGCGGTGCTTCAATGAAGAAGCCGTGGCACGGGCGATAGCCAGCTGCCGAATCCCCACCGTCAGCGCCGTGGGGCACGAGGTGGATGTCACCATTGCAGACTTTGTCGCGGACCTGCGGGCACCCACACCCTCCGCAGCGGCGGAAAAGATCTCCCCGGACCAGTCGGTCTGGACCCGGCAACTGGCCCAGCAACAGCTCCGCCTGAATGCGGCCATGCGGCGCTCCCTCCGGGCCACAGAAACAAGACTGGAAGACCTGGCCGCACGCCTGAAAGATCCCCGCCGGGAGCTCCAGGAGAAAGCCCAGAGGCTGGATGACATGGAGCAACGGCTTGCCGGTGCCCTCAACCGTCGTCTGCAGCGGGATGAAACCCGGGTCAGCCACCTGCAACAGCGGCTGGCCATGCAATCCCCTGCCCGCACTCTCGCCCAGGCAGACAGCAATGTGACCGGGCTCGGGGAACGGCTGAACAAGGCCATGAATCTCTCGTTGCGGCAAAAGCGGGAACAACTGGAACACAGCGCCCAGACCCTGAACGTGGTCAGCCCGCTGGCCACCCTGGGGCGCGGATACGCGATCGTGCACCGGCAGGACGGCAGCATTGCCCGCCGCGCCAGTGATCTGAGCCCCGGGGAAAGCATCACCGCCAGGCTCGGCGAAGGGACGATTGAAGCGGATGTGACATCAGTCAAATAAAACCCGCACCTCTCATCCTATGGTCTAGTACAGCTTTCCCCCAAAGCGCCTAAAGTGGTTTGAAACAACAAACATTCCAACCACGAGGTGCTGCCATGGCTTATCAAACGGAATTCCAGCGCTCCATCAGCCAACCTGAATCCTTCTGGCGGGAGCAGGCAGAGCAGATCGACTGGATTACGCCTCCCGCGACCATCTGGCAGGCAAAGGACAACGGCCATGGTGACTGGTTTCCCGACGGCACGCTGAATACATCCGATGTCGCTCTGGATGCCAATATCCGTGCAGGCAGGGGCGACCAGACGGCGCTGATTTATGATTCACCGGTCACCGGCACCGTCGCCAGCTGGACCTACAGTGAGCTGACCGACGAGGTGGCCCGCTTTGCGGGAGCCCTGCAGAGCGAGGGCATCGCCAAGGGTGACCGGGTGGTCATCTATATGCCGATGATTCCCCAGGCCGTCATTGCCATGCTGGCCTGTGCCCGGATTGGCGCCATCCATTCCGTGGTATTTGGCGGTTTTGCCTCCCATGAACTGGCTGTACGCATCGAGGATGCCGAACCCAAGGCGTTGATTACTGCCTCCTGCGGCATCGAGATCAACCGCGTGATCGAGTACAAGCCCCTGGTAGACCGGGCCATCGAGCAATCCAGTCACAAACCCGACACCTGCATTGTATTCCAGCGCGAGCAAGCGAAGGCGGCCATGCAGGAAGGCCGGGACAAGGACTGGAATGAGCTGGCAAGTAACGCCAGCGCTGTCGACCCGGTTCCAGTCAAGGCAACCGACCCGCTCTACATCCTCTACACATCCGGCACCACCGGAAAGCCCAAAGGCGTGGTACGGGACAACGGCGGCCATGCGGTGGCACTGCGTTACAGCATGAAGCTGGTCTATGACGCAGAACCGGGCGACGTGTTCTGGGCTGCATCCGATGTGGGCTGGGTAGTTGGCCACAGCTACATCGTCTATGCGCCGCTGTTCAGTGGTTGCACGACCATCCTTTATGAAGGCAAACCGGTGAAGACCCCGGATGCCGGCGCTTTCTGGCGTGTGGTTCAGGATCACAAGGTTAACCTGCTGTTTACGGCACCAACAGCCTTCCGCGCGGTTCGCAAGGAAGATCCGGAAGCGGACGAGCTGACCAAGTACGACACCAGTTCCCTGAAGCGCATATTTGTGGCGGGGGAACGACTCGACCCGCCCACCTACGAATGGCTGCGGGAACACACCGGGCTTCCGGTGCTGGATCACTGGTGGCAGACCGAAACGGGCTGGGCCATCTGTTGCAACCCGGTAGGCATCGAGATGCTGCTGACCAAACCGGGCTCCGCCACCATGCCCTCCCCCGGCTTCAATGTGCAGGTGGTCGATGCCCAGGGCAACCAGGTAGCTCATGGCGAACAAGGACAGGTCGCCGTCAAATTGCCCTTGCCTCCGGGATGCATGACCACGGTCTGGGGCGACGACGAGCGCTTCCGAAAAACCTATCTGGATCCGATTCCGGGCTTCTACAGCTCCGGTGATGGCGGCTTTGAGGATGAGGACGGCTACATTTTCATCATGGGCCGCACAGACGATGTGATTAACGTGGCGGGCCACCGGCTTTCAACCGGTGAGATGGAAGAAGTAATCGCCTCCCACCCCGCTGTGGCGGAATGCTGCGTGGTCGGCATACAGGATCAGCTCAAGGGCCAGGTTCCGGTAGGCCTGGTGCTGATCAAGGACAGCGCCACCATTGACCATGATGAACTGGAAGACGAGCTGGTGGAGATGGTACGGGAGCGTATCGGGGCCATTGCCAGCCTGCGCCGGGCCATGGTGGTGGATCGCCTGCCGAAGACCCGCTCCGGCAAGATCTTGCGCCGGGTTATCCGCCAGATTGCGGATGGAGAGTCCTACAGCGTGCCCAGCACCATCGACGACCCCGCAATACTTGACGAGATCAGTGAACAGTTCGGCCGAACTGGCTGATTTTTATGCCAAACGGCTGTTTTTAAAGCCAAAAACTTTCCAAAATGGCATAAAAAGTCCATTGACCGGTCACATTCCGGGTCTATACTGAAAATTCCGGCATCCGCCGGACTCTGCAATTCCTCAAGGTAAGCCCGAAGGTCCCGTGAGGTAGAAAACGTCCGCAATACAGGAAAGATCAATGTCTGATACGAAAACCGGCCAAGTGAAGTGGTTCAACGAAGCCAAAGGCTTTGGCTTTATCGCCCAGGACGGCGGCAGTGATGTATTCGTACATTACAGCGCCATTAATGCTAACGGTTTCAAAACCCTGGCAGAAGGTCAGCAGGTGGAGTTCACCGTCACCCAGGGGCCGAAAGGACCCCAGGCGGAGAATGTCACACCTGTGTGATTAACAGCCAGGTCCTGCCCCTCACGGGCATGACATTCCGGTTTACCGGAAACAGAAAAGCCGGCATATTCTGCCGGCTTTTTTGCGTTACAGGACCACTGAAAACGGTCTTCCCTATCAGGCTCCCGCCTTTTCCGTCGCTTCCATCGGACCCGATACGTTCTCGTCAGCCACCTGGGCCACCGCTGACAACAGCGCCTGCAAAGTAGCGGAAGTCGTATCTTCTGCCAGCGCAGCGGCGCTGCACAGTTCGCCATTGGCCTGAATCCGGATACAGGCCAGGGCATTGGCATTGGTGCCCTCACCCAGCGCGAATTCGTCATAAGCTTCCACCGCCAGCGAGACATTGAAGGTCTCTTCCAATGCCGCCGCTACCGCTTCAACAGCACCCAGCCCTTTACCTTTCAGCTCAGTCGGCTTATCCGCTTCGCCAAACCGTACGCTGGCCTGAACACCGTCTTCGTCCCGGTGCAGATCATAGGAGCGCAGTTCCCACGGCTTGTGCACCTTCAGGTAACGGCTCTCGAACAGGCGATGGATGGTCAGCGAATCAATCTCGCCGCCATTCTGCTCGGCTTCCCGCTGCACCACCTTGCTGAACTCGATCTGCAGCCAGCGGGGCAGCGTGATCTTGTAATCCCGCTCCAGCACATAGGCGACACCGCCCTTGCCGGACTGGCTGTTGATCCGCACCACTTCCTCGTAGCGACGGCCCAGATCCCGGGGATCAATCGGCAGATACGCCACTTCCCACTTGTCACCTTCCTTGCGGCGGGAGAGACACTTGCGGATCGCATCCTGGTGACTGCCGGAGAAGGCAGTAAATACCAGCTCACCCGCGTACGGATGGCGCGGATGGGTGGAAATCTCCGTGCAGGCTTCCACTACATCGGTAATCTCCGCCATGTTGGACATGTTCACTTCCGGATCGATGCCCTGGGAGTACAGGTTCATGCAGAAGGTCACCAGGTCCATGTTACCGGTGCGCTCACCGTTACCCATCAGGGTGCCTTCCACCCGGTCAGCACCGGCCATAACCGCCAGTTCGCCGGCGGCCACGCCGCAGCCACGGTCGTTGTGGGTGTGTACGCTGATGCTGATGTGCTCACGGTACTTCACCTGGTCACAGACCCACTCGATCTGGTCGGCAAAGACGTTGGGCGTGGCCATTTCCACGGTCGCCGGCAGGTTGATGATCACCTCCTGCCCCTGATCCGGCCGCCAGATGTCGTTGACGGCATCCACGACTTCCACGGCGTAATCCAGCTCGGTGCCGGTGAAGCTTTCCGGCGAATACTGGAACGTCCACTCGGTGTCGGGGTGTTTCGCTGCGTTGGCCTTCACCAGCCGGGCACCGTTGACCGCAATTTCCTTGATGCCTTCCCGGTCCATGCCGAAAACCTGTTCGCGCTGCACCGTGGACGTGGAGTTGTACACGTGAACAATGGCACGCTCAGCACCCTCAAGCGCCTCAAAGGTGCGCTCGATCAGTTCCGGGCGAGCCTGGGTCAGCACCTGAATCCGCACATCCGAGGGAATCCGTTTTTCCTCGATCAGCTTACGGCAGAAATCGAAGTCCGGCTGGCTGGCAGCCGGAAAGCCGATCTCGATCTGCTTGAAGCCCACTTTCACCAGCAATTCAAACATGCGGGTTTTCTGCGCCACACTCATGGGCTTGACCAGCGCCTGGTTTCCGTCACGCAGGTCGACGGCACAGTATTGCGGCGCTTTCTCGATAACCCGGTCAGGCCAGCGGCGGTCGGTTTTACGGATCGGCTGGAACGGAATGTATTTGCGATGATCAAAAGCCATGGTCTGAATTCCTTGCGTCAGGTACAGGTCGGAATATCTATGCTTACTATCATAGCGCTGCCGACGGGGAAAATGATTGCTAATTTCCGAAACATATCTATTATTCCGGAAGAATACTCCAATTTTAACAGGATTCCGGCAATTTTATGTCAAAAAAAGAAAAGGAACTGGTCAGCATTGACTCAACGGACCGCCGCATCCTGGAACAACTGCAGAAAGACGGCTCCCTCACCAACCAGGAACTGGCGGACAAGGTTGGCCTCTCGCCCTCCCCCTGCCTGCGGCGAGTCAAAGCCCTGGAAAAGGCCGGGGTGATCGTGGGTCGCGCTACGATTCTTGACCACAAGAAACTGGGACTATCACTCACCGCCATCATCCTGATCGGCATGGACCGCCATACGCCGGAACGTTTTGCCGCTTTCGAGGAACAGGTGAGCAGCTATCCGGAAGTGCAGGAGTGTTACCTGATTACCGGCCAGGATGCAGACTACATGCTGAAGGTGGTGGTACCGGATATGGACCACTATCACCATTTTCTGCTGAACCGGATTACCCGGATACAGGGTGTCAGCGGTGTTCATTCCAGCTTTGTGCTGCGACGGGTGATCGACAGCACCGCCCTGCCCCTCGGTTATCTCAGCTGAGGGATTCGCCCATCAGACCGGCCAGGTAGGCCCGTGCCATGGTCTTGAGTTCGTCCAGCATCAGCCGGGCATCGGCTTCGGGCATGGTCACTGCGAGGCGCAGGATACTGCCCGCCGCCCGGGGTAACAGCAGGCTGGCGGTGTGGCGGCGCTCTGCCGGTACATCCGGGGCGATTTCGGCCAGCTTGGCCTCCAGATCCCGGGCATTAGCGTATAGCTCCTGCAGATCAAGATCCCGCAACTCCGGCATGGCTTCCACGCCACTCCAGATGGCCGAATAGGCAGGTTCGGTGCGGTAGAAGTGGTAGAACTCGTCTATCAGCACATCGACGGCTTCATCGATGCTCACCTGGGCCAGCTTTTCCTGGAGCACCTTTTCCATCTTGGCCACATGCTGCTCCGCAAGCGCCTTGACGATGGATGCCTTGTTCGGGAAATAACGATAAAGGGAAGCCAGCGACATGTCCGAATTGCGGGCAATGGCGGACATGCTGGTGCCATCCACGCCCATCTCGTGAAAAATCCCGGCTGCGTGGCTCAGAATCGTTTCCACCCGCTCGCGGCTGCGGGCCTGCACTGGTTTTCTGCGGGGTTTCAGACTGATATTGGACGAATCACTCATGGAAATTCCGTTCAGTTCCGTTTGTGGGGCAAAGCATAGCTTCCGGTAGCGTGGGCAACCAGTTGTTCTTCTCCCTCACCACCGGAGAGCAGGCGAACTTCACAGAACACCAGCCGCGATCCCTTGCGCAGCACGATTGCCTCGGCAGAGAGGTCGGTCGGGGCCGGCTTCTGCAGAAAGTTGATAGACAGGTTACTGGTGACCGCCATTTCCACCTGGCCGATGGCGGACATCACCGCCGCGTACATGGACGCATCCGCCAGCGCCATCTGGACCGGTCCGGACAGAGTACCGCCGGGCCGCACCAGCCGGTCAGTGTAGGTAATCGAGGTAAGTACCTGCCCCCCTTCCGCACGCTCTACACGGAAGCCTATATCTTCCGCCATTGGCACACCGGCCCGGATCACAGATTCAAGTTCCGCCGCGGTCATTGTCATATACTGCCTGTCTCCGTCTGTACCTTGCCCGGTTCGCTCCGTACAATAACGGCCGCTGTTCGATAAATAAAGAAGACTTTCGCCCAACCCGATTCGGAAAACACAATGCGAGCAAGCCGTTATCTGATTGCCACCCAGAAAGAAACACCCGCCGACGCGGAAATTATCAGCCATCAGCTTATGTTGCGGGCCGGCCTGATCCGCAAGCTGGCTTCCGGGCTCTATACCTGGCTGCCCGCCGGCCTGAAGGTCCTGCGCAAGGTCGAGAAAATCGTCCGCGAGGAAATGGACAAGAGCGGAGCCCAGGAAGTACTGATGCCCGCCATCCAGCCAGCCGAGCTGTGGCAGGAATCCGGCCGCTGGGACTTCTATGGTGGCGAACTGCTGCGCATCAATGACCGGCACGGGCGGGATTTCTGTTTTGGTCCCACCCACGAAGAGGTGATCACGGACCTGGTACGCAATGAGCTGAAGAGCTACAAACAGCTGCCTGCCAACTTCTACCAGATCCAGACCAAATTCCGGGACGAGCGCCGTCCCCGTTTCGGGGTTATGCGGGCCAGGGAGTTCCTGATGAAGGATGCCTATTCCTTCCATCTGGATACCGATTCCCTGAACGAGACCTACCAGGTCATGCACCGCACCTACTGCGCCATCTTTGACAGGCTGGGCCTGGACTACCGCCCGGTACAGGCAGATTCCGGTGCCATCGGGGGCAGCGCCTCCCACGAATTCCATGTGCTGGCCTCCTCCGGCGAGGATGACATCGTATTCAGCTCCGGCAGCGATTACGCCGCCAATATCGAAAAGGCCGAGGCCGTCGCACCCGCAGGCGAGCGCCCTGCTGCTTCGGCGGAACTGGAAGAAGTCGCCACTCCGGACCAGAAAACCATCGCGGAAGTATCGGAATTTCTCGGTATCCCCGCGAATCGCACCGTGAAAACCCTGGTGGTAAAAGGTGAAGCGGACGAGGAGGGTCAGTCCGGTCTGATCGCCCTGGTACTGCGCGGTGACCATACCCTGAACGACATCAAGGCCGAGAACCTCGCTGGCGTGGCCGAGCCACTGACCATGGCCACCGACGAAGAGATCAAGGCTGCCACCGGTTGTGAGCCCGGCTCACTGGGCCCGGTTGGCCTGGAGTTGCCGGTTATCGTGGACCGCAGTGCCGCACATCTGGCGGATTTTGTGTGCGGTGCCAACAAAAACGGTTACCACCTCAAGGGTGTGAACTGGGAGCGTGACCTGCCGGTGGCACGGGTGGAGGACATCCGTAATGTGGTGGAAGGCGATCCGAGCCCGGACGGCCAGGGCACGTTGGAAATCCGCCGTGGTATCGAAGTCGGCCATATCTTCAAGCTGGGCAACAAATACAGCCAGGCGATGAATGCCACGGTTCTGGACGAAAACGGCAAGAGCACCATTCTGGAAATGGGCTGTTATGGCATTGGCGTGTCCCGCATCGTGGCCGCGGCCATTGAGCAGAACCACGATGAACAGGGCATTATCTGGCCAGAGGCCATCGCGCCCTTTGAAGTGGCTCTGGTGACCCTGAACGCCCATAAATCCGATGTGGTTCGTGAGGCTGGAGACAAGCTTTACGAGCAACTGCGCCAGGCAGGATTCGATGTCATTCTGGATGACCGCAACGAGCGCCCCGGCGTAAAGTTTGCGGACATGGAGCTGATGGGCATACCGCACCGGATCGTGGTTTCCGAGCGTGGCCTTAAAGCCGGCACCCTGGAATACAAGGGTCGGCGGGACGCAGACAAGCAGGATATCCCTCTCGAGGAGGCCCTGCCCTTCCTGCTGAAAGCCTCTCCGCGCAACGGACTCTGATCCGACGGTTACCGGGCATCATCCCCTATGATGCCCGGTTCCCGCTCCAGGGTAATACCGTAGCGCTGCTGCACATCCTTCCGGATACGCTCTGCAAGCTCGAGAATATCCCGGCCGGTACCACCAGAATGGTTAATCAGTACCAGCGCCTGGCGGTTATGGACACCCACCCGGTCATTGCGGTAACCCTTCCAGCCACTCTGATCAATCAGCCAGGCTGCCGGCACTTTCATCCGGTCGCCCGCGGGATAGCCAGGCAGCTCCGGCCACTGCTCTTTCAACTGTTGCCACTGGGAAAGCTCCAGCACCGGGTTCTTGAAGAAGCTGCCGGCGTTGGGTAACTGCGCAGGATCCGGCAGCTTGCGGCGACGTATTGCCATCACCGCTTCTGCCACCTCCAGCGGTGTTGGCTCATCCTTCGACTGGCGATCAGAGAAGTAATCCGCCAGCTCGCCATAGCCCAGACTCAGGGGCCGGCAGCGGGACAGGCGCAGGCGCAGCTCCAGTACGATGTAACGATCGGACTCATGCTTGAAGATGCTGTCCCGGTAGCCGAAACAGCAAACCGGGGCCCTGAGCTGACGGATACCGCCCTTCCGGGCATCATAAACGGTGACCGATTCCAGGGTATCGCACAGTTCCACCCCGTAGGCACCGATATTCTGGATAGGTGCCGCTCCGACGGTACCGGGAATCAGGGCCAGGTTCTCGATACCCCGGAACCCGGATGAAGCGGCATAAAGTACCGATTCGTGCCAGTTCTCCCCGGCCTTCAGAACCAGTGTGGCCTCATCGCCACTGACACATTCCCAGCTACGGCCGCGCATGGCCATAACCACCACCAGACCGTCAAAATCACCGGCAAATACCAGGTTGCTGCCGCCACCGAGAATCAGGGTGCGCAGCCTGCGGGTACGAGCCCAGTCGGCCACCGCCAGCAGTTCATCCTGGTTCGTCACCTCACAGAACCATCGGGCGCTAGCCGGCACCCGCAGGGTATTCAGGTCATCCAGCGCTACGTTCTCGCGGATCTGTGGCAGTGCATTCAAGCCAGCCGCCCCCGGATATCCGCAATCAGCCCCTCTGCAGCATCCTCGATCAGATCCAGCACCTGCTCAAAGCCATCCTCGCCGCCATAATACGGATCCGGCACCTCATCGTGTCCCGTCTTGCTGTACGCAAGAAACAGCTCGGGCTCGGTACCGCCATTCTGTCGCCAGATATCCCGAACATCCGCCAGATTCTGCCGATCCATCACCAGCACATAATCAAACCGGTCGAGGTCCTGCTCGCTGATCTGCCGGGCCCGCAGTCCGGAAATATCAATGCCTCTGCGACTGGCCGCCTCTGTTGCCCGGGCATCCGGTTGTTTTCCGATATGCCAGGAGCCGGTGCCACAGGAATCCAGTTCCAGCCGGTCGAGAAGCCCGTGCCTTTCGGCAACACTGCGGAATACGCCTTCGGCGCTGGGAGAGCGGCAGATGTTGCCCAGACAGACGAACAGTACGCTTACTGGCTCATTCATCACGTTTCAACCTTTCCATCCAGTCTCTCAGTCTTTGCAGGTCGGTTTCGGTATCTACACCGGCAGGGGGCGCTTCGGCCGCTACCGCCACATGGATAGGGGCACCGTTATACAGGGCCCTTAACTGCTCCAGGCTTTCCGCCTGCTCGGTCGGGGCTGGCGGCCAGCCAACAAAATCCGCCAGCAACCCGGCCCGATAGCCGTAGATGCCGATATGACGATACCAGGTGATCCCCTCCGGCAGACCTTCAGCAGCATCCGGAGTACCCCAGGCATCCCGCGCCCAGGGCACCGGAGCCCGGCTGAAATAATGGGCCATACCGCGATGGTCGAACACCACCTTCACCACGTTGGGATTGCGTACACTGTCGAGATCACTGATCACCTCGCACAGGGTGGCGATGCGGGCATCCGGGTGACGATCCAGATTGTCCGCCACCTGGTTGATCAGGGCCGGAGGAATCAGCGGTTCGTCCCCCTGCACATTGACTACCCGGTGGGCAGGGTCCAGCTCCAGTTTCCTGGCGACTTCCTCCAGCCGGTCGGTTCCGCTGGCGTGGTCGGCGGCGGTCATCATGGCCTCGGCACCAAATCCTTCGCACACCTCGGCAATCCGCTGGTCATCTGTGGCCACCACCACGCGCTCGGCGCGACTCTCTTTTGCCCGCTCCCAGACGTGGCGGATCATCGGCTTGCCGGCAATGTCCGCCAGCGGCTTGCCCGGTAATCGGGTGGAGGCGTATCGCGCAGGAATAACAACGGTGAACGACATATCAGCTCCGGCGCAGGTCTTTATCCAGCCGTTCGTCCGTGGTGAGGGTTCGCGCCTCCACGGCCAGCATCACCGGGATACCCTCACGAATCGGGAACGCCATGGCATCGGCAAAACACACCAGTTCGTTCTTCTCCCGGTCAAGCTTCAGTTCGCCCTTGCAAACCGGGCATGCAAGCAATGCAATGAGTTTCTTGTCCATGGTCTATCTCAGTCTGTGTATTGGCCGCTCCGGTACCGAACCGGGTCAGCTCCGGGACCCCTTTCGGCTGGCGATTTCGGCCAGCTTGCGGTCCAGTAAATCGGTGAATCCGGTCTGTAATTGTGCCCGGACTTCCAGCACCAGAGTACCCCCCGGCGCAATATCCCGGCACTTGACCGCATCCTTGGCGGTGATCACGGGGGTTTCATCCGCTTCAGTGCTGAAATCTGCGCGACTGAACCGATGATGATCCGCCAGGGCACGGGGCACAACCTCGGCTCCGAGTGATTCAAGCGTCCGGAAGAAACGGCCCGGGTTACCAATACCCGCCACGGCCCTTACCCGACGACCCTCCAGCTCCGACAGCGGCAGTGTTTCCCCACTGTCCAGCCGGCGCAAGGCACAGGGCACCAATTCCATCGCAAAGCTGGAGTCGCTGCTAACAGGCAGCCCAGAGCAGGCTTCGGTATTGCCATTGATAACGACCAGATCGACTTCAGCGAGTCGCCCAGGGGATTCCCGCAAGGGTCCCACCGGTATCGGCGCACCATTACCCAGACAGCGGGCACCGTCCACCACGGCAATCTCCAGATCCCTGGGCAGACGATAATGCTGAAGGCCATCATCACACACCAGTATGTCGCCCAGATCCTGACTAATCACATGCCGGGCCGCCTGATAGCGATCCGGATCCACTACAACCGGGCAGCCGGTCATCAGGGAAAGCATCAGGGGCTCGTCACCGGTTTCTTCCACGGGGGTATCGCCGGTCACTTCCAGGGGGTATTGATCAGAACGGCCACCGTAGCCACGGGTGATGATTACCGGTCGCCAGCCCTGCTCTCGCAGATGGGACACCAGGCTTGCCGTCAGAGGCGATTTGCCGGTGCCACCGGCTGTGATATTGCCCACTACCACAACCGGCAGTGGTAATGACTCGGGGGGATTGGCCAGGAACTGCCTGCGTCGCCGGCCGGCAATCGCCCGGTAAAGCCAGGCCAGCGGCCATAGCGGCCACAAGGGGCGTTTATGCTGGTACCAGAGGCGATCCACCCGGCTGCTCATGATGCATCGTTAAACTGCATCTGGTGAAGCTGGGCATAGGCCCCGCCCTGTGCCAGCAACTCGCTGTGACGGCCAGACTCCACAATCCGGCCATTTTCCATCACCAGGATACGGTCAGCCTTCTCGATGGTGGACAGACGGTGGGCGATGACCAGCGTGGTGCGGCCTTCCATGACGGTTTCCAGAGCTTCCTGGATATGCCGCTCGGATTCCGTGTCCAGTGCCGAGGTGGCCTCGTCCAGAATCAGGATCGGCGCATCCTTGAGCAGGGCCCTGGCGATGGCAAGACGCTGACGCTGGCCGCCGGACAGCATTACCCCGTTGTCACCAATCATGGTATCGAGTCCGTCCGGCATACGGTCAATAAACTCCAGGGCGTGGGCCTTGGCGGCGGCTGCGCGAATCTGCTCACGGCTGCAATCCCGCAGGGCACCGTAGGCAATGTTGGCTGCCACCGTATCGTTGAACAGCACCACGTTCTGGGTCACGAGGGCGATCTGGGCCCGCAGTGCCGGAAGACGGAATTCTTTCAGGGAGTGCCCGTCCACCCGGATATCGCCACCTGTGAATTCGTAGAACCTCGGCAACAGGCTGACCAGTGTGGATTTACCACTCCCGGAGCGCCCCACCAGAGCCACACTCTGCCCGGCCGGGATGGTTTCGGTGATATCCTGTAGCACATTGTCCAGCTCGTCACCATAGCGAAAACAGACCTGGTCGAACTCGATGTCGCCGGCCACCCTGTCAGGGGCGTAGGTACCGGGATCGTCTTCCGCCGGTTCATCGATAGTCGAGAACACGTCCAGTGCAGCCGCTACGCCCTTCTGGATCTTGGCATGCACGTTGGTGATCTGGCGGATCGGCTTGGCCATGGTAGTGGCTGCCGTGATGAAGGCGACCAGCTGGCCGGTGCTCATCTCGCCGCGGATGCCCGGCGACAGCATGATCCAGACGAGCGCTGCGATGGCAATGGCCACCAGCACCTGGATAATCGGCACACTGATCGCCTGTGTGGAGGCCATTTTCAGGCTCTGCTTGAGGTTGCGCTCACTGACATCGCGAAAACGCTGCTCTTCGTATTCTTCGCCGCCAAAGGTTCTCACCACCCGGTAACCGGTAATCGACTCGGAAGCCACATGGGTAATATCGCCCATGGAACCCTGGATGCGTTTACTGATCTTGCGGAACCGCCGGGAAGCGTAGCTGACCACCAGTCCGATAAACGGACCCAGCACCACAAACACCAGGGTCAGCTTCCAGTTGGTATAAAGCATGAAGCCCAGCAGGCCGACGATGGTCAGCCCTTCCCGCAGGGTAATGGTCACGGCATTGGTGGTGGCCTCAGCCACCTGCTCCACATTGAAGGTCAGCTTCGAAACCAGGCGTCCGGACGCGTTGTTATCAAAGAACCGGGACGGCAGCGCCATAAGCTGGTCAAACACCTGGGTACGCAGGGCATGGATCACCTGACGGCCCACGTAGCTGATAAAATACTGGCTCATGAAGGTGCCCACACCACGCATGGCGAAAACACCGACAATCACCAGGGTCAGCAACAGGCGGTTTCTTTCGGTGGGGTTCTCGATGGCGGCGATGACATACTCCATCGCCGCTGCCATGCCGGTTGATGCACCGGCATAGATCACGTTACCGACGACCGCCAGCGAAAAGGCCGCCCAGAAGGGTTTGGCGTAGGCAAGCAGGCGTTTGTAGGTTTCCCAGTTACCGGCCTCAGCGGGCGGTTCGGGGTTCACCGGTTCATTCACTCTTCGTCACCCTGGCGCTCGGTGGTAATGCTCAGGCGGGCAAAGCCCAGCCGGCCTGCCACATCCATGGCGCGCACCACAAACTCGTGGGCGGTGCTGGCATCCGCGGTAATGATATAGGGCAAAGCGGTGTCGCCACCGGCCAGATCACGCACGGCGCGCTCCAGGGTTTCCCGACGGTTGTTCACCAAAGTTTTGTCATTGAGGATGTACTGGCCATCCCGGGTGATCACCACATCAATCTGTTCGACTTCGGTTTCCACGGCCTCGCCGTCCGCCTGGGGCAATTCCACCTTGAGATGGCTTTCCCGGGTGAAGGTAGTGGAGACCATGAAAAAGATCAGCAGCAGAAACACCACGTCGATCAGTGGTGTCAGGTCTACGCCGACCTCCTGGCTTCTCTGGCGCTTGAACTTCACGGTGTTCAGGCTCCTTCCACGTCGATTTCCCGGTCCCCGTGGACCACTTCAACCAGCTTGATTGCTTCCTGCTCCATATTCACCACCAGGGCATCCACCCGGCGAATGAAATAGCGGTGGGCAATCAATGCCGGAATGGCCACGCTCAGGCCGGATGCGGTAGTGATCAGCGCCTCGGAAATACCACCGGCCAGGTTACCCGCATCGCCGACACCGGCAAGCTGGATTTCCGCAAACACCTTGATCATACCGATAACGGTACCCAGCAGGCCGAGCAACGGGGTAATGGTGGCAATGGTGCCCAACGGATTCAGGAAACGCTCCAGCTCATGGATCACCTGGCTGGCCTCATGTTCGATGCTTTCCTTCATGATCTCACGACCATGCTTGGCATTCATCAGCCCGCCGGCCAGAACCCGACCCAGCGGCGAGGAGCCCTGCAGAGCCTTGAGCTTGCGGCCATTCAGCTCTTTCTTTTTAATCCACCGCCAGAGTTCATTGATGGTGTGCTCAGGTGCCACCCGCGATTCCCGGAGGGACCAGAATCGTTCCATAATGATGGCCAGCGCCAGAATGGAACAGGCAATGATCGGCACCATGAGAATGCCACCGGCTTTGAGAAGCTCGAACACACTTGATCTCCCTGATTAATTACAAGCCGCGCTACTTTAGCATAGCTGCAGCCGAGGGCCACACCCGGTTTGTCACGGTATTTTACATGGACTCGCAGGGAGGCCCGGGAGGATCTATCCAGAAGCCGGCAGAATCCCTGCTGCGGGTAACCCGTGCACCCCCATCCTCAAGCTTAACGGTTATCGCGCCGCTGCAGGCGATATTCTCTGTAGCCAGCCGGTGTTTTCGATATCGCCCGACCACGTCCGGATGCGGGTGGCCGTAGCGGTGCCGGTAGCCCGCGCTGAACAGGGTAAGATCCGGGCGGAACGCCGTTAACAATGCATCCCCGGAGGAAGTCTTGCTGCCGTGGTGAGGTGCCAGCATCAACCGGTAGTTTTCCTGCCCCCTGCTCTCTGCCGGGTCCGGCAACCAGCCGCTACCCACCAGTTCCTCCTCCGTTCGCCGGGTAATATCGCCCGGCAGCAACAGGGTCATGCCCGGTGTCTCAACCAGCAACACGCAGGAACTGTCGTTTCCTTCCCGGGGATCAGCCGAGCGCCAGAATCGTAAGCTGACCAGCTCTGACTCGCTGACAAAGGCATCCGGACAGGATTCCACCGTTCTGCCCGGCAGCAGTTCCCGCACAGCGGCTGGCTCACCGCTGATAACCCGGCCAACCGGCAGGCTCTCCAGCAACACCTGCAAGCCACCTGCATGGTCTGTATCGGCATGACTGACCAACAGGGTATCAATACTGCGGATATCCAGGGTCCGGAAGTTAGGCAACAGCACATTTTCCACCGCCGAGTAGCTGCCCGGTATCGCAGGCCCTGTGTCGTAAAGCAAGGTACGGTCACCGTACTCCACCAGAACTGACAACCCCTGCCCCACATCCCAGACGTGAACGCGGAAATGCTCCGCCGGCAATTCCCGTGCAGGATGCTGCCCGCCGGACTCCTGCCACGCCCAGACCGCCACCAACAGAATCGCCGCTACTGTGGCACGGGAGCCCGGAATCATCGCCAACGAAAGAAACAGACTGCTGATCAGCAGCGCCACCCCGAAGTCCGGATAAACTGTCGGGACCGCCTGCCCTGCGAGAGCTTCCAGTGGCACCCAGAGCGCCTCCAGCACACCATCAACCGGCCAGGCGAGCCAGCCCACATTGCCGGGTATCACCAGAAGCAAAAGGCCGGAAACCATCAATACCGGCATTACCACCAGAGAGATCAGAGGAATGGCCAGCAGATTGGCCAATAGCCCGGCCAGCGGCGAGCCTTCTCCGGCCCAAACCAGAGCGGGCAGCAACCCCGCAAAGATGCCTGCCTGGGCCATAACCAGGCTGCGTATGGCCCCGGGCCTGCCAACCCGCCCACCAAACAACATGAGCAACACGGCGACCGCCAGAAATGACAGCCAGAACCCCCGATCCAGGGGTGCCGCCGGGTCCAGCAACAACACACCCGACAGCGACACCAGCCACGCCTGCCACAGGGGCGGACGCGCAGCCCGGGTCAGATACCAGGTGCCCACCACGACCATCAGTAAGGCACGGCGGGTAGGAACCGTGAACCCCGCCAGCAGCGCGTAACCGGTACTGACCAGCACCACGCTCCAGAGCACTGCGGCCCGCATGGACTGCGCCGGCACCCGGTGCGCGAGCAGAGAAACCAGCATCACCCGCGTCAGCCAGGCCACCGCAACCGCGACCAATCCCAGGTGCAGGCCGGATATGGCGACCAGATGGATAGTACCGGTCGCTTTCAGGGTATCCCAGTGGTGCTCCGTCAGCTCGCCGCGGTACCCACTCAGTAAGGCAACGGCAAGCGGGAAATGATCAGCGTGGCCAAGCCGCTCATCGAGTCCGTCGATCACCTCCGATCGCCATCGGTGGTAAGCACAGACCAGAGAACATTCGGATGAAGGCCGGGCTTCCAGCTTCCGGACCGACCCGGTTGCACCGTAACCGTGACGGAACAACCAGCTTTCGTAGCGAAATCCCGATGGATTGGCCGACCCATGAGGTCGCTTGAGCACCACGGTCGCAGCCAGCGTATGGGGAATGACCTGCCGGGCCTTCTCCCCGTAGATCGACAATCGCAGCTTGTCGGGTAAGCGAAGGTCCGGGAACTGATCCCAACCGGTCACACAGAGCGAGAATCGCTGGCTGCCAAAGTTGCCCGGTGTCGGCCGGTCACAAAGATAGCCCTGAACCTGCAACGGCTTGCCTTCCAGCTCTGCAGGCAGGATAGTGCTTTGCTGTTCGGCCGCATGCCAGGCTGCCCATCCGGCTCCCAGAAGCAGGCCGGTCAATACCGTCAGCCACGGCTTCGCGCCCGCCGGTCCGAAGCGGCCGATTGCAACCCGGAGAAAACAAAAGAGCGCGAGAGATGCAGCGAAAATGCTTAATGGTGGCAGTATCGGGCTGCTATACAGTAAGATAGCGCCAGAAGCGCAGGAGGCTGCGAGCAGCCAGCCGTGTACTTTACGGGACACTCCTTGTCCTCCTTGACAAACACAGTGCTCAGTCGCGGTTTTTCCGAGTCAGGCTATTTCCGGATCAGGCAGAATTCTCCATGCCTAAAAGGTTCATGAAGCGTTACCTACCATCACCGGACAAGGTCCGGAGCATGGAATCGTTGCGCTTCCTCGGCGACATCCTGCACGAACCCAACCTGTGGCATATCAACCGTCACAGCGTGGCCCGGGCCTTCCTGATCGGCATTTTCTTTGCCTTTATTCCCATGCCGTTCCAGATGCTGGCGGCCGCGCTATTTGCGGTGTGGATGAACGCCAACCTGCCCCTTTCGGTGGTGCTGGTCTGGATCAGCAACCCGGTCACCATGCCCCCCATGTTTTACTTCAACTACAAGGCCGGGGCCTGGTTACTGGATCGACCGATTCTGGATTTCGAGTTCCAGCTTTCCTGGGGCTGGTTCAGCGAACGCTTGCTGGACATCGGCATTCCACTTTATGTGGGATCGTTAGTGCTGGCGACCCTGGCCAGTTGCATTGCCTACCTTGCCATCCAGTACCTGTGGCGGCGCAAGGTGCGGGCGGAATGGCGGCAACGGCGACAAGGCCGCCGGCAGACCACCATTCCGCCAAACCAGTCCCGGCAACAGGGTTAGCCGACCTGCTGCAACCTGCCCTGCTCCAGACGCATCACCCGGCCCAGGCTTTCTGCCATGGCGCGATCGTGGGTCACCATCACGAAGGCAATGCCCAACCGGTCCCGCAGGGATTCGATCAGCTGACGCACCCCTTCGCCGGTCTGCTCGTCCAGGTTACCGGTCGGCTCATCCATCAGCACACAGCCGGGCTCGTTGACCAGCGCGCGGGCAATGGCAACACGCTGGCGCTCACCACCGGAAAGTTCGCCGGGTTTGTGCCCCAGACGAGCCGACAGACCTACCGAATCAAGCATGGCCCTGGCCTTTTGTTCCGCCTTGCGGACGGAATCCTTGCCCAGCACACAGGGCATCATGACGTTCTCAAGGGCAGAGAATTCCGGCAACAGATGATGGAACTGGTACACAAAGCCCAGGTTCCTGCTGCGGAAGCGGGCCCGTCCGGCCTCGCTGAGCCGGTGAATGTCCTCACCGCAAATGGCAATATGACCCGACGATGGCTTGTCCAGCCCACCCAGCAGGTTGAGCAAGGTGGTTTTACCCGCCCCGCTGCTGCCCACAATGGCCACCGTTTCCCCGGCGGCGACCTGCAGGGAGATATCGGAGAAGATGGTCAGTTCCTCCGGCCCTTCCCGGTAGGTGCGAGTGACCTTTTCACAGTCGATCACCAGGTTCTGGTTCTCCGGAGTCTTATTCATAACGCAACGCCTCCGCCGGATCGACCCGGGACGCACGCCAGGCCGGGTAAATAGTGGCCAGCAGACTGAGCAACAGCCCGGAACCGCTGATAATCATCACATCACTCCACTGCAACTGGGACGGCAGGTAGCTGATGAAATACACGTCCGCACTCAGGAACTGCTGCCCCAGCACGCCTTCGACCCAACTGATGATGCCGCTGATATTGAGCGCACCCAGAATACCCAGGCCGGTGCCGACAATCGTGCCGACGATGCCAATCACTGCCCCCTGGATAATGAATATCCGCATGATTCGCCCCGGAGTTGCCCCCATGGTGCGCAGAATGGCGATATCACCGGTCTTGTCCGTCACCACCATCACCAGCGTGGAGACGATATTGAAAGCAGCCACGGCGACAATGAACATCAGCAGAAGACCGATCATGGTCTTTTCCATCTGGATGGCCTGGAACAGGTTGCCGTGGGTGCGGGTCCAGTCCGAGATGTAATAGCGGCCATTCAGGGAGCGGGCAGTCTCATTGGCTACCCGGGGTGCACTGAACAGATCGTCCAGTAACAGGCGCACCCCCTGGGCCTTGCCACCGGTGCGCATCAGTTTGGCTGCATCATCCATGTGCACCAGGGTGTAATTACCGTCCAGCTCAGCACCCACACTGAAGATACCCTTGACCTCAAACCGCTTCAGCCGCGGCAGCACGCCTGCGGGGCTGACAGAGGCCTCCGGCAGCACGATAGTCACCTTGTCGCCGATGCCCAGCCGGAGATTCCGCGCCATCAGTTTGCCGATGATGATGCCGAACTCTCCGGCTTTCAGGTCATCCAGACTCCCCTGCTCCATGTGATTCTCGATGATGGAGACGGTGCGCTCCTCCTCCGGCAATACGCCGTTGATCATGATACCGCGCACTTCGCTGCCACCGGTCACCATGCCCTGCCCCTGAATGAACGGAGCGGCCGCAATCACCCGCGGGTGCCGGGTGACCTGCTCGTCTACCGATTGCCAGTCGGCAATACTGTCCGGGGCCTGGATGGTCGCATGGGGCACCATGCCAAGAATTCGCTGCTTCAGTTCCCGGTCAAAACCGTTCATCACCGAGAGCACGATAATCAATACCGCCACACCCAGCATCAGCCCGATCATCGAAGTCAGGGAAATGAAGGAAATAAAATGGTTACGTCGTTTGGCGGCGGTATACCGCAAACCGACATACAGGGATAAAGGTTTGAACATCAATCCGGCCTGTTGTCATCCTCAAGAGGGTTGGGTGCAGCCCTGCCACAGGCTGCCCGGAACTGCTAGACTTCAGTCATTACAAGAACAGCCAGTCACACCGGAGTACCGATGCGCAGACCATCCCCGAGCGATGAACCATCAGCCAGCCCTGACATCGAGAGGCGCGACTATTTCCGCATCGAGGATCATATCGGACTGGAGATCTGCCGGTCAGCCGGAGCTGATGGCGGCAGTGAGTCAGGGGCAGACGAGCATCTGTATGCCCTGCGGGGCGAGTTGCGGCGCCTGGACCAGGACATTCGCATGAACCTGGCGACCCTGTCCGAACGGGACCGGCTGCTGGGCTCGCTGTTCAAGTCCCTGAACAGCAAGCTGGACACGCTGGCGCGCATTATCGCCTTTGAACAAAACCCGATGCAAGCCGCGCAGTGGCAGGACGTGGTGCTGAGCGAAGGCGGTGTTGCGTTCGAACAGCAAGGTGCCGCCCTTGCCGCAGGTGAGGAAGTCACGCTGCGTATGATCCTGCCGCCGGAACTCTATCAGGTCGAGGCCCGGGCCAGGGTGCTGGAGATATCCCCCGGCGGCCGGGTGCACACGGAGTTCACCGAGCTGCCGGACGCAGACCGGCAACTGATCGCCCGGCACGTGATGCGCTGGCAGATCCGTAAACGCCAACAGGATCAGCAACCGGGGCTGGATACCTGAGCGTTTCAACGGTATACATGGAATCTGGAACAGACATTTGTCAGCCCGAAGGGCCGACCCGTAAACAGCCACAAACAATCAAGGGGTAGCGCAGTGTTGAAAAGCTCACTGAAAAAATCAATAAGAACCTCCCTGGGGATACTGGCGAGCGCCGCACTGATCACCGTATTGCCCGCCACCTCCGCGGTGGCGGAACAAACCCGCGTACCGGTCATGTCCCAGGCAGACAGGGCTGCTGCCGGCGAACTTCCCGAGCCGGGCCAGAGCAAGTTCCGGGTGCGTAAATCCTTTGGCTCTCCGGCCAGCATTGAAGGCCCGGTGGGCCAGCCGCCCATTACCCGCTGGAATTATGCAGACTTTATTGTCTACTTCGAGCAGGACCGGGTCATCCATACGGTAGTCAAACCTCAGTAAACGGTTCTTGCACTCTGCACGTACATCCCGATAATCCCTGTTTTCCGTGACCGGTCTTTCCGGCGCGGGGGACAGGCCTTCTGTCTGGCCATTTTCGCTTTCGAGGACTTTCCGCTTTGCCCCACGACCAGACCCCCACCATGATTCCCGAATGGGCACCGCAGAGCGGTGTCATGCTCACCTGGCCCCACCCCGGTACCGACTGGTTTCCGGTGCTCGGGGAAGTGGAGCCGGTGTTCCTTGCCATCGCCAGGGCCGTGCTGCGCCACGAGGATCTGCTGATCAGCTGTGAGCACGTCAGCCGGCTGCAATCACTGGAAAGAGAACTGAATGACTACGTTCGGGAGCAGAATCTACCGGGGCGTGTCTTTACCGTACCAGCTCCCGCCAACGACACCTGGGCCAGAGACCACGGCCCGCTGTCGGTCAGCAGCCCTGAAGGGATTCAACTACTCGACTTCCGCTTCAATGCCTGGGGCGGAAAATTTCCCTGGGAAAAGGACAATGCACTCAACGGGCACCTCGCCGGCAGCGGCTGTTTCGGCGACACGCCCATGCGTAAAGTGGACATGGTTCTGGAAGGCGGCTCCCTGGAATGCAATGGCGAGGGCACTCTACTGACCACCAGCGAATGCCTTTTGAGCTCCACCCGCAACCCGGAAATGCACCGTGAAGACATTGAGCAGATGGTTGCCGAGCTGCTGGGTTGCCACCAGGTGCTCTGGCTGAACCACGGCTACCTTGCCGGCGATGATACCGACAGCCACATTGATACCCTGGCCCGTTTCTGCGGCCCGGAACATATCTGCTATGTGCGCTGCACAGACCCTGACGATGAGCATTACCCGGCCCTGCGGGCCATGGAGCAGGAACTGCAGCAGTTCCGAACGCCGGAGGGCAAGCCCTGGCAGCTCACCGCCCTGCCCTGGCCCGATGCCTGTTACGATGAGGATGGTGAACGGCTGCCGGCAACCTATGCCAACTTCCTGATCATCAATGGCGCGGTATTGCTACCTGTATACGATGCACCCCAGGATGCGGAAGCCATAAAGGTCATGGGTGAACTGTTCCCGGAACGGGAAATCATCCCGATTGACTGCCGACCCCTGATCGCCCAACACGGCAGCCTGCATTGCGTCACCATGCAACTGGCCGAAGGAGCTCTGGGATCATGACCAGACCGAATGCCCGCCAGATCCAGGTGGCAGCCATACAGCAGGCCTGTGGCGACGACCGGGAAACCAACCTGCAGACCAGTGAACGGCTGGTCCGCGAAGCGGTAGCCGACGGCGCGCAACTGGTGGTACTGCAGGAACTGCACACCTCCCGGTACTTCTGCCAGACCGAGGACACGGAGCGTTTCGAGCTGGCCGAGCCGATTCCCGGCCCCGGCACCGAGCGCCTGGGAGCCCTGACCAGAGAGCTGGGTATCGTTCTGGTCGGCTCCCTGTTTGAACGCCGCATGAACGGCATTTACCACAATACCGCGGTGGTGCTGGACAGCGACGGCACTCTGGCCGGCACCTACCGGAAGATGCACATTCCCGATGATCCGGGATTCTACGAGAAGTTCTATTTCACACCCGGCGATGCCGGTGAGAACTCCGCCGGCTTCACACCGGTGGACACCAGCCTGGGCCGACTCGGCGTGCTGGTCTGCTGGGACCAGTGGTACCCGGAAGCGGCGCGACTAATGGCGCTGGCGGGAGCCGAACTGCTTATCTACCCCACCGCCATCGGCTGGGACGTGACCGATGACCCGGATGAGCAGGCCCGGCAGCTGGATGCCTGGGTGACGGTTCAGCGTGGGCATGCTATCGCCAATAATCTTCCGGTAGTAGCCCCCAACCGTATCGGCACGGAACCCGATCCGTCCGGCCGCTCGGACGGTATCCGCTTCTGGGGTAACAGCTTTATCTGTGGCCCCCAGGGAGAGTTTCTGGCCCGGGCCGACGACCACAACGAATCCATTGTCAGTGCCACACTGGACATGGAGCGCAGCGAATCCATACGCCGTATCTGGCCCTACCTGCGGGACCGGCGCATTGATGCCTACGGCGACCTGACGCGACGGGCAAGGGACTGATTACCATGAAGAAACTGACCGATTCGATCGTCGATCAACTCAACAGCATACTGCTGGGCAAGGAGCAACAGGTCAGGCTCGCCCTGTGCGGGTTGCTGGCCAAAGGGCACCTGCTGATCGAAGACATCCCCGGCATGGGAAAAACCACCTTGTCCCACGCCCTGGCGAAGGTCATGGGGCTGTCCTATCAGCGCATCCAGTTCACCAATGATCTGCTGCCCGCGGATGTGCTCGGTTTCTCGATGTACGACAAGCAGGCTGGTGCCCTGGTCTTCCATCCGGGCCCCATCTTCGCCCAGGTAGTTCTGGCGGACGAGATCAACCGGGCCTCGCCCCGCACCCAGAGCGCGCTTCTGGAAGCCATGGAGGAGCGCCAGGTATCCATTGAAGGGGAAACCCGCCCCCTGCCCCATCCGTTCTTTGTAATAGCCACCCAGAACCCGGTGGAACAGGGTGGCACCTACCCGCTGCCGGAATCCCAGCTGGACCGATTCCTGATGCGCCTGCAACTGGGCTATCCGGACCCGAAAGCCGAACGGGAGTTGCTGGAAGGGGCCGACCGCCGGGAACTGACCACAAAACTGGCTTCCCTGCTCAGCGAGGCTGACCTGAAGACCCTGCAGGATGGGGTGGAGCGAGTCACCACCAGCCCGGCCCTGCTGGATTATGTGCAGCGCCTGCTGCAGCAAAGCCGCAAGATGCCCGGCCTGATGTACGGCCTGTCGCCCCGGGCTGGCCTTGGCCTGGTCCGGGCCGCCCGCGCCTGGGCACTGATGGACGGCCGGCACCACGTGCTGCCGGATGATGTGCAGGCGGTATTTCCGGCAGTGGCGGGCCACCGGCTTGAACAGGGCGAATCGGGCAAGAGCGACGAACGGGTCCGGCAGTTGCTCACCACTGTATCGGTGATTGAATAGCCCGCATCAATGCGCCAGATTGGCCAAATCGAATGGCAAGCGGGCGCGGGCATGTTACCCTTTCCGCCCTGAATTCAAATGACACTGTCCCGTGGAGCTGGCGGTACCCCTCCGTACCCCGCAGGACAGCCCCGATGACGATTAACGAGAGAATCACCATGAGCGAAACCAAACACTCCCGGCTGATTATTCTGGGGTCCGGCCCCGCCGGTTATACCGCCGCCGTTTATGCAGCCCGCGCCAACCTTGAACCTACCCTGATCACCGGCATCGAAGTTGGCGGCCAGCTGACCACCACTACCGATGTCGACAACTGGCCCGGTGACAACGACGGCGTACAGGGTCCGGAACTGATGCAGCGCATGCTCAAGCACGCAGAGCGGTTCGATACCAGTGTCGTCTACGACACCATCAACGAAGCTGATCTGCGCAACCGGCCGTTCCGCCTGAAAGGCGACAGCGGCGAGTACACCTGCGACGCGCTGATCATTGCCACCGGTGCCTCCGCCATGTACCTGGGTCTGGAGTCGGAAGAGAAGTTCAAGGGCCAGGGCGTGTCCGCCTGCGCCACCTGCGACGGTTTCTTCTACAAGAAACAGAAAGTGGCCGTGATCGGTGGTGGCAACACCGCTGTGGAAGAGGCCCTGTACCTGTCCAACATCGCCGATGAAGTGACCCTGGTACACCGCCGCGACAGCCTGCGTGCTGAAAAAATCCTCCAGGACAAGCTGTTCGAGAAAGCCAAGAACGGCAACGTAAAGATCCTCTGGGACCACACCCTGGACGAAGTTCTGGGTGACGGTACCGGTGTGACCGGCATTCGCGTGAAAAGCACCAAGGACGACAGCACAGAAGACCTGCAGCTGGCTGGCGTATTCATCGCCATCGGGCACAAGCCGAACACCGACCTGTTCGAAGGCCAGCTGGACATGAATAACGGTTACATCCGTATCCGCTCCGGTCTGGAAGGCATGGCGACCGAATCCAGCATTCCCGGTGTATTCGCCGCCGGAGATGTGGCTGACCATGTGTACCGCCAGGCGGTAACATCCGCCGGATTCGGGTGCATGGCGGCACTGGATGCCGAAAAGTTCCTGGATCAGGACTGACCGGTGTACCGGGAGCCGGAAGAAATCCGGCTCCCTGCCCCTTGCCCACCCGTTTCTGATATAAAAGGGTTATGACTTCGCTCCCCTGGATTGACCCGGACCACCTCTGGTTCCCCCCGCCGGAACAGGCGCTTGATGACCCCGACGGCTTGCTGGCCGTGGGCGGCGATCTGTCCCCGGAGCGGCTGATTCTTGCCTACAGCAACGGCATCTTTCCCTGGTTCAGTGAAGAACAACCCATCCTCTGGTGGTCACCGAATCCCCGCTGCGTGCTGTTCCCGGATGAAATCCACGTATCCCGCAGCCTCCGTCGCACCCTGAACCGCCAGCTTTTCCGGGTCACAGCCGACCGGAATTTCCGCCAGGTCATCCGGCTCTGTGCCATCACCCGGGACGAAGGCACCTGGATTACCGACGACATGGAAGCCAGCTATACCCGCCTGCACGACATGGGCATCGCCCACTCCATTGAGGCCTGGAATGCCGAGGACGAACTGGTCGGCGGCATGTACGGTGTGGCTCTCGGGCGCTGTTTTTTCGGCGAATCGATGTTTTCCCTGGAAACCAACGCCTCGAAAGTCGTCATGGTGCATTTGGCCAATCAACTGAGACAGTGGGGCTTTGTGCTGATTGATTGCCAGGTGGAGAGCGATCACCTGTTACGGATGGGGGCGCGCACTATTCCCAGGCGGCATTTTTTATCTATACTCGAAGCAAATGCCGGGGAGAATCCCGGCGGCAGTCACTGGACATTCGACTGGCACTGGCCCGGTCCGGAGGCATGAATGAGCAGCCTGAGAACCCTGGTTTTCTTTGCAACACCGCCCCACGACTGCAGTTACCTGCCCGAGCGGGAGGCCACCACCATGTTTGTGGATCCCCGGGCCAACGTCGACAAGAAGCTTTACAGCCAACTGACCGCACTGGGGTTCCGGCGCAGCGGGTCCCACTACTACCGTCCCCACTGCGAGAACTGTAACGCCTGTGTGCCGGTTCGCCTGGTGGCCTCGGATTTCCGGCCGGACCGGAATCAACGACGCACGCTGACCAAGAACGCCGATATTGAATGCCGCCTGGTCCCGGCCCGGTTCAGTGAGCGTTACTACGATCTGTACGCCTACTATATTGAACAACGCCATGCCGACGGGGATATGTACCCGCCCTCCCGGGACCAGTTCACCTCGTTTCTGGTCGATGGTGCGACAGACTCCTGGTTTCTGGAAATGAACCTGGATGGCAAGCTGATCGGCCTGGCGGCGGTGGACCTCCTGAATGACGGCCTGTCAGCCATCTACACGGTGTTTGATCCTGCCTACGAACATCGCAGCCTGGGCACCTTCGCCATCCTCTGGCAGCTCGAGGAAGCCCGTCGACGGGAGCTGCCCCATGTCTATCTGGGTTACTGGATCCGGGAATGCCGCAAGATGAACTACAAGACCCGGTTCCGTCCCATCGAAGCCCTGCAGGATGGCCACTGGCAGGTGATGAAGCCGGAATAATCGCGTAAATACGCGGTTATTTTGCCAAATGCCCACAAATCAGGCAGAATTGCGCCATTTAGTGAACCGCACAGATAATTCCAGAGAGGTTGCGACTGAATGGCGAAATCAGATGTCATTGAAATGGAAGGTGTTATCATCGATACGCTTCCGAACACCATGTTCCGTGTTGAGCTGAGTAATGGCCACGTGGTCACCGCCCACATCTCCGGCAAGATGCGCAAGAACTACATCCGCATTCTGACCGGTGACAAGGTGAAGGTAGAACTGACCCCCTACGATCTGAGCAAAGGCCGGATCGTCTACCGCGCCCGTTAACAGCCATGGCATCTGAAAAGCCCCGTCAATGACGGGGCTTTTTCGATCATGGACTCCCGGGCATCAGACCCGGAATGACCCGCTCTTCTATTCCAGATTATCCTTCATGCACTCGATAGCACCGGGATTGGTATAGCAGCGGATTTTCCGTAGCGCGGTCATCATATCCGGGTGATAAGCCTCAGCCGCGAGCTGCCCTTCCTCGGTTTCCGATTCCTGCATTTCCAGCCGCACGTTACGCAGCATTTCCTGGTAGCCACGAATGGCATCGTCGGAAATCTCCACCCAGCGCTCTTCGGGAATATCCCGCTCATACTGACGCACAAACCGCATGGCCTGGGGATAAAGGCGGGACATGTTCTTCCGGGAACGATGCACGTAACGCTCCTCGAATTCCCCCTTGCGGGCAAACAGTTGAATGGAAATCTGGCCGACCGGGTATTTGATCAGCCCACCGCCATTTTCCATGCCCTTGTACATCTCAAGCACCTCATAGGCCGATGCAGGTCCGTAGGCAATATCCACTTCACCCCGGTTGAACATGGTGTGGAATTTGGAGATCTTCGCCTCCACCGCAATGCCGCCAAGGTATTCAATCATGTAGCGGGCATCATGGTGCCCTTCAAACACCGCGAAGCGTTTACCCCGCAGGGCATCCACGTGGTTGATGGATTTGTCGTTCACGAAGAGATAGGCGGCTCCCATGGGTGCCGCACCCATGAATACATGACCATCTTCTTCCAGATGCTCAGTCACCCGACGACTTGCCAGAATGTACATCAGCACCCGCAGGTCTTCGTAGTAAGGCAGGGCACCAATGGCACTGATGGAACCGGTAAAGCTGTTGAATTTCCGCGCGCCCATATCGGTCACACCGGCCAGGTCGCACACTCCGGCCAGATAGTCACGGACCAGCTTGTCCTCATCGGGATACGGCCGCATATCGAGTCGCACACCGGATGAAATTGCCTTGCGCTGGTAGTCCTCCAGCATACGGTAGATGTAACCGTTGGCTCCGGCGGGATCAAAAACGCAGAACACTTTGCTCTCCTGGGCATGCACCGCTCCGGCTCCCAGCAGAGACAGCAAGCCGCTCAACACCACAGCAGCAAACACTCTCATGGTCTTTCCTCTTGTCTTTATTATTGGTGTGACAGGTGGAATGAAACGAAATCATTCCTTTTGTCATGGTTGCAAAATGACACAATCGTAGGACAAAAAAATTGACGCGTTCGGCATACCCGCGCTGCAACCTGAGCCAAGTACAAAAAAATGCCGCATCCCGGAGGATGCGGCACCAGGCTTTCTACGCTGTTGAGAATATCAGACCGCTTCGGCGGGCTCGTCTTCGTAGTCGAAGGCCAGATCGTCCCCTTCCAGACGGATATGAACTTCCCCGCCATGCTCGGACAGCCGGCCAAACAGGATCTGCTCGGCCAGGGGCCGCTTGATCTTGTCCTGGATCAGCCGCGCCATCGGCCGGGCACCCATGGTCACATCGTAGCCCTGCTCGGCAAGCCAGGCCTTGGCATCGTCGTCCACGTGCAACACCACGTGCTTCTCGTCCAGCTGTGCCTGCAGTTCCGTGAGGAACTTGTCCACCACGTGGGTGATGGTATCAATCTGCAGATCGCTGAACTGGATAATGCCGTCCAGGCGGTTGCGGAATTCCGGCGTAAAGGTCTTGCTGATCACCTCCATACCATCGGTGCTGTGGTCCTGCTCGCTGAAGCCGATAGAGCGACGGGCCATGCTCTCGGCACCGGCGTTGGTGGTCATCACCAGGATCACATGGCGGAAGTCCGCCTTGCGGCCGTTGTTGTCGGTCAGGGTACCGTGATCCATTACCTGCAGCAGCAGGTTGAAGACCTCCGGATGCGCCTTCTCGATTTCATCCAGCAGCAGCACGCAGTGCGGGCTCTTGTTCACCGCCTCGGTCAGCAGACCACCCTGGTCGAAGCCGACGTATCCCGGGGGCGCACCAATCAGGCGCGACACGGTGTGGCGTTCCATGTATTCGGACATGTCAAAGCGCACCAGCTCGATACCCAGAATCTTCGCCAACTGGCGGGTCACCTCGGTCTTACCCACACCGGTGGGACCGGCAAACAGGAAGGCACCTTCCGGTTTCTCCGGAGACTTGAGACCGGCCCGGGCCAGTTTGATGGCGGTGGACAAGGACTCGATGGCCGGATCCTGACCGAACACGGTCATCTTCAGATCACGTTCAAGATTACGCAGCAAGTCCTTGTCGCTGCTGGAAACGCTCTTCGGCGGAATCCTTGCGATCTTGGCCACCACGTCTTCGATTTCATGCACATCGATGGTCTTCTTGCGCTGGTCCTCAGTGACCAGACGCTGGCTGGCACCGGCTTCATCAATCACATCAATGGCCTTGTCCGGCAGATGGCGGTCGGTGATATACCGATCTGCCATTTCCGCAGCTACCCGCAACGCCTGATCGGTGTACTCCAGATCGTGGTGTTTCTCGAAATGGGACTTGAGGCCCCGCAGGATCTGGTAGGTGTCATCCACGGAAGGCTCGTTCACGTCGATTTTCTGGAAACGACGCGCCAGGGCGCTATCTTTCTCGAAAATGCCACGGAACTCACTGAACGTCGTGGAACCGATGCAGCGCAGCTCACCGGAACTGAGCATCGGCTTGAGCAGATTGGAGGCATCCATGACACCGCCGGACGCAGAACCCGCGCCAATGATGGTGTGGATCTCGTCGATAAACAGGATCGCATGGTCCTCTTTTTTGAGCTCCGCCAGCAGCCCCTTGAGCCGCTTCTCGAAGTCACCCCGGTACTTGGTACCGGCCAGCAGTGCACCCAGATCCAGGGAGTAAACCACCGCGTCGGAGATCACCTCCGGCACCTGACCGTCCACAATGCGCTTGGCCAGGCCTTCGGCGATAGCCGTCTTGCCGACACCAGCCTCACCCACCAGCAGGGGATTGTTCTTGCGGCGGCGCACCAGAATCTGCACCACACGCTCTACCTCATGCTCGCGACCGATCAGCGGATCGATCCGGCCCTGGCGGGCCTGTTCGTTGAGGTTGGTTGCGTAACTTTCCAGGGGACGGGAGGAACCGCCCTCTTCGCCCATCTCTTCCTGGCCGTGCTGTTCCTGATGGTCCGCATCTTCTGCGCCCTGCACCCGGGAAATTCCGTGGGACACAAAATTGACCACATCGATGCGGGCAATGCTCTGCTTCTTGAGCACATACACAGCCTGACTTTCCTGCTCACTGAAGATAGCCACCAGCACATTGGCACCGGTCACTTCTTTCTTGCCGGAAGACTGGACGTGGAAAACCGCCCGCTGCAACACGCGCTGGAAGCCCAGTGTCGGCTGGGTTTCACGCTCGCTGTCGCTGCTTGGAATCAGCGGTGTAGTGGAGTCGACAAATTCGGTCAGCTCGTCTTCCAGCTGCTGCAGGTCAGCCCCGCAGGCCTTGAGGACACCCACTGCCGATTCATTTTCCAGCAGGGCCAGCAGCAAATGCTCCACGGTCATGAACTCATGACGCTTTTCGCGGGCATTCTTGAAGGCCGAATTCAGCGTAATTTCTAGATCTTTGCTCAGCATGGGCCACCCCAAAGTCTTTCAGTCTGCGCGTTCAATCTCGCAGAGCAACGGATGTTCACATTCCGAAGAATACTGGTTTACCTGTGCTGCCTTCGTCTCGGCAATATCACGGGTATACACACCACATACGGCTTTTCCCTGTGTATGGACGAGCAGCATTACCTGGGTCGCCTTCTCCTCGTTCATTCCGAAGAATGTCATCAGGACCTCAACCACGAAATCCATCGGCGTATAGTCGTCGTTCAGCAGTATGACCCGAAAACGTGCCGGACGTTTCAGGGCCGGCTTGTCCGGAGCAACACTCAGATCGTCCTGTCGATCCGGATCTTCGTTACCCTCCTGATTTAATACTAGTAGAGAATTCTGGATAGTCCGCATGATTCTTTAACCGGTTTATCGGTGCCTCACATTGATAAGATGGCTGCACGCCCTCAGCTTTTCAAGGCGGCCAGCGAAGGGACAAGCCTAACACGCCCGGAACCGGAACGTGGACGGCAAATCAGAGTTGCCCGCCAGGCCCCGCCGGGGCTGGTACGTGCACTGGTTAACACTGTTCCAATGATACCCTTTCAGGACCTACAAGAACTACATATTCTGCCGGTACGGACTATTGACTCTGAATAAATATTGGTCAACAGTACGTCATAGAATGTAAAATAATGTTAAGTGACGCATTTCACATACCGGGCAATGCATCAGCCACTGCCCCCTAAGTGACAGCGCCACGGCCAGGCCGGGCACTTGTCCGGCTCGCGGCCCCAAAAAAAGCCAGCTAATAACAACGACAGACGAAGAACAGGGGAGTTCATCATGCCTAGAGGCAAGGTAAAGTGGTTTAATAATGCCAAGGGGTACGGCTTTATTATCGAGGAGGGCTGCAGTGATGACCTGTTCGCCCACTTCTCCTCGGTACAGATGGACGGCTACAAAACCCTGAAAGCCGGCCAGTCGGTCACCTTCGAGAAGAAGCCCAGTGACAAGGGCATCCACGCGGTCAACATCGTTCCGGATGACGTGCCCCAGAAGGCGCAGACTTCTGATCAGAACGAGGCCAGCGGAGACCAGGATCGCAAGGATGACGGTTACGGGGATCACCCGCGGGCTGCCAACGCCTGAGGCTCCGGTTTCCGCCTGATTTAACCCGGGCTTCCCGGTCCGGCTTCGGGCGCTCTGCGCCTGCGGCCGGCCAAAAACTTCTCTGGCCGGTGCTGTCCTCCACAGGTCGGCTGCGATAGCCTTATGTCCGTGCTATCCGGATCACTTTCTATCCTCTCCCGGATTCGCTACCCTGAACGCCCCGGATCAAACACCACTTCCACCATTGCCGGTAATCTCTGCCGATGGCCAGCCTCATTCTGTTCAACAAGCCGTTCCAGGTGATGTGCCAATTCACCGACGACCGCGGACGGGCTACTCTCGCGGATTATATTGCCGTGCCGGACGTGTACCCGGCAGGCAGACTGGACTACGACTCCGAGGGACTGCTTCTGCTCACCGGTGACGGTCGCCTGCAGCACCGGATAAGCTCACCGGATCAGAAGATGCCCAAGACCTACCTTGTGCAGGTGGAGGGTCAGATCAGTGACCAGGCCCTGGGACTGCTCCGCAATGGTCTGGAATTACCTGACGGACCAACCCGCCCTGCCCGGGTCAAACGGGTCAAGGCACCGGATCTGTGGCCACGCAACCCGCCAATCCGCCAGCGCGAATCGGTACCCACCTGCTGGATCGAAATCACCATCAGTGAAGGTCGCAACCGGCAGGTCCGGCGCATGACGGCGGCTACCGGCTTTCCGACGCTGCGGCTGATCCGCACCCGTATCGGGGACTGGGAGCTGGGCTCATTAATGCCCGGCGAGCATCGCATCACCGAAGTGCACCTGCCGGCACCACCGGCCAGAAACAAGGCGAAACCCCGTAACAGAAAGCCCGGCCCCGGCCGCAAACCGAACAGGAGACAGTCTTGATGACATGGACACCTCACGCCACCGTGGCGGTGATCGTCGAGGATCACCAGAACCGCTTTCTGGTTGTGGAGGAGCGCAGCCGGGGTCAGGTGGTATTCAATCAGCCAGCCGGCCATGTGGAACAGGATGAGCCCATCCTGCAGGCGGCTCACCGGGAAACCCTTGAAGAAACCGGCTGGGAAATCGAGCTTCAGCACTTCATCGGCCTCTACACCTACAAGGCACCGGCCAACGGGGTAACCTATTACCGCTTCTGCTTCTCTGCCCGCCCGGTCCGCAAGGCAACCGACCAGCTCGATGACGATATTATTGCCGCCCACTGGATGACCCCGGAAGCCATCGGGAATCTTGGCGGCCAGCTGCGCAGCCCGCTGGTACTCCGTTGTATAGAAGATTACCGAAAGGGGCGGCGTTTTCCGCTGGATGTGATCGTCGACCAACAGACTTGATCACCCATCAATGGTAGAATCGCGGGTTTTTACCGGCTTTCAGATTCGTTATGAGCAAATCCCCCGAAGAAACCCGCGTTATTGTCGGCATGTCCGGCGGTGTCGATTCCTCCGTGGCAGCCTGGCTGCTGAAAGACCAGGGCTACCAGGTGGAAGGCCTGTTCATGAAGAACTGGGACGAAGACGACGGCACCGAGTACTGTACCGCCATGGACGACCTGGCGGATGCTCAGGCGGTCGCCGATACCATGGGTATCACCCTGCACACCGCCAGCTTCTCCGATGAGTACTGGGACCGGGTGTTCGAACACTTCATCGCAGAATACAAGGCAGGTCGCACCCCTAACCCCGACATTCTGTGTAACAAGGAAGTGAAGTTCCGGGCCTTCCTGGACTATGCCCTGACCCTGGGTGCCGATTACATCGCCACCGGCCACTACGCCCGCCGCCGCGTGCCCGCTGAAGAACCCGATACAGCGCAACTGCTCAAGGGCCTGGACAACAACAAGGACCAGAGCTACTTCCTGCATGCGGTCTCCGGTGAACGGATTGCCCGCACCCTCTTTCCGGTCGGAGAACTGGAGAAGCCGAAGGTCCGGGAGATTGCCGCGGAACAGGGCTTTGTCACCCACGACAAGAAAGATTCGACCGGCATATGCTTCATCGGCGAGCGCAAATTCAGGGACTTTCTCAAGCAATATATTCCGGCACAGCCCGGCGACATCGAGACCCCGGATGGCCAGGTCATCGGCACCCACCAGGGACTGATGTACCACACCATTGGCCAGCGCCAGGGTCTGGGCATTGGCGGGCTCAGCAACTTCAACGATGAACCCTGGTATGTGGCGGAAAAGGATCTCGACCGTAATGTATTGATTGCCGTGCAGGGCAAGCAGCATCCCCTGCTGTTCTCCCGCGGCCTGCTGACCGGTGAAGTTGACTGGATCAGTGGCGAAGCACCGGCGGACAGCTTCCGCTGCAAGGCCAAGACCCGCTACCGCCAGCCCGATCAGGACTGCACCGTTACCCGCACAGAGCATGGTTTCCGGGTGGTGTTCGATGAAGCGCAGCGGGCGGTAACCCCCGGACAGTCCGTGGTGTTCTATGACGGCGAAGTGTGCCTGGGCGGTGGCGTGATCGAAACCACCTGGCGTGACCAGCAAGCGGCCGACGAACAGCCTGATGCCCGGGAGGCTGCGCAATGAGCCACAGCCTCGAAGAACGCACCATCGCCCTGGCCGGGGTCTTCCAGGCCGCCACGCTGGTGCAGCAGATTGCCCGCACCGGTCGCTTCCATGAAGCGACCCTGGAAACGTCCCTGCGGTCCCTGTTCGCCACCGACCCGGCCAACACCCTGGATGTGTTCGGCGGAGAGCTGCGCGACATCCGTGAGGGGCTCACGGCCCTTCACAGCGTCATGGGCAAGCAGGGCAAGCCGGACGATATCGAAGTGCTCCGTTACGCCCTCAACCTGGTGCACCTGGAATCCCGCCTCAATCGCAAGCCGGAAATGCTGGACATTATCGGCGAACGCATCGACCAGGCGCGCCACACCGCTGCCCATTTCGGTTACCTCCACGGCAACCTGGTGGGCAATCTGGCTTCCATTTACCAGGACACGATCAGCACGTTCCGGCTGCGTATCCAGGTCAGCGGAGAACCGGCCATCCTGCAACAGGAAGAAAACGCAGCCCGGGTACGTGCAGCCCTGCTGGCCGGAATACGCGCAGCCGTGCTGTGGCGGCAGACCGGTGGCCGGCGCTGGCAACTGGTGTTTTCACGGGGCCGTGTTGTAGACATGGCCCGAAAACTGGCCGACCAGGCAAACGCGTCGGTTTACCACTGATTCCCCCCGGCCGCTGGTGTATCATAGCGGCCTTTTCCCAGAACAGTCTGATTGTGACAAATTGCGAGGTTATTGATGGAACTCACCGCCCTGACAGCCATTTCCCCGGTAGACGGACGCTACGGAAGCAAGGTCAAAGTATTCCGTGAAATCTTCAGTGAATATGGCCTGATCAGGAACCGGGTGACCGTCGAGATCCGCTGGCTGCAGAAGCTGGCAGCCCACCCCGCCATCACCGAAGTGCCGGCGTTCTCCGCCGGGGCCAACGCCTTCCTGGACAAGATGGTCAGTGAGTTCAGCCTGGCCGATGCCGAGCGGATCAAGGAAATCGAGCGCACCACCAACCACGATGTCAAAGCGGTGGAGTATCTGATCAAGGAGAAGATCGCCGAGGTTCCCGAGCTTCACGCTGTCACCGAGTTTGTCCACTTTGCCTGCACCTCCGAGGACATCAACAACCTGTCCCACGCCCTGATGCTGCGCGAAGGACTGGATCACGGCCTGCTGCCGGGTATGGAAAAAGTGGTCGACAAGCTGGCTGAACTGGCAAAAGAGCACGCCGAACAGCCCATGCTTTCCCGCACCCATGGCCAGACCGCCTCCCCCACCACCGTGGGCAAGGAACTGGCCAACGTGGTGTACCGCCTGCGCCGGCAGCTCAACCAGATCAAGGCAGTGGAGCTGATGGGCAAGATCAACGGTGCGGTGGGCAACTACAACGCCCACCTGTCCGCCTACCCCGAGGTAGACTGGGCGGCCAACGCCAGGGAGTTTATTGAAAGCCTGGGCCTGGACTGGAACCCGTACACCACCCAGATCGAGCCCCACGACTACATCGCCGAGCTGTACGATGCCGTTGCCCGCTTCAACACCATCCTGATCGACCTGGACCGGGATATCTGGGGTTATATCTCCCTGGGCTACTTCAAGCAGAAGACCGTGGCCGGCGAAGTGGGCTCCTCAACCATGCCCCACAAGGTAAATCCCATCGACTTCGAGAACTCCGAAGGCAACCTGGGGATTGCCAACGCGATCTTCGGCCACCTGTCCGCCAAGCTGCCGATTTCCCGCTGGCAGCGTGACCTGACCGACTCCACCGTATTGCGTAATCTGGGTGTCGGCTTCGCCCACAGCCTGATTGCCTATGAGGCCAGCCTGAAAGGCCTGGGCAAGCTGGAGATCAACCCCGCGCGTCTGAACGAAGACCTTAACCACGCCTGGGAAGTGCTTGCGGAGCCGATCCAGACCGTGATGCGTCGTTACAACATCGAAAAGCCTTATGAGAAGCTCAAGGATCTGACCCGTGGCAAGGCCATGACCCCGGAAGTCATCAAAAACTTCGTAGAGGGTCTGGAGATTCCGGACGAGGCCAAAGCCGAGCTGCGCGCCCTGACCCCGGACAACTACATCGGTAACGCGGTAGCCCAGGCCAAAAACATCTAGCGGGAGCAACACCATGGAAATGCTTGGCGGACTCACAGCCTCTGAATTCTTGCGGGACTACTGGCAGAAAAAGCCACTGGTTATCCGCCAGGCGTTTCCCGGCTTTACCTGCCCGATTGATGCCAACGAGCTGGCCGGCCTGGCCTGCGAGGAGGCGGTGGAATCCCGCCTGGTGATCGAGGAGGAAAACGGCAAGCCCTGGCAGCTGCACAACGGCCCCTTTTCTCCGGAACGTTTCAGCCAGCTACCGGAGCAGGACTGGACCCTGCTGGTGCAGGGACTGGACCACTGGGTGCCGGAGATCGCCGATCTGCTGGAGCATTTCCGCTTCATCCCCAACTGGCGGCTTGACGACATCATGGCCAGTTACGCCCCGAAAGGCGGCAGCGTGGGCCCCCATTTCGACCAGTATGATGTTTTCCTGCTGCAGGCACAGGGCCACCGGCGCTGGACCTTCGGCGGACACTGCGACCACACCTCGCCCCGGGTGCAAGGTACCCCGCTGCGCATCCTGAGCAGCTGGGACGGCGAGGAAACCGCCACTCTCGGGCCCGGCGACATGCTGTACCTGCCACCGGGCATCGGTCATCACGGGGTGGCGGAAGACGATTGCATTACCCTGTCCGTGGGCTTCCGGGCACCGTCCATGGATGACATCCTGACCGGATTCACCGATTTTCTCTGCGCCCGTTCCGATGTCAGCGACCACCTGTCCGACCCGGACCTTCAGGTACAGGACAACCCTGGCACCATCAATCCGGCGGTTATCAGTCAGCTCGACACCCTTATCCGCGAACGCATCGGTGACCAGCGGCAACTGGCCCTCTGGTTCGGCCAGTACTCCACCGCGCCCAAGAGCACCGATATCGTCGCACCCCCCGAGGAACCCCTCACGGAAGAGAGCTTTCGGGAACTGGTGGCCGAGGCTGCGCCACTTCGCTGGAACGAAGGCTCCCGTTTTGCCTATTATGAATTCGAGGACGAAACGGCTCTGTTTGTCGACGGAGAGCAGTACCTGTTGCGCGGCGATGCCCGGCCGGTAGCTCCGTTGCTCTGCAAGGCATCCATGATCAACCTGCCGGATTTACAACCGTTTCTGGATGACCCGGCAATAACGGGCCTGCTGACCCACTTGTTCAACCAGGGATCACTCTACTTCGAATGAATCTGCGGTTCCGCAAATACAGCTGGCAACTGGCTCCCGGTCAGGTACGGGAGATCCGCGAGCGCGTGTTCATCAGGCAACAGTCGGTGCCTCCGGAGCTGGAATGGGATGACACGGACGAAATCGCCGACCATTACCTGGCGGTGCTGCCAGACAACACCCCGGTAGCGACGGCTCGGGTGTTCTCCACCCTCGAGGAAACTGCTCACATCGGCCGGATGGCGGTTCTCCCGGAATACCACGGCCAGGGTATTGGTGCCGCCCTGCTGCAGCACGTAATGCGGGACAATGCCCGGCGCTATCCCCGGGTTGAACTCTCCGCCCAGGTTCAGGCCGTCGATTTCTATCAGCGGTGCGGCTTTCACGTGTGCTCGGACACCTACGAGGATGCGGGCATTCCCCATGTGGATATGCGTTGCCTGGCCCCTGCGGCGCTGGTGAACGCCCTGGATGAGCCGGACCATAGCCCCGCACCTTTGCTGACCGGCATGGACGAGCGGGTTTGGCGCTTCACATCCGAACCGGAGCTGATCCCCCTGCTCGACAGTGTCGCCGGTCAGGCCTCGCGAACGATCTGGATTTATGATCGCCTGCTGGAACACAGCATTTACGACCGGCCGACGTTGCGGCAGATTCTCTCGGACCTCGCCCGCCGGCACCGGGCCAGTGAAGTGCGCATCCTGATCCATGACGACAAGCCGCTGGTAAAACGCCGCCACGGATTAGTGGAGCTGATCCGCCGTCTGCCCAGCCACATGACACTGAAACTGGTTAACACAGACTACCCCTGTGAGGATACCGCGTTTCTGCTGGCCGACAGCGAAAGCCTGATTTACCGCCATGACGGGGCAAGACCGGCAGGCTTTGCCAGCTTCAGCCATGCCGGCCGCGTCCGGCAACTGGCGGAAGCCTATCAACGCATGTGGGAAGTGGCACGGCCATCCATTGAGCTGCGTGAACTACCGCTCTGAGTGGAACACCCGCTGGGTATCGGCCGACTCGAACTGGGTACCGAAAGGTGCAAACTCCTCGTCTACCTCTTCCGCCACTTCGGCGATCAAACGGCGCAGCCACTGGTGATCAGGGTTGTGCTGAAGTAACGGGCTCCAGGCCATTTTCAGTTCGAACGGCGGGATCTCAAAGGGTGGCACCTTGACCACCAGATCCGGATTGTCCCTCTGCAGCCAGGCAGCCCTGGACGGGAGAGTCGCAATCAGGTCATGCTGCTCCGCCAGCAACATGGCCACCTGATAATGGCGGGTAAACACCGAAATACGTCGCTTGCGGCCGATCAGGGACAGGGCTTCATCCACCCAGCCGAGACGCTGAACATCCTTGGGGTTCACCCCCACCCCGACCCCGAAACCGGTCTTGCTGACCCAGATATGACTGCCATCAAGGTAGGCATCCAGAGTGAACGGTTGTTTGAGCACCGGATTGCGGGCACTCATCAGGCAGGCAAAATATTCGGTCCATAGGGTTTTCTGATGGAATGACTGGGGAATCTTGTCAAAGCGGTTGATGGCCATGTCCAGCCGGCCCTGCTCAAGATCCAGAAAATCCACGTCACTGGGTGTCAGCACATCCAGCGTCACCTGCGGAGCCTCCTGGCGGATCCGGCGCAATACCCGGGGCATCAGGCAGGATTCCGCATAGTCACTGGCCATGATGCGGAATACCCTCTGGCTGTCCTGGGCTGAGAAGGCCGTCTTTTCCTGCACCGCCTGCTCGATATCGAAAAGGATGCTCCGCACCATGGGTTGTAATTCGGCAGCCCGCTCCGTTGCCGTCATGCCCTCACTGGTGCGCACCAGCAGCGGGTCGCCAAACAGATCCCGGAGTCGTCGCAGGCCATTACTCATGGCCGGCTGGGTGATGCCCAGATGATTGGCCGCCTTGGTAACGTTCTTTTCGCGCAGCAGCACGTCCAGGTAAACCAGCAGGTTCAGATCCACCCTGGAAATATCCATACACCCTCTCTTTGCCCGGGAACATTCACGCTGTTTATGATAACAAATCAGATGATAGAATTCCGGAATACCAGATCGGAACTCTGTCACATTTCTAAACGGTGGATCCGCCCTGTTTCTGCTAACCTCAAAGGAATAGGTGGATTTTCCGGATTACTTCAATCCGTCATCCTGTCACCCGAACACAAGGCCTGCGCAAAAACAGAATGAATACTACAACGATTGTCCTGATCCTTGCCGTTGTCGTTATTGTCTCAATCCTGCTGATTGTCGGAAGTCAGTTGAGGGAACGCAGCCGTATCGAACGGGCCCGCCGGGTCACCGCACTGGAGGACACCTATAACCGGACCCTGCGACTGCTCACTGAATTACCGGGCCAGTACCTCAATAAAGAACTCAAGCTGCTGATCATCCGGCAGATGGAGAAAGCAGCCGCCGACCTCAAATCCCTGAAAGCCGGCGAGTCAGCGGCCCAGAAGGTGCAGCAGGCCGCGCAATTACGCCAGGCAGCGGAAGCGGGAATAGACAAACAGGCACCGGTCAAGGTGGACACACCCGAGAAAAGCAAGCACATCCAGGAGCTTCTGCAGGTTCTGTTCAAGATGCTGGAGAGCATGCACAAGGCCCGTCAGATCGACGGGGCGACCGCCAAGAAAAACCTGAAGTATGTCTTGTTCCTGGTCCACAAGACCCATGCGGACCTGCACGTTTTCCGGGCTCGCGAACATGTGAAGCAGAACCAGATTCGCAAGGCCATTCACGAGTATCATCTGGCCAGTACAGAAATGAACAAATCCAGGGACAACCCTCTGGCCGTCAAGGCAATCAAGAGCTTCCGGACACGAATTGATGAACTTGAAGAAGCCGCGCGGGAGAACAACGAAGACCAGGCGGCTACCCAGGAGTCCCAGTCCAAACTTGACCGGGAATGGGATACGTTCCTGCACGACGATGAATGGAAAAAGAAAGCCGATTATGATGACTGACTGCCGGAGCTCGCCAGCAGCCGCCTGATCCCGACCGACAAGGACTGTTTTCCACCGTGCAGAACCGATTCCGCAAACGGTTATCCTACAAACTCGCACGCAATACCGTGCTGCTCGCCATGGGCGTGGGCCTGTTACTGAACCTGGTTCAGGTGGGCCTGGATTATGCCAGCGCCCGCAAGACCATGGCGGATGAAATCAGCGCCCTGCTGGAAATCAGTCACAGCCCTGCCTCCCAGATCGCCTACAACATTGATGTTCGACTGGCTGAAGAACTGCTGGAAGGTCTGCTGCATCACCCCGCAACGATCGATACCCGCATCATCGACGATAACGGTCGCACCCTGGCCGCGGTCAGCGAAAGCAGCCCCGAATCAAACTACCGCTGGTTAAGTGATCTGCTGTTCGGAGAGAGCCTTCAGTTCACCCAGGATCTTTCCGTACCCCAGGTCACAGACCTGGCCCTGGGTCGTCTGCAGGTAACCATCGATACCTACTATTACGGCACTGGCTTTCTCGAACGGGCGGCCTACACGATTTTCAGCGGCTTTGTGAAAAGTATTGTGCTATCCATGGCGCTGCTGGTGATTTTCTACTTCCAGCTCACCCGCCCCATGCTGAACGTGATCGGTGGCTTGCGGCGGGCACAGGCAGACACACCGGAGAAGGTGCGGCTGCCGATACCCGAGCAGCACCGCCATGACGAAATCGGCACCATGGTGGAGATTATCAACGATCACCTCCAGACCATCGATTCGACACTGGAAAAGCTGCGCCAGGCGGAAGCCGGCATCAAAGACTACTCCTTCCGGCTGGAACGGGAGGTAGAAGACCGCACCCGCGAGATCTCGGAAAAGAACGATGCCCTGCAACGGGGTAACCGGGCGCTGGTGCGGGCCAAGGAAGATGCGGTAAGGCGGGCCAGGGCCCGGGCCAACTTCCTGGCCAGCATGAGTCACGAGATCCGCACCCCGCTCAATGGCCTGCTCGGTATGCTGGGCCTCGCCCTGGAAAGCGAAGCCGACGAACAGCAGAAAGAGCGGATGAACATCGCCCTTGCCGCGGGCCAGAGCCTGCTGGGACTGCTCAACGACATACTGGACATCTCCAAGGTAGAAGCCGGCAAGCTCAGCCTGGAAAGTATTCCCTTCAGCCTGCGGGATCTGGCCCGGGAGTGCGCCACGCTGCACGCCCAGCAGGCTCACCGCAAGGGTATCGAAGTCATTCCGGAAATCGCCCCGGATCTGCCGGACGGCTTTCTCGGTGATCCCACCCGGACCCGCCAGATTCTCAACAATCTGCTGAGTAACGCCATCAAGTTCACAGACGACGGCACGGTGACCCTGCGCATCGGATTCCGCGAAGGTCATGTGCGCATTGAAGTGATCGACACCGGTATCGGCATGTCAAAAGAAGGTATGCACCGGATATTCTCCCCCTTCTCACAGGCAGACTCGGACACCACCCGGTTGTACGGCGGTACCGGCCTGGGCCTGACCCTGTGTCGGCAACTGGTGGAGCGTATGCACGGACAGATCACCGTCGACTCTGAAGAGAATGTGGGTACCCATTTCACGGTCACACTGCCATTGCCGGTTTACGAGCCGTCCCGCAGTGAACCGGGCGACCAGGCCCCCGCCCTGCCGGAAGCCGGAGGAATAACACCCAGAGAGGATTTGTCACGGGGGCTGAGAATCCTTCTGGTAGAAGACAACGAAGTTAACCAGATGGTGGCAACCGGCATTCTGAAACGCATGGGGCATTCCGTGATGACGGCCGGGAATGGCGCGGAAGCACTGGAATTCCTGCAATCCGATGCGCATCCGGTGGATCTGGTCCTGATGGATTGCCAGATGCCGGTTATGGATGGCTATCAGGCCACCCGGCAGATCCGCCGGGACCCGGCCCTGCGGACACTACCCATCGTCGCGGTCACAGCCAATGTGATGCAGGGGGATCGGGAGGAATGCCTGGCCTCGGGCATGAACGATTACATAACCAAGCCCTACAACCGCAAAGAGCTGCAGAAAATCCTTAATCGCTGGGCTCCCCAGGACCTTCAAGCTGACTGACCAGCGCGCGCAACTGGTCCCGAAGCGCCATCAGTTTCTCCAACTCGATCCCGGTGCCACACAACATGTCACCGGGCACGGAGCGGGCCTGCTCGCGCAGTGCATTGCCCTCATCGGTGGGCCGGACCTCCACCACCCGTTCATCCCTGACACTGCGGTTACGGGACACCAGGCCGCGCTCCGCCAATCGTTTGAGCAGCGGTGTCAGTGTGCCCGAGTCCAGACGCAAGCGACGGCCCAGCTCTGACACGGGGACACCGTCCCTGCCCTGGCCGGCTTCGGCCTCCCACAGCACCAGCATCACCAGATACTGCGGATAGGTCAGACCGAGCTTGTCGAGCAACGGCCGGTACCGGGCAGTCACCGCCCGGTTGGCCGCATAAAGCGCGAAACAGAACTGGTTATCCAGAGCCAGAACGGAATCGTCCTGCATGTTCATTGGAGCTTCAGACACTACAGCAGCGCCTCGATATCCTTGCGAATCTCCTCGGGCTTGGTCTTCGGCGCGTAGCGGCCAACCACTTCACCGTCCCGGTTGACCAGGAACTTGGTGAAGTTCCATTTGATCTTTTCGGAACCCATGAGCCCCCGGGCCTCTTTTTTCAGATAGTTGAACAAAGGATGGGCATTATCCCCGTTGACATCAATTTTCGAGAACATGGGGAAATCCACACCATAGTTCATGCTGCAGAACTGGCCGATTTCCTGCTCGTCCCCGGGATCCTGGCTGAGAAACTGGTTACAGGGAAAGCCCAGCACGGTCAGCCCCTTGTCAGCCAGATCGCTGTGGAGCGACTGGAGTCCTTCAAACTGCGGCGTAAATCCGCACTTGGAGGCAGTATTGACGATCAGCAGCACCTGACCTTTGTAGTCCGCGAGTGAACGTTCCTTTCCCTTGATATCCACGGCCTGGAAATCGTAAACCGATGTGGAAGACATGTTCCTTTCCTCTGGTTATTTAATTGTGTGCAATTACATTGTGCACAACCTTTATGCCGGCTGGCAACACCGAACGGTGTATCCGGATCCGGTTTGTGCACCCGCATATGCCACACTGCCATAATTCATCACTATTGCCCCTGTTGTATGGGGCCTTTGCTCGGCTAGAATAGAATTTTTACGCAACCCCCGGAGATACAACTTCTTATGCAGAACTACAGCAAATCCACAAAGCTCGACAACGTCTGTTACGAGATTCGGGGCGTGGTTCTGCGGGAAGCGAGAAGGCTTGAGGAAGAAGGCCACCGGGTGATGAAGCTCAACATCGGCAACCCTGCCGCTTTCGAGCTGGATATTCCCGAGGAAATCCAGCAGGACGTGATCTACAACATGCAGATGGCCCAGGGTTATGTGGAATCCAAGGGTCTGTTCTCCGCCCGCAAGGCGGTGATGCACTATTGCCAGCAGCGGGGTATCGACAAGGTTGATATCGACGACATCTATCTCGGCAACGGGGTCAGCGAACTGATCGTCATGTCCATGCAGGCCCTGCTGAACACAGGCGACGAAGTGCTGATTCCGGCTCCGGACTATCCCCTGTGGACGGCCGCTGTCACCCTTTCCAGTGGGCGACCGGTGCATTACCACTGCGACGAGCAGCAGGACTGGTTCCCGGATCTTGACGACATCCGCAGCAAGATCACACCCAGAACCAAGGCGATTGTGCTGATCAACCCCAACAACCCGACAGGTGCTGTCTACTCCAGAGAGCTGCTTGAAGAGGTGGTTGAACTGGCCCGTCAGCACAACCTGGTGATCCTGTCCGACGAGATCTACGACAAGATTCTGTATGACGGCACCGAGCACGTCTCTACCGCCTCTCTGGCAGACGATGTGCTGTTCTTTACCTATAACGGCCTGTCCAAAAACTACCGGGCCGCTGGCTACCGATCTGGCTGGATGATTATCAGCGGGGCCAAACACCGGGCAAAGGGCCTGATTGAAGGCATCGAGATGCTGTCCAATATGCGCCTGTGCGCAAACGTACCGGCGCAACTGGCCATCCAGACGGCGCTGGGCGGTTACCAGTCCATCAATGATCTGGTCGCACCGGGTGGCAGGCTTTATGAACAGCGCGAAGCCGCCTGGCGAACCCTGAACGACATCCCCGGGGTAAGCTGCGTGAAGCCCAAGGGCGCGCTCTATCTGTTCCCGAAGCTTGACCCGAAACGGTTCCCGATCGTGGACGACGAAAAACTCGTGCTGGACCTGCTGCTGCAGGAGAAAATTCTGCTGGTGCAGGGTTCCGCCTTCAACGTGACGGACAAACAGCATCTGCGGGTGGTGTTCCTGCCAAGGGAGGATGCCCTTGAGGATGCCATGACCCGCTTCGGCAACTTCCTGTCCGACTACCGGGTGTAGGGCGACGCACCATGGCTGATATCCACATCGAGGAATTCTACAAGGATACCGCCGTTGCCTTGGCCCAGCTCTATGCGGCCTTTCCCCGGCGCATCAACCTGTTCGTGGAAGACATTGCAGGGCCGGACGAGCCGGATGAGTTCGGCCTGCACAGCAAGCGCCACATGGCCTGTTTCGGTGCCCTGCTCTGGCTCGAAGAGGAAGGGCTGATACGCTACGTGGATACCATTCGCCAGGAAGCGCTGGACCAGGCGGTGCTGAGCCACACAGCCTTCACCCGGCTGAGCGCCCCGGCACCCACCGAGCTGCTGAACCAGCCACCCGCCAGACCGCCGGAGGAGAGCCTGCCAGGATCGGTGCGCCAGGACCTGTCTACCCACATCCACCTTATACGGGAAGCCCTGCGGCGCGGCACTTCCGCCCAGATCAGTCAGGTCATGCAGCAAGTGTTTTTCCGGGACCAGCCCTGATCCACCCGCCCATTAAATCGCCGTAATACCATTGAGAACGGCCAGGCCAGTCCTATATACACAACGTACTTCCGGATACGGATAACGAGTCAGGACCAAACCATGAGAATTCTGCTTTTTCTTGCTACCAACCTGGCGGTGATTGTGGTCGCCAGCTTCACCCTGAAGCTGCTGGGGGTAGATAGCTACCTTGCCCAGAACGGCATCCAGTATGGCTCGCTGCTGGCCTTCGCAGCAGTCTTCGGGTTTGCCGGTGCCATTATATCCCTGCTGATTTCCAAGCCGATGGCGAAGTGGAGCACCAAGGCGCAGGTGATTGAAAATCCTCGCACACCAGCAGAACGCTGGCTGGTGGATACCGTGCGGGAGCTGTCCAAAAAGGCAGGCATTGGCATGCCCGAGGTGGCGATCTTCCCCGCCTCACAATCCAACGCTTTCGCCACCGGATGGAACCGGAACCAGGCTCTGGTGGCCGTCAGTGAGGGCTTGTTGCACCGTTTTGACAAGGAAGAAATCCGCGCCGTGCTGGGCCATGAGATCGGCCACGTGGCGAATGGAGACATGATTACCCTGGCGCTGATTCAGGGGGTGGTGAATACCTTTGTAATCTTTGCCTCACGGGTCATTGGTTCTTTTGTGGACCGGGTAGTATTCAAGAACGAGAGCGGCCACGGCATCGGTTTCTTTGTGGTCAGCATCGCGGCGGAAATTGTGCTGGGTATATTGGCCAGTACCATCGTCTTCTGGTTCTCCCGCCGCCGGGAGTTCCGTGCGGATATTGCCGGAGCGGAACTGGCCGGCCGTGGAGCCATGATCAGCGCCCTGGCACGACTGAAACAGGAGAGCGAGGTGCCGGACCAGATGCCCGACTCCCTTCAGGCTTTTGGTATCAATCGTGGCGCGAGAGGCGGACTGAGCGCCCTGTTCATGACCCATCCGCCGCTGGAAGACCGTATCGCAGCGTTACAGAACGCCGGTCGGTAAGCTTTTCAGACCTTGACCTTGAACCCCAGGGCACGGAACGTGTCCTGGGAGGATTTGCAGGCCCCCTTGAGCTGGATTTTCAGGCTTGAGAACTCCCGACGCACCGGGTAATCCCGACGCAGACGGTCAAACCCCTCCCGGCGCTGTTGTTCGTCACCGTTCAATACCAGCCGCATCCGGGCATCGTCGCTACGGGGATCGTAGCAGGCCCGCATGGCGCGATTTGCGGCATCCATTTCTGCCGCAGACCCGGTGAAGGACATCTTGCTCAGGGGCGGTTCCGGCAGGAACTGGCCGGCCTGTTTGCGTGCGGGCAGGCCAAGATACTGGCTGACCGCCTGGTAGATACTCTCCACCCCCATCACCTTGCCTTCCAGGCTGTAGCCGGCAATGTGGGGGGTCGCCAGCCAGCAATGACTCGCCAGCCCGGGCAGAATCGCCGGTTCGTTCTCCCAGACATCCAGCACCACGGCCGGTGCATCACCGGCTTCCAGTCGAGCCAGCAAGGCCTGATTGTCCACCACCTCACCGCGACTGGTATTGATCAGCAACTGCCCGGATCCCAGGGCCTGTATCCGGGACTCATTCATCAGGTGCCAGGTCGGGTAGTCCCCATCCCGGTTCAGCGGCGTGTGGAAAGTCACCACATCACAGCCGAGCACCTCGTCCAGATCGACAAACTGTTCGGCATTATCCGGCTCGGCTTCCGCCCTGGGGGGATCACAGAGCTTCACCGTGAAATCCAGACGATCAAGTCTTCTGCCCAGCTCTCCGCCAACATTGCCGGCACCAACAATACCCACTGACAGATCCGTCCAATCTTCTATCCCGGAACGTTCGGCCCAGAGCGACAGCACCGCGAGAATATACTCCACCACGCTGTTGGCATTGCAGCCAGGTGCCGCAGAAAAACGGATGCCCTGTTGCTGAAGATAATCAAGATCCACATGATCGGTACCGATGGTGGTGGTACCCACAAAACGCACCCGACTACCTTTGAGCAACGCCTCGTCCACCCGGGTAACGGAACGCACCAGCAGTATATCCGCATCCCGAACCTGTTCCGCCGTCATGGAACGGCCGGACACCGCCCGCACTTCGCCGATATCCGCAAAGAACGAATCAAGGTGGGGAATATTCTCGTCGGCAACAATCAACATGGCAGTTTCCGTTATCCCTGGTTGCGTCTCGGTGGTCGTCCACCACGGTTTCCGGAGGGCGGTCTGCGCCGGCCCCGCTTGCGGCTGATCGGCGGATTCGGCATCGCCTCGCTCAGCGACTCATCGGGCACAGCGGTGGTCAGCTTCTGGCTGATGTATTTCTCAATGGCCGGCAGTGAAAACGCATCATCCTCACCCGCGAAACTGATGGACACCCCGGTTTTGCCGGCACGACCGGTTCGCCCGATACGGTGCACGTAATCCTCGGCACTGTCCGGCAGGTTGTAGTTGAATACGTGGGTAACACCATCCACATGGATGCCCCGCCCGGCCACATCGGTAGCCACCAGCACCTGGATCTCGCCCTTTTTGAAACGGTCGAGGGTTTTCAGGCGCTTGTTCTGGGGGATCTCACCGGACATCAGGGAGACAGTCACCCCCTGATTCTTGAGGTCTTCCTCCAGATCCCGGCATTGATCCCGGCGGTTGGCGAACACAATGGCCTTCTCTACCTCCGGTCGCTTGAGGTAATTGACCAGCACCGGAAGCTTCTCGTCATCGCCCACCAGGTAGACGGTCTGCTCGACCCGCTCAGCGGTTTTCTGCTCCGGCTCGATTTCCACAAACTCGGCATTCTGGGTCCACATGGATGCCAGGTTGAGCACATCCTGGTTAAAGGTGGCACTGAACAGCAGGGTCTGGCGGTCGGACTTGGGCGTACAGTGGCGGAGGATCCGCTTCACGTCGGGGATGAAGCCCATATCCAGCATACGGTCCGCTTCGTCCAGAATCAGCATGTCGATCTGATCCAGGTACACATCCCGTGAGCCGAGGAAATCAATCAGCCGTCCGGGCGTGGCCACCAGAATATCCACAATACCGTTCTGCAACTGGTCCCGTTGACGGTCGTAGTTCATCCCGCCAACCACACTGACCACGGTATGGCCGGTGTACTCGCACAACTCTTCCGCATCCTTGGCAATCTGCATGGCCAGTTCCCGGGTGGGGGCCAGCGCCAGAATGCGTGGTTCGGAAGCAAAACGATCGGATTCGGGGATCGGCGTTTCCAGCATGCTCTGGATCGCGGTGATCAGGAAGGCTGCGGTCTTGCCGGTCCCGGTCTGGGCCTGGCCGATCAGATCGCTGCACGCCAGAGTCCAGGGGAGGGTTTCCGCCTGAATATCGGTGCAATACTCAAAACCTATCTTGCTGATGGCATCCTGGAGGCGCTGATCCAGGTTGAGATCCCGGAAGCGAACCCCGGCATCGGGTTTCTTGTTTGTCATAGAGTCCTGTTTACCTTTTCGTCAGAGCCCGGCAAAAGAGACGGGAGGCGTTCTGCCTCCCGTTGCCAGGCCGCATCAAATGTTCCGGTGGTGCCGTAAAATGCTTTCAGAGTATCGAAAAACCGCGCTGCGCGAAGGGGCAAACCTTGTTCCAGATAATGATTGGCCTGCTGCCAGACATTCCGGTGAAACCCGGACTCGTCACAGGCACCATCGCCGGACAGGTTATCGACACTGATGTGGAATCGTGAGCCCGCAGCCACTGAAAACAACCATTCCAGCGCCTGGGGTTTCACCTCTACCTGCTCGAAAGCGCGTTGCTGATCAGACGTTCGGCCATCCGGACAATACCAGTAACCGTAATCCACCAATGTACGGCGGCGCTCGCCGGCAATGCACCAATGACTGATCTCATGCAGAGCGCTGGCAAAATACCCGTGGGCAAACACAATACGGGCCTTGTCCTGTTCGTCGGAGGCAGGCAGATATTCCGGTTCCCGGTCACCCCTGACCAGCTCCGTCTGATAATCTTCCCGGAACAGGTCATTGAACAACATGATAAGATCATTTGCGCTGTGATTCATGGCCCGGCTATTGTGCGACTTTAAACGCACCAATGCCAGCGGGAACTTTTACACAGGGGCACCGTCTACCCCACCTGTCACGCAATTCCTAAACAACCAGAGTGCCAGACACACAAGCTATGACCAGACTTCCAGTTCACAGTTACGCCGCCCTTCTGCTGGCCCTGATTCTTTTCTCCTTACCCTGGACCGGCCATGCAGCCGGCTCTTCCTCCCTGTTCGGTGGTCAACAGGACTTTCTGCCGGTGGATGAGGCGCTGCCCTTCTCCCACATGCAAGAGGAGGGTGGTATCTGGCTGACCTGGAATATCGCTCCGGAACACTACCTTTACCGGGACCGGATCGAACTCAGTGCAGAGGGAGACGCTGTCGAACTCGGGGAGCCCGAGTTTTCCCGGGCAGGCATTGCCACGGAAGACGAGTTTTTCGGGGAAGTCACCGTTTTCTATGAGCCGGTTGATGTCTGGGTTCCTGTCAGCTGGAATGGCGAGGCAAAAGATGCCGAGCTGTCCGTCCGCTACCAGGGATGTGCCAAAGCAGGCCTTTGTTATCCGCCGCAAACCCGCACCATCACCCTGACCAAAGAGGATGCCTCGCCAGCCCCGGTTCAGGCCAATAGCAGCGCTGGAAGTAATGTAGCTGGGAATAATGGAGAAAGTACCGATTGGGATACCGAGTCTGCAGGCGGCCTCGCCAATCTTCTTCAGGAACAATCCACCCTGGTGATCGCCGGCCTGTTCCTGTTACTGGGCCTGGGGCTGACCTTCACGCCCTGCGTGCTGCCCATGGTGCCGATTATCTCTTCGCTGGTGTCCGGCCGCACTACCCGCAGTACCGGACAGGCACTGGCATTGTCTGTCAGCTATGTGCTGGGTATGTCGCTGACCTACGCAGCAGCCGGCGTAATCACCGGCCTGCTGGGAGCCAGTTTCAACCTGCAGGCACAACTGCAGTCCCCGTGGGTACTCGGCACCTTTGCAGCACTGTTCGTGCTGTTCGCCCTGTCCATGTTCAATCTGTTCGATATTCAGCTACCACGTTTCCTGCGGGATCCTCTGAACAACGCAAGCCATAACCTGACCGGCGGGCGACTGCTCAGCCTGTTCGGTATCGGTGCTATCTCCGCCCTGGTGGTCTCCCCCTGCGTTTCCGCTCCCCTGGCGGGCAGTCTTCTTTATATCAGCACCACCCAGGATGCCGTGATGGGCGGTATTGCCCTGTTCGCCCTGGGCCTGGGCATGGGCATTCCACTCATTCTGGTGGCCATAGGCGGTCGTAAATACCTGCCCTCCACAGGGCACTGGATGAATGCGGTCAAGGCATTCTACGGGGTTATGCTGCTGGCGGTTGCCATCTGGCTGGTAGAACGGCTGGTGCCCGCCTGGCTGGCCCTGATGTTGTGGGGGCTGCTGGTCGCCGTGAGCGGGGTACAGTTGGGAGCCTTCGACGCAGCCAAAGCTGGCTGGGAGCGCACTCGCAAGGGGCTTGGCCTCGTAATGTTTGCCTACGGCATGGCATTGCTCGCCGGTTCCGTCTCCGGTGCCAGTGATCCGCTGGATCCACTCGCGCCCTTCACAGCGGCATCACCCTCCGTTGCATCGTCGGGCGGCGCTTTCGCCTCCGGCGAGCCCCACGAGCTGTTCGAGCGCAGCGAATCAGAAGAGGTTATCCGCAACAATATTCGTCAGGCCCAACAAAACGGACAGCCGGTGATTCTGGATTTCTACGCGGACTGGTGCATCTCCTGCAAGGTCATGGAGCGCCAGGTATTCAGTAAACCGGATGTGGTTGAAGCCCTGCAGCCGTTTCGCCGGCTTCAGATCGATATGACGGACAACACGCCGGGTCAACAGGCCCTGCTGGACGAGCTGGGACTATTCGGACCGCCGGCCATCCTGTTCTACGGTGCCGACGGCGAGGAGCTGGCCGATGCGCGGGTGCTGGGTGAAATGGACAGGGAGCAGTTTCTCAGCCATCTGCAGGAACGGGTAGGCCCGGCGCTGTAATGCACTCACCGCCCGGCGGATTACTGCCCTCGGCGGATGTAGAACAGCAACTCCTCGCCGGCTTCCTCGCTGTGCACCAGTTCATGATTGAGAAACTGGCAAAACCGGGGAATATCACGGGTGGTTGAGGGATCCGTCGCGACCACTTTCAATACGCCCCCCACGGGCACCTCTGCAATGCGGTTATGCAGCATCATCACGGGCTCCGGACAGTAGAGGCCCCGGGCATCCAGTTCAACGTCACATTGCGGTTGCGTCATGACTCTCCCTCAGGGGTGATTTTTCTCGTAAACATGCTAAATTATTGTTTATAGACATCAAAATGGAAACCATGAGGTAACCGATGATCCGGGTTTTGATTGAACGCCATATTGCCGAATCCCTTGAATCCGCCTATGAAGAGCGGTCGCGCCTGATCCTGCAGCGGGCTGTATCAGCGCCCGGTTTCATTTCCGGTGAAACCCTCGCCAATGCCCACGACCCCAACCATCGCCTGACGCTATCCAACTGGCGATCAGAGGCAGATTGGGATCGCTGGTTCCATTCTCCGGAGCGCAAGAGTCTGCTGACAGAACTGGTGCCGATGATGGATCAGGAGGAAAAAGTCACGGTGCTGCGCCAGTTCTGAACCAGAAGCATCACGCGTCACCCTTAACCGCCCGTCAGTTCTCGAGCCGTTCCAGGAAACAGGTAATTTCCTCCCGGTCATGGTAGAGATGGCGGGCGGTCAGCCGGAACGGCACTTCCGCCGTCGCCAGTCGTTCACCGATCAGTTCGCGGCAAGCCAGCCACTCTTCATAGCGTTTTTTCATGGGTAGCTTCAGGTTGAATATGGTGTAGCGACAGTGCTTGCCCGCCACCCACCGGGCTGCCAACTCAGCCGTACGTCGGGGCTTGTCCACGATATCGCATACCATCCAGTCCACTCCCCGCCTGGGCAGCCAGCTATAGCCGTCATCCCGCACGTGTTCCACCATGCCGCTGGCCATAAGGCTGTCATCCATGGGGCCGTTGTCCACGGCAATGACTTTCATTCCCTGGTTGACCAGTTGCCAGGTCCAACCGCCCGGTGCAGCCCCCAGATCCACTGCCTGGCGACCGCCACCCAGGAATTCCAGCTCCCTGCCCGCGGGAAGAAACACTTTCCAGGCTTCCTCCAGTTTGAGGGTGGAGCGGCTGGGCGCATCCGCAGGAAATTTCAGCCGCAGGATGCCGGAGGGATGCCGGGCCCGGTTACCCGCCGCGCTGACCCCGACCAGTGCCCGCTCGAAACCATTAAGCAGGATTTCCAGCTGTAACGGATGTTCGCTCTCCGGGTCTTTCACCAGCAAACCGGCTCCCCTCAGCCCCTTCGACAAGGGCGCAACCCATTTGCGGGCAAAACGACCCAGGTCCGCGTCTTCGTTGGTCTCCCCGAGTCGGACCTCCACCCGGCCCGGCTGCTTTTCCAGGGGCACCGTCTCCTTCAAACCCTCAATAACCGCTCCCACCCGGTCCGTTGCGGGTAGCTCGACTTCTGCCAGCAACAGGAACCAGTCCCGCACGAAAACCAGCTCGTCCAGGGGCAACGTTGACAGCAGCGCCTCCGCTTCCCCTTCGCCTGGAAGCGTGAACAACACCGTACCGGGCACCGGTCCCGGCCGGAAATAACCGAAACTTTCCCGGCGGGCAGCCTGATCCGTCAGTTCATTCCCGCAGTCGGCTTCAAATCCGGGTCGGCAGAACAGTATGAGAGTATCCGGTAACTTATCCATGGGCGGCCACCTGTGCCATAAAGCCTGCCGCTTCAACCGCCGCCTGACGAATCAGCGCATCCGCTTCCAGTTTCTGTTTCGCCAACGGCTTGAGGTCGTGATTGCCCCCCTCAAGCCAGTGAATGGCGACCTTGTCTCCACCAGGAACACTGCCTTCACATTCTTCACGCTTGCCAAACGGGTCGCGGCTGCCCTGGGCAATAAACAGCGGGCACCGAAGCCGGTCAAAATGATCTGTGCGCACTTTTTCCGGCTTGCCGGGCGGATGGAAGGGGTAGCCGAAACACGCTACGCCTGTGACCACCTCCGGACAGTTGTCCGAAGCAGCCAGCAGTGTTGCCATACGACCACCCATGGATTTACCCCCTATAAACAGACGGGCACCCTCGCCGGCATCCGCCGCGACCTGGTCAATGACCTGTGAAAAACAATCCAGCAGAACCGGCTGACGGTCGGGCGGGCGTTTTTTGCCGTCTTCCCGGCGCTTCTGCATATAAGGAAACTCGAACCGCACCGTCGTCACCCCCTGAGCTGCCAGAGCAAATGCCAGCGCACTCATGAAAGACGAGTCAGCAGGTGCACCGGCCCCATGGGCCAGTACCAGAATATCGCCGGTGGCTATTCCGGCGGGTGCCTTTTCAACCAAGGTATACATGCCTGCTCCATAGGTTCCTGATCGCTATGCGGGTATACTATACAGCGCAAGCTCATCACTCTCGATGCTCACCGCACCGGATGCCGCTGGTCAGCGCGCCATTATACGTGGCCATCTTGCTGATTCGAGCAGCATTGTGGCCGGTCAGATGAGTTGACCTGAGTCATTGCAAAGCGCTAATGGTTTCTCCATACTTGCGCCCGCATAATTCCCCACTCTGAACCCATTGGAAAGGCTATGAGCACAGTAAATGCAAACCTGACATACAACTACAAGGTGGTGAGACAATTCGCCATCATGACAGTGGTATGGGGTATTGTTGGCATGGCTCTGGGTGTGCTGATTGCGGCACAACTGGTTTGGCCATCCCTCAATCTCGACCTGCCCTGGACCCATTTCGGCCGCCTCCGGCCGTTGCATACCAATGCCGTTATTTTCGGCTTTGGTGGAAGTGCCCTGTTCGCAACCGCCTATTACGTGGTGCAGCGGACCTGTCAGGCACGGCTGGTTTCTGACAGCCTGGCCGCCTTCACCTTCTGGGGCTGGCAAGCCATTATCGTCGCAGCAGCCATCACCCTCCCAATGGGGCTGACAACCACCAAGGAATACGCCGAGCTGGAGTGGCCGATCGACATCGCCATTGCGGTTGTCTGGGTTACCTACGCCCTCGTATTCTTCGGCACCGTGATGAAGCGGAGCACACCGCACATCTATGTGGCGAACTGGTTCTACGGTGCCTTCATTATCACCGTTGCCGTTCTGCACATTGGTAACAACCTGGCGCTCCCGGTCAGTGCCTTCAAGTCCTACTCTGCCTATGCAGGCGTGACCGATGCCATGATGCAGTGGTGGTACGGCCACAACGCAGTTGGCTTCTTCCTGACCGCGGGCTTCCTGGGCATGATGTACTACTTCGTGCCCAAGCAGGCTGACCGCCCGGTTTACTCCTATCGCCTGTCCATCGTGCACTTCTGGGCACTGATCGCCACCTACGTATGGGCCGGCGGCCACCACCTGCACTACTCTGCCCTGCCAGACTGGGCGCAGACTGCAGGCATGGTTATGTCCCTGATCCTGCTTGCTCCCTCCTGGGGCGGCATGATCAACGGCATGATGACCCTGTCCGGTGCCTGGCACAAACTGCGTACCGACCCGATCCTGCGTTTCCTGGTGGTTTCCCTGTCCTTCTACGGCATGTCCACCTTTGAAGGCCCGATGATGTCCATCAAGACAGTCAACGCCCTGTCCCACAACACTGACTGGACCATCGGCCACGTGCACTCCGGTGCTCTGGGCTGGGTTGCCATGATCAGTATTGGTGCGGTATACCACCTGATCCCGAAACTGTGGGGACTGCAGTCCATGTACTCCACTGCTCTGATCAATGCCCACTTCTGGCTGGCTACCATCGGTACCGTGCTGTATATCGTCGCCATGTGGGTCAACGGCATCATGCAGGGTCTGATGTGGCGAGCAGTGAATGCGGACGGCACTCTGACCTACAGCTTTGTGGAATCCCTGGAAGCATCTTACCCGGGCTACTTTGTCCGCTTCCTGGGTGGGGTTGTCTTCCTGAGCGGCATGCTGCTCATGGCCTACAACGTGTACATGACCGTTCGTCAGAAAGACGCGGTTGCTCAGGACACTGCAGCAGCCCAGGCGGCGTAACGGGAGAGAGACCAGATGAAACACGAAATTGTCGAGAAAAACCTTGGTCTGATGATCATCTTGATCATCCTGACCATCAGCGGCGGCTTCCTGGTTGAAGTTGTCCCCCTGTTCTTCCTGAAGGAAACCAACGAGCCGGTTGAGGGGCTTGAGCCCTACTCCGCCCTGGAACTGGAAGGCCGTGATATCTATATCCGCGAGGGTTGTCACGTATGCCATACCCAGCAGATCCGTCCGTTCCGGGCCGAGACCGAGCGCTACGGCCACTACTCAGTAGCTGGCGAGTTCGTTTATGACCGTCCGTTCCTGTGGGGCTCCAAGCGCACCGGGCCTGACCTGGCGCGTGTAGGCGGTCGTTACTCCGATGCCTGGCAGCGCCAGCATCTGTACGATCCCCGCAGCGTTGTTCCGGAATCCAACATGCCGGCCTTCCCGTGGCTGTTCGAAGACCGGGTAGACCACACCAAGACCGCAGCGAAAATGGAGACTCTGCAGACCCTGGGTGTACCTTACTCAGACGAGCAGATCGCCAATGCGGCGGAACAGGTGAAAGGCAAGTTCGAGATTGAAGCCCTGGTTGCCTATCTGCAACAACTGGGCACAGTCATTTCGGAAAAACGGTGATCCCCATGGATTTGAATGAGTTGCGTGGTGTCCACACCCTGCTTGTCATGGCAGTGTTCCTGGGAATCGTTTGGTGGGCCTACAGCGCCCACCGCAAGAAGCCCAATGACGAAGCAGCACACCTCCCGTTTGATGACGACGAGGTTGAAAAGCGCACTCTCGAACAGGAAAAGACGGAGAAGAAACAATGAGTACCTTCTGGAGCATCTGGATCAGTGTGATCGTGCTCGGTACTGTTTTTGGCTGTGCCTGGCTGCTGTGGGCTACCCGTAAGAGTCAGACAACCGACACCGAAACAGACCGTACCATGGGCCATTCCTTTGATGGCATCGAGGAATATGACAACCCGCTGCCTAAATGGTGGTTCTACCTGTACATGGCGACCTGCGTATTCGCCCTTGGTTACCTGGTCCTCTACCCGGGACTGGGCAACTTCAAAGGCGTTCTTGGCTGGACCTCCCAGGGACAGTGGGAAGAGGAAGTACAGCAGGCAGAAGCAGAATACGGCGAACTGTACGCCCAGTACGGCAACACCCCGGTTCAGGAACTGGCCGGAGTCGAGGATGCCATGAAAATGGGCCAGCGACTGTTCGCCAACAACTGCGCTGTCTGTCACGGCTCCGCAGGCCGGGGTGCCATCGGCTTCCCCAACCTGACCGACGATGCCTGGCTGTATGGTGGTACGCCGGACGACATCCTGCACACCCTGAACAATGGTCGTCAGGGCATGATGCCCGCCAAGGGCACCATGCCGGACATGAATGCCGAGCAGGTTGACCAGGTGGTCAACTATGTTCTGAGCTTCAGCAATCGCGCCCGCGACGAAGAAGCCGCCAAGGCCGGCGAAGAGGTATTTGCCCAGGGCTGCGCGTCCTGCCATGGTGCGGATGCCACAGGTAATCAGGCGCTTGGCGCACCGAACCTGACCGACGATGCCTGGCTTTACGGCTCAACCTACGACTGGATCAAGGAGACCGTCCTGCACGGTCGCCAGAACCAGATGCCGGCGCAGTCTGACCGGCTCTCCCAGGATCAGATCCAGATTCTGGCGGCGTACGTTTACAGCCTGTCCAACTGACAGACCCGGCCGGTGCCTGCACCGGCCAGGTCTTTTCAACCCTGCATCTGCCGCTGGCGGGTGCAGGCTTGAGAAGACCCCTTTTCCCACCAGGCACTCCATAGGAGTGATTACCCGGGAGGTATGTATGAGCAGTGAGATTCCGGTCCGGCAGATAGACCCATCCTCTGACACCTCCGACAACAACAAGAAAACCGGAACTGTCGAGTTATACGCCAGCCGCAAGAAAATCTATGTAAAGGAAATCCAAGGCTTCTTCCAGCGGATACGTAACGTCAGCCTCACCGCGCTGATGGGCATGTACTTCCTGTTTGTATGGATTACCGTGGATGGCCAGCCGCTGATTCACTTTGACCTGCCGGCCCGGGAGTTCCACCTTTACGGAGCAACCTTCTATCCGCAAGACTTCTTCCTGTTGTCCGGCATGCTCATCATATGTGCCTTCGGACTGTTCTTCATCACCACCCTGTTCGGTCGGGTCTGGTGCGGCTATACCTGTCCGCAAACGGTCTGGACCTTCATTTTCATGTGGGTGGAGGAACGTATTGAAGGCAACCGCAACAAGCGGATGAAGCTCGACAAGTCTCCCCGCTCGGCAGAAAAGGTTGCCAAAAAATCCGCCAAACATGGCGCGTGGCTGCTCATTGCCCTGGCAACGGGCCTTACCTTCGTTGGCTATTTTTACCCGATCCGGGAATTGCTTGCCGACCTGTTCACCCTGAACGCCAACGGCTGGGCGTATTTCTGGGTCGCCTTCTTCACTGCGGCCACCTATATCAATGCCGGCTGGATGCGTGAGCAGGTCTGTCTGTACATGTGCCCCTATGCCCGCTTCCAGTCGGTAATGTTCGACCCGAACACCCGTGTGGTGTCCTATGACCCGAACCGCGGCGAACCCCGCGGCAGCCGGAAGAAGGATGCGGACCCCGCTGAACTGGGATTGGGCGACTGCATCGATTGCGGCCAGTGTGTACAGGTTTGCCCCACGGGTATCGATATCCGTGACGGTCTTCAGTACGAGTGCATTGGCTGTGCCCTGTGCATTGATGCCTGTGACCAGATCATGGAAAAGATGGATTACCCCAAGGGTCTGATCCGCTACACCACAGAGAATGAGCTGGAAGGCAAACCGTCCAAATTGCTGCGGCCCCGGACATTCGGTTACGGCGCAGTACTCGTTGCGATGATCGCTGCCATTGTGTTCACGCTGATGACCCGTATACCGGCAGAACTGGACGTGTTGCGGGACCGGGGCTCCCTGTTCAAGTTCAATGGCCAGGGCCGGATCGAGAACTCCTACACGGTGAAAATCGCCAACATGACGGAGATTCCGCAAACCTTCGAATTGTCTGTCGAGGGTCTTGAAGGCATCCAGATCCTCACCACCACCCAGGTCAACGTGGACAGTGGTGAGCACCGGTCCGTGCCAACGGTCGTGGACGTAGCTCCCGAGGCACTGGAAGAAAGCAACAACAGCATTCTCTTCCGGATTGAATCCGTGACCGACGAGTCCCTCTCGGTTGAAACCGAAAGCCGTTTTGTCGGTCCTAACCGATAGATAAATACACAGGCGGGCATCGGCCCGCCTGCTCTCGAGAGATATCCGAATGACTGAACAAGCGAATTCTGTAGCCCCATGGTTCAAGCAACCGTGGTTCTGGTTTCTGACCATTTTCCCGATTGCCGCGATTATCTGGTGCACCACCATGATTGTGGTCGCCACCAACCTGGATAACTCCATGGTGACGGACGATTATTCCAAGAAAGGCCGCGCCATCAATATGGAAATCGCCCGGGACACCAAAGCCAGGGAACTGGGTCTTGAAGCCAACTTCGAGTTCGACCGCCGCTATGTCGCACTGGATGTCACTACAGCAGCAGGCGCAGCAGACTTCCCTTACCTGATCCTGAACCTGTTCCATCCGACCCTGTCCGATCAGGATCGCACAGTGCAGCTCGCCCGCATCGGTGAAGGCAAGTACGAAGCAAAACTGAACCAGGACATCGACGGCCGATGGTACTTCGATCTTCGCGGCCCGGATAATGACTGGCGTCTGAAGGGCCAGGCCATACTGCCCGCCAGCGAACCCATTCAACTGAACGCGGGCACTGACCCGCAGGGTTGAGGCCGTGCAATGTTTTCACTGCAACGAGCCTGCTGACGGTTATCCGCCGATCACCCTGGAGCTGGACGGTGCGGTTCGTCACTTCTGCTGTGAGGGCTGCAAGGCGGTCTGCCAGACCATCCGTGCCGAAGGTCTGGCGGATTTCTACCAGCACCGCACTGCCGCTGCCGTCACCCCCAAGGCCCTGGCCCGTTCCGAAATCCAGCGGCTGAAAGAACTGGACCATGAACTGGTCCAGGCATCCTTTGTCAGCGATAACCCGGATGGCACCAGAGAAGCCCAGTTATTGATCGGTGGCATCACCTGCGCTGCCTGCATCTGGCTGCTGGAAAATCACATGGCGCAGCAGCCCGGGGTGAGTCAGTTCACCGTCAATCACACCACCCAGCGGGCCCGGCTGTGCTGGGTGCCGGGTGAAACGCGTCTGAGCGATCTGCTGATTGCTATTCATGAACTGGGCTATACCGCCCGCCCCTATCAGGCGGACGAAGCGGAACAGGCGCTTAAAGCAGAGCAACGCAGCACGCTGATACGCCTGACCCTGGCCGGTGTCGGCACCTTCCAGAGCATGATGCTGGCCTTTCCCCTGTATTTCGAGCTGGTCAGCGAGGTATCTCCGGAATTTGTCACCTTTTTCCGCTGGTTCAGCCTGCTGATTGCCACTCCGGTAGTGCTCTACAGCGCCCGCCCATTCTTCACCAACGCGCTGCGCGACCTTCGTACCCGGCACCTCACCATGGACGTGCCGGTGGCCATTGCCATCGGTCTGGCCTATGGTGCCAGCGCCTGGGTCACGGTGTTTGGCGGTGAGGAAGTCTATTTTGAATCCGTGTGTATGTTCACCTTTTTCCTGCTTCTGGGTCGCTTCATTGAAACCCGCGCCCGCTACCGTGCGGGCCTGACCGGCAGCGCCCTGGGCGGTTTCCGCTCGGATGTAGCCGCCAGGATTACCGCTGACGGCACTGAGCTGGTGCCGGCCCACAGCCTGTCTTCCGGGGAACGGATCCGCATCCGGCCGGGTGAGACGCTGCCGGTGGATGGCATTATCGTCAGTGGTCACTCCACACTGGACGAAGCGGTGCTCACCGGCGAATACCTGCCCGAGACCCGGACCACCGGCGACCGGGTCTACGCCGGCTCGGTCAATGGCGAAAACCCGCTTGACGTGGAGGTTACCGGGGCCGGTGAGAAAACCCGCCTGTCCGGCATCCTGCGCATCCTGGACCGTGTACAGTCAGAAAAGCCACCGGTCGCCTCCATGGCGGACCGCATTGCCGGGAAATTTGTCGCCCGGGTGCTGATTCTTGCGCCACTGGTATGGATCGGCTGGGCACTGGCGGGTGCCGACAACGCCTTTGACATTACCCTTTCGGTACTGGTGGTCACCTGCCCCTGCGCACTGTCTCTGGCCACGCCCACCGCGATTACCACCGCTACCGTCAAACTGCGGCGTATCGGCTTCCTGCCTACCCGGGGGCATACTCTCGAGACACTCAACGAGATCGACACCATCGTGTTCGACAAAACCGGCACGCTGACCAACGGCAGGCTGGAACTGCTTGGCACCCGGACCTTCGGCTCCCTCGACCAGGCAGAATGTCTGCGCCTGGCGGCGGGCCTTGAGCAGCATTCCGAGCATCCCATTGCCAGGGTCTTTCACGAATTTCCTGCTGAAACCGTTCATGGAGTAACCAACCGGCTCGGTGGCGGGTTAACCGGAATCTGGCAGGATAACAAGGTGTTTATCGGCCACCGGGACTTTATTACCGAACAAACCCGGCTCGCGGTACCCGCCGCTTCGGGGGCAACCGGCATGGAGATCTGGCTGGCGACCGGGGATCAATGGCTTGCCTGTTTTTCCCTGGACGATCAGCCGCGGAGCGATGCCCGCGCCACCATCCAGGCTCTGGAATCAAGAGGAATCCGCACGCTGTTGCTCAGTGGCGACCGCTCGGAGCACGTCCAGCAGATCGCCAGTGCCGTGGGTATCAGCACCGCCATTGGCCGCGCCTCGCCGGAGGACAAGCTGGCCACCATCCGGAAACTTGCCGATGAAGGCCACAACATCATGATGGTGGGCGATGGGCTCAATGACCTGCCCTCCATGGCCGGTGCCAGGGTCTCCGTGGCCATGGGCTCGGCCGCTGATCTCACCCAGCTACAGGCGGATGCCGTATTACTGGGCGGGCAACTGGCTCCACTGGCCGATGCCCTGGAAACCAGCCATGCCACGCGGAGAGTTATCCGCCAGAACATGGGCTGGGCACTGGGATACAACCTCCTGGCCCTGCCCCTCGCCGCTGCAGGCATGGTGGCCCCGTGGCTGGCAGCAATCGGCATGTCGGTGAGTTCGCTGGTGGTGGTGCTCAACGCCCTGCGCATCGGTGGCAGGCCGGCCACCCCGGATACCGGCGCAGCGCTTGGCGTACCATCAACAACCTGATACTTTGCCGGTCCGGCATCAGAACGGGAGATAGACTATGAAAATTGTGATGATTCTGGTTCCCCTGATGCTCATCCTGGTAGCACTGGGCATCCTGCTGTTTTCCTGGGCGGTCCGTAATGGCCAGTACGACGACCTAGATGGCCCCGCCCACCGCATCCTCTACGATGACGATGAAGACAAGATTCCGGCCGAAGCACGCCAGAAGAAAGCTGCCAGCCCCTCATCCGGGGAAACCACCGAAAAGTCGGACCCAACAGATCACTCAGACCGGGACAAGTAATGGGCGATGCATTGATGCTCAGCTACCCGGGAGCCTTTCTGATCGGCCTGATGGGTAGCGGCCACTGCCTGGGGATGTGTGGCGGCATCAGTGCGTCCCTGTCCATGGCGCTGCCGACCGGCAGCGGTTTCCGTTTCCGGCAGACGTTGATGCTGCTCGCCTTCAACGGCGGACGCATCGCCAGCTACGTGTTGATTGCCACGCTGATTGCGCTGCTGAGTACCCGGGCCGCTGCCCAGTGGGCGCAGCTTGCACCGGTAATGCGCTCCGTGGCCGGCATTCTGCTGATTCTGATGGGTTTGTCGATGGCCCAGTGGTGGCAGGGCATCCGGTATATTGAAAAACTCGGCAGTCCGGTCTGGAGGCGGCTGTCTCCCCTCACCCGCAAACTGCTGCCGGTGCGCCACCCCGGCCAGGCGCTGGCCCTTGGCGCGCTGTGGGGCTGGCTGCCCTGCGGCCTGGTCTACAGCACCCTGGGCTGGGCGGCATTACAGCCGGGTGTGGGCAGCGCGGCCCTCACCATGCTGTTTTTCGGGCTGGGTACCCTGCCATCCATGCTCGCAACAGGATACGCCGCCCGCTGGATCCAGCGGTTCAGGAGCAACCGCCATTTCCGTCTGATCTCCGGCCTGGCCCTGATCGCTTTCGGCATCTGGACCCTGCCGATCTGATCAGAGGTTGAGTATATCCACCCGGCCGTAGCTGGCAGGTTCCGCTGTCTGCACGGCCTGGCGTTTTCCACCCAGACGTTCACCATTGCGGAAATCGTACAGGTCAGAGTCTGCCAGATGGGACGGCTCCACATTGCACATGGCCCGGAACATGGTCTCCAGCCGCCCGGGATGGTCCCGGTCCCAGTTCTGGAACATTTCCTTGATCACCTGGCGCTGCAGATTCTCCTGGGATCCACACAGGTTGCAGGGAATGATCGGGAACTCTCGCAGGGCGGCATAGCGGGCAATGTCCTTTTCCCGGCTGAATGCCAGCGGACGGATCACCGTGTTGCGGCCGTCATCGCTGTGCAGCACCGGCGGCATGGATTTCAGTTTGCCACCGTAGAACATATTCAGGAAAAGCGTCTCCAGCAGATCGTCCCGGTGGTGCCCCAGTGCGATCTTGGTCACCCCGTGCTCTTCTGCAAAGTTATACAGGATGCCGCGCCGCAACCGGGAGCATAACCCACAGGTGGTCTTCCCTTCCGGCACTTTTTCTTTGACAATACTGTAGGTATCTTTTTCAATGATATGATATTCAATGCCGAGGGAAGACAGGTAGTCCGGCAGCACATGCTCGGGAAATCCCGGCTGTTTCTGGTCCAGATTAACGGCGATCAGCTCGAAAGGAACCGGCGCACTTTTCTGGAGATTCATCAGAATATCCAGCATCGCATAGGAATCCTTGCCACCGGACAGGCAACACATCACCTTGTCCCCTGCCTCGATCATCGAATATTCAGCGATGGCCTGGCCCATTTCGCGGCGCAGGCGTTTCTGGAGTTTGTTGAGTTCGGTTTTCGCCTTGCGCTCGGCCTCGGAGGCCGGCAGGCTGTCAGTACCGACTGAGATTGCTTCGGACATAGATACCGCACGTTCATAAGGTCAGTGAACGGCACATTATACGCACCCAACCCATCCATGGACAGGATCGACATATGGACAACCAGCACCCGGCCGGGAAGGCCATCGGCAAACGTGAACGCAACCGCATCCGTAACCGCCACGCCATACTCTCGGCCGCACGGGAGTGCTTCCGCCAGCAGGGCTACGACAACACCACGATCCGGGACATAGTCCGCTCAACCGGACTGGCCGCCGGCACTTTCTACAATTATTTCTCGAGCAAGCAGGACATTTTTTCCGCCCTGCTGTCGGATTTCCTGGTCACCCTGAGCGACAACCTCAAGGATCTGCGCCAACAAGCGGATTCGGCGGAATACTTTATTCACAACACCTATCTCGCGCTGTTTCGCTCCACCGCGGTTGATCCACTGGTTTATGAACTGGCCCACCGCAATGAGCATGCGGTCAATCAGTTGTTTGGGTCGGACCTGCTGGGACTTGCGATCGAGTCCCTGGAAGGTGACCTTAAAACCGCGGTGGACAACGGCCTGTTGCCAAATGTAGACCAGGAATACCTGGCGGCCGCCTTCTTCGGAGTGGGCTATGAAATGAGCCTGCGCCTGGCGTACCGGGCCTACAAACACCCCGAATCAGGCTCTGAAGAAGCGGAGAAAGCCGCCACTTTCGCCACCGACCTGTTTCTTGGCGGGCTTTATCGCATGGAGCACTTCCGAAACCGGCAGCCATCCCCTAACATGGAGGCATGACTGCCCATCCCCGCTCGACAAACCGACCGCTTTCGGCAGACCAATCAGGCCAGACAGACGCTCTGGACGGCCATATTGAGCAGCTGATGGTTGCCGTGGAACAGATCCTGCGGGCCGAGCCCGCGGGTCTCAGTGAGCTGGCGCTGATCAAGAGCCTCCAGCGTGAACCCTGGTCCCTCATCGGCGAGGTGAAGTTTCACGACCCTGCGGCCCTGTACCCGGTGCATTTCCTGGTTTTTCACGTTCTCTACCGGCTCCGGGATCAACTGTCTGCCGAATCGCTGGCCCTGCACATATCCCCCCTTGTAATCCGGCTGGAGCGCTCCAATATTGTTTCGGGGACCGGCCTGCCTGACGGCGAGGACAAGCTGAGGGCCTTCTATCTTGATCTGGGAGGATACGAGCTACCGGAAGAGGACATTCTGCAAATGGTGGATGATTTCTGGGCCGGTCGCAGCGGCAGCGAACCGGGCTCCCGGGAACTGGAGGAGGCCTCCGCCACCCTCGGCTTTACCGAAATGCCGGGCAGCTTTCCGGAAATCAAGCAGCAGTTCCGCCGCGCAGTCATGAAGGAACACCCCGATCGGGGTGGCGATACCGAACGTATACAGGCTCTGAATCAGGCGTTCTCGGTCCTGAAAACCCACTTTCGTACGCACCGGCCATCCACCGGTCGGGCATAAGGAAACCAAGGTATGATGAAGACCCTGACCCGCATGGCAACGACCTGCGTATTGATGGCTTCAATGCCGGCCAGCGCAGACCTGGTGGTGCTCCAGTATCACCACATCAGCGATTCCACACCGCCATCCACCAGCACCAGCAACAGCCTGTTCCAGGCCCAGCTCGATCACATTGAAAAGCTGGGACTGACCGTGGCAGACCTGCCGGAAGCTACCCGACAGGCCCTGGCCGGCGAGCTTGAAAATGAGCAGCAGGTGGCGATCACCTTCGATGATGCCTATGAATCCGTCTACACCAATGCCGCTTCGCTGCTACACGAGCGTGACTACCCCTACACCATCTTCATCAACACCGATGCCGTAGGCAAACAGGGTTACATGACCTGGCAGCAATTAAACGAGTTGGCTGACAACCCGCTGGTTACCCTGGCCAACCATTCGGCGGATCACGCCCACCTGCCCCGCCGGCCCGACGAGAGCGAATCCGCCTGGCGCAAGCGGGTGGAACAAAGCCTCGATCGTGCGGCTGAAAGCCTGGAACAAAAGCTGGGAGAAACCGCGCCGCTGTTTGCTTACCCTTACGGTGAGTATGACGAGGCTCTCGAGGCCATGCTCGCCGAGCGAGGCTGGATCGGCTATGGACAACAGTCCGGTGCCATTGGCAAGACATCCCACGATACCCGTCTCCCCAGGTTTCCCATGGCCAACCGTTACGGCCAGCTGAGCGGCCTGAAGGACAAGCTGATGAGCAAGGCATTCCCCGTGGATGCCGACACCCTGCCTGACGGTATTGTGGAGAAAAATCCCCCGAAGCTGACACTGCAGCTTAACCGGCCGCTGGATACCGGCAGGCTCACCTGTTTTGCCTCCGGTCAGGGTCGGGTTCCGGTGGAGGTTGTCGACGAAAAAACACTGACGATTCAGGCACCCGACAGCTTTGGCAGTCGCCGGTTCCGGTACAACTGCACCTACCCCGCCGGTGACGGAAGTTACCACTGGTTATCACAACAATGGGTGGATCTCAGTCGCCCGGAGGACTGAGGCGGTACGCTAATCCAGCGTGACAGCCTCAACAGACATGAGTCCGGTTTGCTCGTGTTGATAGACCACCGGACGGTAACGACCCTCTACCACGGTCTGCCCTTCCAGGTCCTGTTTGCGGGTGAAGATCAGCATCCAACGCTCTCCCTGTGCCGGGAACGCGGGAATCCAGGCTTGCAGATAGGCCTGGCGGTGCCAGCTTTCCGGCACGAACTGATGGGCAATATCCGTGACTACCCGGGTCGGATTCAGGGCTCCGTCGAGAAAAGCTACTGAGGGCACAAATAGCTGCCCGTCAGCCGCGAAGGAGCGCAACCGCACCACAAAATCCTTTCTCTTGCCTGCGGTCGGCAAACGCACCAGCCGGTAGGCAGACTCTCCGGTGGAGAACCCGTGCCGGGGTGCGTCCTTGTCGATGGTGACAGAAAACTCCCGGTCTTCCTCCCACTCCCGGGGACTGGACGGTGCCAGGTTGTCGCAACATTCCTTGCGCCATTGCTCGAACCAGGAAAGTCCGCCCTGCTCAACCCCCAGAATCGCCAGGGTATCCGCGTTGGCTTCCGGTGCATCGGGAGCAGACCCGCCGGGGTCGGGCTGATAGGTACTCGCCGGTGTGAGGCGAACCGGGGGACTGATCAGCCCCTTCTCGACATCGGTGCGGGTGTCCGGAGTAAAGTAGCTCACGCGCACATTGCCGGCCGCGTCCAGCCAAGTGAAATAAGGCATGGGATCCCCCGGACGGACGAAACCGGCTTCTTCCAGTTCGTTGCCGTCCGGGTAATTTTCAAGATTGAACTTCGGGTCGGTTCTGGCAGCGGTGCTGCCGGATGAGGCGCGGGCATCAGCGGACTCCGGGGAACCCTGGCGGGTGGGCGTTGCGGTAGCCGGAGATGCTGCGGGGGTTTTGCTTACCGCTTCTTCCAGTGATTCCCGGGGGATCACCGACTGCCGCACCCGGCCCTGCTCATCCACCCAGGTAAAGTAACCATCGTCCCGGTCCGGCCCTGCGCCGGTCGACTGACAGGCAGCCAGCAGCAACGATAAAACTGACAGGACCAGCGCTGGCATGTACCTGATAGCCATCAGAACAGAGAACCTCACAACGAACGGTACAACGCCGTCAGAATTTGGTCCGGAAGCTCAGACCCGCCATCACGATACGCAGGGATGTTTTAACATCCAGCCCTGCATAGGGGTTGTAGATAATGTTCGTGATGTTGTCGCAGTTGACGTTACAACTGGTGTCTGCCGGAATCGTCTCGACAGAGTGCAGGTAACTCAGGTTCATATCAATCTCTGTATCCTTGTCCCAGCGATAGCCCAGCCCGACGCTGTAAAGCCGGGCACCACCGAACGGCACCATGACCTGGCGCTGGTCGTCAGGAATCACTGAATCCCGGAACTCGACACCGGCCCGCAGATCCAGCCGCTCCGACACATGCAGTTCACCACCGACTGACCAGTTCCACTGGTCGGTAAAGTTCAGCGGCAGACGCAGCGTGGAGGGGGTGGCGTTGTCCGGAGAAAGAATGCGGGCGGCATTCAGGAATTCCAGATTACGGTCAAACTTGAACAGGAACGCATCCCACTGGCTGAAGTCCGTCCAGCCGATATCCACATTGAGGGTGGTCCAGGGCGTGCTTTTCAGACTGATACCGGTCTGGAAGTGCTGGGGATAGGTCAGGTCCATGGTTACGTTACCCGCTTCCCGCGGCGCACCGGAAGGCAGACTGAGGATCGCCGAACCGATGGCACCCAGAATCGAGCCGTTAACGCTCTGCCAGAAACCCGCCCAGTCATCGGTATACTGGATCTCGAAGGTACCCTTGAGATTCATGTCTGATTCGGATGTATAGCTGGCACCCCAGGCAAACCACGGGGTCGGCTCCCAGGTCACACCAAGGGCAAACGTCGGAGAGACCGTCTCCTGTACGTCCAGATTCATGGCACCAATGTCATCCCAGGGTCCGACATTACCGCCACACAGAGCCAGCCAGGGCTGCAGGGGCTCATTGCCGGTTTCACAGCTGAAGGCATCCTGCAGAATCTCTGCCACACCCAGCAGCATGTTCGGAGCCCGCATGTACTGGTCTGCCGCAATACCCATTTGGGAAAGGTGTATACCGGCACCTACCGACCATTCATCGTTGATCTCATAACCCACGGAAGGCGATAGATAGGTGGTGCGTTGCAGTGCCGCTGCCTGTGGCTGATAACGGGCCGGATCGCTTTTCTCCCGGTAGAAACCCGCTGCCATGGGCAGATAGAACGCATTCGCAAAGGTCAGCTTGGAACCGGGAGGACTGACACTGATGCCCGCCGAAGGTGCCAGTGCAGGCCCGGGCGGCAGGCGGAGAATGCCATATCCCGGTACATAAAGTGCCACATTGTTGGTATGGCTGCGCTTGTTGGCCACCGGATCCCGCTGCTTGCCGGTCAGTGGATCCTCCTCCAGACCATCAATCCCGAAAATCTCATAACCTTCGGGTGCCGTGAAATCGGCATCAATGTCCAAGTAGATCCCCATCAGGTTCACTTCCAGCTGGCGATCATCCAGCTTGGTGAGTCCGGCCGGGTTATAGTGGATCGACATGATGCCGGGCGGATCCGCCGTCACCGCATTCCCCAGGGCCAGGGCCTTGGGATGAATGGTCAGGTTCTGGGTCAACTGCGCCTCGACACCACAGGAGATGGTCGCGGCGATCATCGCCCCGAGAATCCGCTTCTTGTGGCTGATAATTCCCATGAATAGGTTCCCTTCCCGTAATTCGTCTGCAGCTACCGTCACTCTTTCAGGCCGGAGAAGTTAATGGGCAGGGACACACCCAGGGAGAAATCCGGTGCATCCTCGGTAAGACCGATACCAACGCTGGTATTGACGATGGTGGTATCGCTGATCCGGGTACCCAGAGACATGCTGAGGAAGCCGGACATCTGGTCCTGGGCAACCGCCTGGGAACCATCGGAGAATTTCAGCACAGTCTCGTCGCTGTAGCTGAACTGGGCCGAAATACTCAGGGAAATGTCATAGGACAGGGAGTAGGCAAAACCTGCCGAACCGGACAGGCCGAACCCGGGCTCCACTTCCAGCAGCAACCGACCACCGCGGCGCTGGTTCAGGTCACGTTCCGGCAGATTGAAGGTAGCGCTGGTGGAACCGAAAATCACCACAGGGTCCAGGACCTTGGACACGGAAACACCGCCGGCCAGCGAGTAATAGCCGCTACCGGTGGAAAGCTGCCGTTCAATATCGATGTCGTAGGGGCTGACACCGGTTTTCGAAGTCAGTGTGGTAAACAGGGTGCTGGACACCTTGCCCGGCACGTACGCCAGCGGCTGCCAGCGGGCAGTCAGGGAGATATCGCCGAAATCGGTGACGTTAAGCTCGTCCTGGGTATCGTATTTGACCACCATCGGCACGCGGGTACCCACGGTCAGGTTATCCAGAAGGCCGTAGTCGTAAGTAAAGGAGTTGGTGAAGCTGTGGGTGGCGGATGGCACCACATCCAGATTCCGCACCGAGTTATTGGTGATCTGGAGATCCAGCCGCTGGTCCGACGTGTAGGAATAGTCGAACGAGTAGTTCAGGGAGTGGCTGCCCTTTTTCTGCAGGGAATAGTTTTTCTCTGCCGCCTGGAAAACTTCCTCCAGCTGCTTTGCGGAATCCTCATCGCCTTCCTGCTGGGCCAGGGCTTCCCGTGCCTGATCCACGCTCGAGCTTTCCTGGGCAACGGCAGGCAGAGTGATCCCTCCGCCTGCGGCGATAAGGACAAAGCCTCGCACAAACCAACGATTCATCCTGACTCCCTTATTTTTACTTGTAATGTCTTCCGCCCCTGCCAGCGCTACGCAGAGGATCAGTTTCGACGGTAATGCAACTGCTTGCGTGTATTCTCCACGCTACCGTCGGGATTATTCTTCTGCCGCTCCAGCAAATTCCGGATGCGTCTTTCCGTAGACTCATGGAAGGCCGGAATCTGGTTCCAGGCCAGCATGGTCATGGTCTGGTCATCAACAAACCGCAGATCTTCCTCTTTCAGTTCCAGGTAATCCAGGGGTTTGTCGCTGCCGGGGAAAACAATAAACAGCACGTTGTCTTCCCACTTTTCCTTGAACTGTGCCAGCGTGAAGGAAATATTGCCCACTGACGGATCGGCCAGGAAAACCCGGCCATCCCGGATGGTGCGCAGCACCACAAAGTGTTTGAAGCCCGCATGCTGGATGGGAACAATGGCCGGGTGGTCCAGATCGGTCAGATCCTGTATGGAGGCCCGGAAACCACCGGAGGGGTATCCCAGAGCCGTCACCAGCCGCTTCATATCCAGCATGGAGAAGGCCCGGCGCTCGACAATGCGCTCACTCTCGCCGTAGTGCAGCAGACCTTCCATGGTCTGTCGTTCCGTCAGATTGCGGCCCAGATAGAAATTGAGAACTGTGGTGAGTGCCGCACTTCCGCAACTGTAGTCATAGGCCTGGCGGACAATGTTCCGGTGCTTCTGCTCTACCAGTGGCTCAACTCTGCGATAGCTGGTGAGCTCTGCCGGGCTCTGGTCGTAGTCCTGCTCGATGACAATCGTGCCGCGTTCCACCGGGTCCACGGACACGGCTTCTTTGGCCATGGCAAAGGTCAGTACGGATCCGGCAAGCACCAGCAGCATATTATTATGATTTCCCTGTTGTTCCTGGTCGCGACCTGGTCGGTGTTACAACTCGTTACGGTAAGATACCGAAATAGGCAGGTTCTTAAAGATAACTGTGCCTCAAATCTGTGGGTGCATGGGGCCTGCGCCTGATAGCTTTTGAGAACTGGTTCAACCCGCAGAAAACACGAGTCCGACCAGCAAATAGCTGAATCCGGTGACCACAACCACGCCGATCAGGTTGAGTGCGAACCCCGTGCGGATCATGTCGCCAATCCGCACATGTCCGCCGGAAAATACAATGGCATTGGGGGGCGTTGCAACCGGCATCATGAAAGCGCAGCTCGCCGCCAGTGCGGCAGGAACCGCAAACAAGGGAGCCGGCACCCCTTGCGCCACCGCCAGAGCGCCCAACAACGGCAGGAACGCGGCGGCTGTAGCGGTGTTGCTGGTTACCTCGGTCAGAAATATGATCACCAGAGTAATCAGCGCGATCATGAGAATCGCCGGCAACCCCGCGCTACCGGCGAGCGCCGCGGCTATCCAGTCTGCCAGGCCGGTACTGGATATGACTCCGGCCATGGCAAGGCCGCCGCCAAACAACATCCATTGCGAAAACCCGATGCTGATCCCCTGGCTTTCACTCAAATAAGCCGCCAGCAAGGCATTCGGCGGGGTTCCTATCAATGTGGCCACCCCACCGATACTGTCGGAGTAGGCAATGGCCAGCAACAGCGCCGTGGCGTATCTCTGGCTTGCTTTCTCGCTGTTGCCCCGCTCCATCATGGCAATGACGGACAAGCCGATCGGCAGCATCATGATGGAGGTGGCTGTGTTGCTCACCCACATGCTAGGGATCGCTTCTCAGCCATGCTGTAGCTTGGCCACCACGCGTACCCAGCCCTCATAAAGTCGGTCACGCTGCTCTTTTTGCATCTGCGGGCTAAACGCCCGGTCACAACCCCACATTTCCGACAATTCGTCGAGGGACTGATAAACACCCGCCTGCAGCCCCGCCAGGTATGCCGCACCCAACGCTGTGGTTTCAATGGTCCGGGGGCGCTCTACCGACGCACCCAGAAGATCCGAGAGAAACTGCAGGAACCAGTTATTCACCACCATGCCGCCATCCACCCGCAGGTTCACGGGGCGCATGCCATCCTTTTCCATGGCTTTCTGAAGGTCCTTGGTCTGGTAACACACCGACTGCAGACCTGCGGTGACAATTTCCCGTATACCGGTATTGCGGGTCAGGCCAAAGATGGCACCGCGGGCCTCCGGATCCCAGTAAGGAGCCCCCAGCCCGGTGAATGCCGGCACCAGATAGACCCCGTGGTCTTCCGGGGTTTCGATGGCGTGATCCTCGGACTCGTCCGCTACGTCGATCAGCTTCAGGCCATCCCGCAGCCATTGAATGGCAGCCCCCGCGATGAAGATGCTGCCTTCCAGGGCATAGGTCGGTTTACCGTTAAGCCGGTAGGCCATGGTGGTAAGCATGCGGTGTTCGGACAGAATCGGCTCTTCACCGGTGTTCATGACCAGAAAGCAGCCCGTGCCGTAGGTACTCTTGGCCATGCCCGGTTCGAAGCAGGTCTGACCGAATAACGCTGCGTGCTGGTCCCCTGCCATACCCATCACCCGTTGGCCACGAATTCCGCAATCCGCCTCAATCTCCCCGAAGTCCGCCGAGGAATCCAGCACCTCCGGCAACAGCGAGCGGGGAATATCGAACAACTCGAGCAGGTCCTCATCCCACTCCTGGGTGTGAATATTGAATAACAGCGTGCGACTGGCATTGGTGGCATCAGTCCGATGCTGGCGACCGCCGGTCAGCCGCCACAACAGGAAGGTGTCCACCGTGCCAAAGGCCAGCTCGCCCTTCTCCGCCCGCTCCCTGGCACCCTCTACATTGTCGAGAATCCAGCGCAGTTTGGTGGCTGAAAAATAGGGGTCGATCAACAGGCCGGTTTTACTGTGCACCAGCGGCTCCCGGTTGGCGCTGCGTAATTCCTCGCAGAACGCCGAGGTTCTGCGATCCTGCCAGACAATCGCCCGGTAGACCGGCTCGCCGGTGTTGCGGTCCCATACCAGGGTTGTTTCCCGCTGGTTGGTGATGCCGACCGCCGCCAGGGCATCGGACGATTCAAGGCCTTTCACGGCTTCCTCGATAGTGGCCAGGGTGGACTGCCAGATGTCTTCCGGGTCATGCTCTACCCAGCCGTCCGCCGGAAAATGCTGGGGAAATTCCTGCTGACCGGTGGAGCGGATACTGCCATCCTTTTCGAACAGGATAGCCCGGGAGCTGGTGGTTCCCTGGTCGATGGCGAGCAGCAGTTCTGACATGGCGGTACAATCCTCACTGGTTATATTTGTTGCATTCCTGATAGCTTGGCAGATCATAACCGAATCAGCGCGCAAAACCATCCGCAGCAACAGGGAAGGATCATGACCGAAAGTGTGGCAGAGAATGAGCTGTTTGATGTCGTCATCGTCGGCGGCGGAGTCAATGGCACCGGCATTGCGATGGACGCGGCCGGCCGGGGCCTGAAGGTACTGCTTTGTGAAATGAATGATCTGGCATCTGCCACCTCCTCCAACAGCAGCAAACTGATTCATGGCGGCCTGCGCTATCTGGAGCACTACGAATTCCGGCTGGTGCGGGAGGCCCTGGCGGAGCGGGAGTCCCTGCTGGGCAACGCACCCCATATCATGTGGCCGATGCGTTTCCGGCTACCCCATCGCCCCCACCTGCGACCGGCCTGGATGATCCGCACCGGTCTGTTCCTCTATGACCATCTCGCCAGACGGGAACTGCTACCAGGCTCACGCAGCATCGAGTTCACCGCCGACGATCCCCTGAAACCGGACATCACCCGCGGCTTCGAATACTCCGATGGCTGGGTGGACGATGCGCGCCTCGTCGTGCTGACAGCCCGCAAGGCCAGTACGCTGGGTGCCACTGTGCTGACCAGAACCCGCTGCACCCGTGCAGAGCGGCAGGCGGATCTCTGGGTCGTGGATCTACAGGATCGTCTTGACGGACATCAGCGCCGCGTCAGGGCAAAAACGGTGGTCAATGCTACCGGCCCCTGGGTAAGCCAATTGTTCAGCGATGCCCTGCAAACCCCGGCTCCCCGCCAGATCCGGATGGTCAAGGGCAGCCACATTGTGGTGCCGCGCCTGAATCGCGACACCGAAGCCTATATCCTGCAGAACGAGGATGAACGGATTGTCTTCGTCATTCCCTACGAGGAGCAGTTCTCGCTGATCGGCACCACCGATGTGGATTACCAGGGCGACCCTTCCAAAGCCACCATCTCCCTGGAGGAAACCGACTACCTGCTGGCCATCGTGAACCAGTATTTCCGTCGGCAGCTCACCGCCGGAGATGTGGTCTGGAGCTACTCCGGCGTTCGTCCGCTGATCGAGGAAGACGGCAAGGACGCGAAGGAAGTATCCCGGGATTACAGCTTCGAGGTGGATGAGCCGCAAGGAAAGGCTCCGCTGATTTCGGTGTTCGGCGGCAAGATCACCACTTATCGCAAACTGGCGGAAGCAGCCACCAACCGATTATGCGAGTACTTCCCCCGCAGCAGCATGCCCTGGACCCGCCAGGCGGTTCTGCCGGGGGGCAATTTCACCAGCCAGAAGGCGCTGGCAACCTCGCTGCTACACCGGTATCCCTGGCTGCCGGACACGCTTGCCCGAAGGCTGGTAAGGACCTACGGCACCCTGGCCTTCAAGGTAATCGGCGACAGCAACAGCTTCGAGGATATGGGCCCCTGCTTTGCCGCAGACCTGACCGCCCGGGAAGTGGGTTACCTGGTCGAAAACGAATGGGCGCGCAGCGCCGAGGACATCCTTTGGCGACGCACCAAGCAGGGACTGTTTGCCTCACCAGAGCAGGTCCGGGCGCTGGAGCAGTATCTCCAGACGCAGCTGGCAGAGTCAGCTCCCCCCTAGCAGCTGCCTGATACGCTCCCGCAGGGCCGGAACAACCTCATCCTCAAACCAGGGGTTGCGCCGCAACCAGAGATTGTTGCGGGGGCTTGGATGAGGAAGCGGCAGAAGCGCCGGCCAGTAATCCCGCCATTGACGGACATTCTCGGTGACCTTTGCCGAGCCGTTGGGCAGATGCCAGTCGTGTGCATAGCGGCCGATAACCAGCGTCAGCTCCACCGCTTCCAGCCGGGCGAGAAGCGTTTCCCGCCAGGCCGGCGCGCATTCAGGACTCGGTGGCAGGTCACCGGATTTTCCGGTTCCCGGATAACAGAACCCCATGGGCAGGATGGCCATGGTGTGTTCATCATAGAACTGATCCCGGGTTACCCCCATCCAGTCCCGGAGGCGGTCACCGCTGGGATCGTTGAACGGCAGGCCCGTTTCATGAACCTTCCGGCCCGGTGCCTGCCCCACAACAAGGATGCGCGACCCCGGGCTCATCTGGATCACCGGGCGCGGCCCGCAGGGCAACACATCCTCACAGATGCGGCAGTCGCGGACCTGCTGAACCAGCTCTCTGAATGGCAACGGTTTGCCCTGCTCCATCAACACCTCAATTCTGTTTCTTGCGGCGTTCGTTCTTCTGCAGATACCTGGCGCGGTCAGCACGCTGCAGCAAGGCATCCGGGTCACGGTCCTCAAGTGTGCTGATCACCGCACCAATGCTGGCACCCGGGTATTCCAGTGAAAGATCCGGCAGGTTGAACTCTCCGGTCAGAGCTTCGGTGAGTCGGCTGACAAACTGCTGGAGCGCACCCTGATGGCAATCCGCCGGTGTTGCATCGGAGATGACGACAAATTCGTCACCTCCGTACCGGCTGGCCAGATCGCCACTGCGGCACACATCGTTGAGCCGGTGGGCGACTTCCTTCAGGAACTGGTCACCGGTTTCATGGCCGTGGTCGTCATTGATTTTCTTGAATCCGTCCAGATCAATGAACACCACGAACACCCGGGAGCCATCCCGGTGCCCCTGAGCGAGCCGCCGGCCCAGCTCTTCCACCAGATAGCGACGGTTCGCAAGACCTGTCAGTGGGTCATGCAGGGCATGCACTGCCAATTCCTGGTTGGCCCGCTCCAACTGGGTCAGATAGTCGGTCCGCTCCGCCAGCAACGAGAGGTAGTTGGAACAGTTAATAAGAATACTGGTGGCATTTTCCGGCTCGCCGGACGTCTCCGGGTATACAAGCACTATACCGGCCACCCGCTCGCGGCCCGTTTCCACACTCAGAAGGGCAAGCTGGCCGTCCGTAGGCAGACCCGATGCCTGCCAGGCTTTATGCAGCCCATCGCCTTCTGACAGGTCCCTGAAAACCGGGTCCGGATGAATATTGTCATCGCTCTGGTAAGCCAGCGGCAGACGATGGTCCGCCTCCCGGGCGAGGGGTCCGAGCGCGGAGTATTCGCTGGCAAGTATTCTCGGGGCCGCACCATGGAAAACAAAGGAAATCGCATGGGACCAGTCCCCCTGGCCAGCAAGAATGTCAGCGGAGCGGATCAACGCAGTCTCAAGATCCGCTGAACGGAAACACACGTCGCCAATACTGGACATCAGCGATAGTGCCTCGAGCCGATTCTCGGCCTTGCGCGCACGCTCCACTTCGGCACGGGCACGGATTTCCCTTTCCAGCTGATAGGCGATCAGAAACGAGCACAGATCCAGCACATAGCGTGTGTCCGGATCCACCTCTACCTTCTGGCTACTAGCCCCACACAGGGTACCCCACATCTTGCCGTCTACCGCATTGACCGGCACTGAAAGGTAACTCTGGATACCGAGGAATTCCGCCACAGGCGAATCCGGCCAGTCTCTGGGCACATCACTGGAGGAACAGTGGCCATCGTTGAGGGCGCGCTTGCACAGGGTGTCATGCCAGGACACTTCGATGCCTTCCGGCATGTCCAGATCGCCGGAATTTTCCGCGTAGAGAATCTGCTGGCTCTCGCCGTCCAGATCCACCAGCGTGAGATAGGTCGATTCCAGCCCGGTCACCCGTTGCAAAAGTGCCAGAATCGGACGGGTCAGCTCTTCCAGGTTGCCGGCACCCGACAATGACTTGGCCAGATGATAGAACGAGACATCATCCACCTGCCTGTTCACCGGAGCTTCTGCCATCGACACCTGCCTTGTTGTTATCGTTCGATGACAGCAAGAATATCAGACTATCCCCGAGCGGCTCCAGAAGCAGGTCACGACGGTAACTATTCAGGATTCCAGAAGCTACTGGCTCCTTCTTCGGGGTGGCTCGCACCCCGGCGCATCCAGCCGAACAGGTCCCGTCCGTAACCCCAGCGGTGATCCTGCCCGGCAAAGGGAGCCGCGTTGCGATCCGCCAGCGTGGTTTCGTCCACCTCCAGCTGAATCGTGCCGGCATCGGCATCCAGCGTCACCAGGTCCCCATCGCGGATCTTGCTGATATTGCCGCCCCGCAGCGCCTCGGGATAAAGGTGAATCGCAGCCGGCACCTTGCCGGATGCGCCGGACATACGGCCATCGGTCACCAATGCCACCTGATACCCCCGGTCCTGCAACACACCCAGATAGGGGGTCAGCTTGTGCAGCTCCGGCATCCCGTTGGCCCGCGGGCCCTGATAGCGGACCACCACGACACAATCCCGGTCCAGCTCTCCGGCATCAAAGGCGGCTTTAAGCTGGTTCTGGTCATCGAACACCACAGCCGGCGCTGACACCCGGTAATGCTCCGGAGCCACTGCGGATACCTTGATCACCGCCCGCCCGAGATTACCTTCCAGAACCCGCAAGCCGCCGTCCGGGGCAAACGGTTCTGATGCACTGGACAGCACCCCGGGATTTCCGCTCACTTCCGGCGCGGGTTGCCACACCAGTTTGCCATCCCGCAGGATCGGTGCCCTGGTATAGGCCGACAGCCCTTCGCCGGTGACGGTCAACACATCCTCATGGAGCAGGCCTGCGGACAGTAATTCGCGGATCAGGTACGGCGTGCCACCGGCCTCGTGGAAGGCATTGATATCCTCCTGGCCATTGGGATAGATGCGCGTCATGGATGGCACCGCTTCCGAAAGATCCGCAAAGTCATCCCAGTCAATGACGATACCCGCCGCCCGGGCAATCGCCACCCAGTGCATGGTGTGGTTGCTGGACCCACCGGTCGCCAGTAATGCCACCAGGGCATTCACGATTGCCTTCTCGTCTACCATCTCACCCAGCCCGACGCTGCCACCGGAGGGCGCAGACAGACGAATCACCTGCTCGGTGGCGGCGCGGGTCAGTGCGTTGCGCAACTCTGTGCCGGGATGAACGAAGGCGGCTCCGGGCAGGTGCAGCCCCATCACCTCCACCAGCAACTGGTTGCTGTTGGCGGTACCGTAGAAGGTGCAGGTGCCGGGGCTGTGGTAAGACTGGCTTTCTGCCTCCAGCAACTCTTCCCGGCTTACCCTGCCCTCCGCATAGAGCTGGCGAATCCGTTGCTTCTCACTGTTCGGCAAACCGGAAGGCATGGGGCCGGCGGGCACCAGAACAACCGGCAGATGGCCAAAGCCCAGGGCACCGATCAGCAATCCCGGCACTATCTTGTCGCAGATTCCCAGCAGCAGCGCACCATCGAACATGTTATGGCTCAGTGCCACCGCCGTGCTCATGGCAATCACATCCCGGGAAAACAGACTCAGCTCCATCCCGGGCTGCCCCTGAGTGACCCCGTCACACATGGCGGGCGTGCCACCGGCAAACTGGGCAACCGAGCCCATACCATGTGCCGCCTCCCGGATAATGTCCGGAAAGCCCTCATAGGGTTTGTGGGCAGACAGCATGTCGTTGTAGGCAGACACCATGGCAATATTGGCCTGGTTCATCAGCCGCAGGGTGTTCTTGTCCCCGGCCCCGCAGCCGGCAAAACCATGGGCCAGATTGCCGCAGGAAAGACTGGCCCGGTGGGGGCCGTCGCTGCGTAGCTGCGCCAGCCGCTCCAGATAGGATCGGCGGGAATCCGCACTGCGTTTACGGATGCGCTCGGTAACCTGTTCGACTCGGGAATGCATGGACCAATCTCCTATTCAGCACTCTTGCCCGGACTGGGTCCGGGGCCAAGTGTGCGCATGGTTTCCGTAGCCCGGGCCTGGATGCCCTGCCAGTCACCGGCATCGACCAGCTTTTCGGGGGTCAGCCAGCTACCCCCTACAGTTACCACATTGTCGAGGGCCAGATACTGGTCCGCGAGCTGCGGCGTGATTCCGCCGGTGGGACAGAACACCACGTCCGGAAACGGACCCGCGAAGGCACGCAGGGCGGGCATTCCACCGCACACTTCAGCGGGAAAGAACTTGAACGCCCGGTAACCCAGGTTGTAGCCAACCATCAGCTCGGACACGGTGGAAATCCCGGGAAGCAGAGGCACCGACGCTGTCACCGCAAAATCCAGCAGAGGCTCCGTGGAGCCGGGGCTGACCACAAAGTCGGCACCCGCCTGTTCCGCCTCCCGGTACTGGTCACGGCTGACGACAGTGCCGGCCCCGACCCAGACATCACCCGGCATGGCCGCCCTCACCTCGCGGATGGCATCCAGACCTTCCGGTGTCCGCAAGGTAATCTCCAGCACCCGGACTCCCCCCGCCACCAGAGCCTGACAGAGAGGCAATGCCTGCTCCGGATGCCGGATAGTAATCACCGGCATTACCGGTGAAACGGCCAGCAACTGGCGAATACGCTCCTGGTGGTCAGCAGACAATGTGGGCATAGCACACTCCGGTTAACGGGCCTTCAGGGGCACCAGTAAATGTGTAGCCCGGACCTGAGAAACAGTCGGACCGGCATCTCCCTGACCGCCTGCGGCTGCAGGCAGGCACGGGCAAGTGTTTGCAGTTTTTCGTCACCCTGAATCAGCAATACGGTAAATCGGGCGGAGGCCAGCAGCCACGGAGACAGGGTTACCCGCGCAAGGGGTTGTGAGGCCGGATGCATAACCATAACCCGGGCCCCGGTATCGTCCAGAGCATCGGGCAATTCCGGCGCGTCCGGGAAAAGCGATGCGGTATGTCCGTCGTTACCCATCCCCAGTACCAGCACATCCGGCGGCCATGTCAGGGAATCCAGAGCCCGCTCGATGGCCGGTAACGCGGCCTCCGCGGATCCGCCGGATTGCCTGAGCGACACAAAGCGGGCGCTGGCTAACGGCCCCTGCAACAGGTGCTCCCGCAGCAGTGCGGCATTACTCCTGGCATCGGTCTCATCCACCCAGCGCTCGTCCGCCAGCGACAGGTCGACGCGTGACCAGTCAAGGGGCTTTTCCCGCAGGGCATGGAACAGGGGTACCGGTGTACTCCCTCCCGAGAGAATCAGGCTGGCTCTCGGTGCCACGGCCAAACGCTGCTCAAGCTCTCCGGCGATGGCCGCGGCAAGCCCATCAGCGAGATGTTCCTGATTGTCTGCGCCATGGAACACCACCCCGTCCGGCAAGGTAAAATCAGGCATCTTCATACCAGCTCCTGCCATCCCGGGTAATCATGGCGATGGAGGCCACCGGCCCCCAGGTTCCGGCAGCATACCGCTTGGGCGGCTCGCCGCTGGCCTTCCAGTTGGCAATCACCCGATCCACCCAGCGCCAGGCATACTCCACCTCGTCCCGGCGGACAAACAGGTATTGATTGCCCTTCATCACCTCCCAGAGCAATCGTTCATAGGCATCCGGAATCCGGTCGTGACCGAAGGTTTCAGAAAAGGTCAGCTCCAGCGGCCCCTGGCGCAGCCGCATGCCCTTGTCCAGCCCGTGCTCCTTGGTGAGGATCTGCAGGGCCATGCCTTCGTCCGGCTGTAGCCGGATAATCAGCTTGTTATTGGCCAGATGTTGCTGGTCCGGGTCGAAAATGTAATGGGGCGCGGGTTTGAAGTGGATGATGATACGGGAGAGCTTTTCCGGCAGGCGTTTGCCGGTACGGATGTAGAACGGCACTCCCGCCCAGCGCCAGTTCTCGATCTCGACTTTGAGGGCCACAAAGGTCTCTGTATGGCTGTCCGGGTCGGCCCCCTCTTCCTCACGATAGCCCGGGACCGATCTTCCCTCGCTGTTACCCGCCGTGTACTGGCCGCGAACCACATGGGTATTCATCAGTTCCGGCGTTACCTGACGAAGCGCCTTGAGGATTTTTACTTTCTCGTCACGGATACTGTCTGCGGAAAGGTCCGCCGGAGGATCCATGGCAATCAGACATAGCAGTTGCAGCAGGTGGTTCTGGATCATGTCCCGGATCTGGCCGGCCTGATCAAAATACCCCCACCGGCTTTCAATGCCGACACTCTCAGCCACGGTAATTTCCACATGGGAGATGTGGTTCTGATCCCACTGGGAGGCGAACAGGTTATTGGCGAAACGCAGGGCAATAAGGTTCTGCACCGTCTCCTTGCCCAGGTAATGATCGATCCGGAACAACTGGTCCTCACGGTAGACCGCCGCCAGTTCGTCGTTGATAACCCGTGAGGAGGCCAGATCATGGCCAATCGGTTTTTCCACCACCACCCGGGTATTCTCGTTGCAGCAATGGGCGCTGCGCAGGTGGCGGGCAATGGTTCCGTACAGGGACGGCGGAGTCGCCATGTAGACGATCAGATGTCCCCGATCTTCGCCTCGCCAGCGATCCAGCTCCGTGAAAGCATTGGAATCATTGATGTCCAGCCGTCGATAATCCACCTTCTCCAGAAAATGGCGGGCCTCATCCCGGTCAAAATCTTCCGGCCGGACATGGCCTTCAAGCTTGCCGAGGATTGTCTGACGGGCGGCCTCCGCGTCCAGCTCCCTGCGGGCAAGGGCCAGAACACGGCTGGCCCGGTGCAGCAGGCCTGACCGGTATAACTGGTACAGGGCCGGAAACAGCTTGCGTTGGGCCAGGTCGCCCATGGCCCCGAACACAATCAGGTCACAGCGGGTACTGTCAGGATCTGCCATGGGATTCCCCCGAATCCAGAGTCATGCTTTGATAATGACACTGCAGGGGGACAAAAAAAACCGCCAGCCTCGCGGATGACGGTTTTTGTTACCGGATCGAGCGACCGATCAGGGGCGCTCCACCTCGGCCTTATCTCGCAGGAACTGCTGATAGGCCTGGTATTCCTGCTGGCCAGTCAGGGAGGTCAGGAAACGGGCCAACTGCTGCCTTTCGGCATCATTGGCCCCCTCATCGCCTTCGTTGACCGCGTTAAGCCCGATAATCACAACGCCGTCGCCTGTGTATACCGAATCATAGGCGGCGCTGTCACCATCGGGACGGGGCATGGAGAATACCCGTTGCAATACCGCCGGATTCTGGCTCTGGTTGTTGCGACGCTGGTTCTTGAACACAGACCAGCCGGCATCCACCCCTTCGATGTCGGACAGGCTGGTACCGGACTCAAGTCCCGCAACAATCGAAGCGGCCCGCTCCTCCAGCGCGTCACGAACCTTCTGTTCTTCAAGAGTCGTGCGGATTTCATCGCTCACTTCCTCAAGCGGCAGCACCTGCTCCTGTTGGTATTCGGCAACGCTGGCCACGACAGCCATGCTGTCTTCCACATCGATCACTTCAGTGTTGTAGCCATCCTGCAGCACGTCGTCGGAGAACAGTTGACGAACCAGACCCTCATGATCAAACGGAGGCTGACCGCCATCGCGGGTCACACCTTCGGTTTGCCGGATTTCCAGGCCCAGCTCCTCGGCCGGCTCATCCAGATTGTCTGAACTGTAGGCACTGTCAGCCAGCTGGGAGCGAACTTCGGCAAAGCGACTCTGGGCCTTTTCCCGGGCCAGCTCCTGGCGCAGTTCATCTTCCAGCTCGGCCAGTGCCGGTGCTTCCGACTGGCGAATATCCAGCAGCTTGATCAGGTGTATACCGAACCGGGTCGAAACCGGCTCGGAGACTTCGCCGGGTTCCAGCTGGTAAAGCGCGTCCTCGAACGGCTCTTCGTAGACTCCCCGGCCGGAGAAGCCCAGGTCGCCACCGTCTTCGGCGGAGAAGCTGTCCACCGAGTACTCTGCCGCAAGATCGGCAAAGGCCTCACCGTCCTCAAGACGCTGCTGAATGGTATCCATGGTGTCGCTGGCTTCCGCACCATCCTCAATCAGGATGTGGGCGGCGCGACGTTCCTCATTGGCGAGTTCCTCGGCCCGTTCTTCATAAAGGGCACGAATCTCCTCCTCGCTCACCTCGACATCACCGGCCAGGCTGTCGAGGGACAGCACCAGGTAACGGGCTGTCACCTGCTCTGGCTGCTGGAACTGCTGCTGGTTGTTTTCATAGTAATCGGCAACTTCCTCATCACTCACCGACACATCATCCTGCACGGAGTCCGCCGCCAGCGTTACGGTACGGAAGTCCCTGCTCTGGTTCTGCAGGCTCAACAGCTGCTGGATGTTCTCCGGACTGACCACAGAACTCTGGACAATGCCATTACGAATCTGGTTAACCACATACTGGCTGCGCATCAGTTCGCGGAACTCGGCCACTCCCATGCCCATGTTGCGCACAATGCTCACAAACCGGTCGCGGTTGAAGGTGCCTTCCACCTGGAACTGGGGCATCTGGGTAATCAGCGCGTCAATATCCGCATCCGAGAGGATCAGCCCCTGACTGGCAGCATCCTGGCTCATGACCTCTTCCTGGATGAGAGACTGCAGAACCTGCTGGCGTATCAGGTCCTCATTCAACAGGGAAGGATCCGGGCGTTCCATCTGCTGGAGTCGGCGCTGGCTTTCCATTTGCACGACCCGCAGGAATTCCCGCTCGGTAATATCTTCACCGTTGACGGTAGCCACTTCCGGCTCGCCGGAGAAGCCGCCGATAATCGCATCCATCCCCCAGATGGACAGTGAAATAATCAACAGGCCAATGATGACCTTGGCGATGGTGCCCTGGGCGTTGTTCCGGATATCTTGCAGCATTGTTCTTCTCGGATCCTTGGTGTGTCTTTAGCAGGGGTCTGAACGTAAAAAGGCGCATTCGTTCCGGAATGCGCCTTGAATTCCCGGGAAGAGACCGACCGCGCTGTGAACGTCCTGTCGGGCTTCCCGCATCCTCCGGGGAGGAGGACGCTATCAGGCAAGGAAGCTGTTTACTTTACAGCGTCCTTGAGGGCCTTGCCTGCCTTGAAACCAGGCACTTTAGAGGCCGGAATCTGGATTTCTTTACCGGTTTGCGGATTACGACCGGTACGGGCAGAACGCTCCTTGACGGAGAAGGTACCAAAGCCGATCAGAGTAACCTGGTCGCCTTTCTTCAGAGCACCGGTAATGGAACCGGTCATTGCATCCAGAGCACGGCCAGCGGCGGCTTTGGAGATGTCAGCAGACTCGGCAATTGCATCGATAAGTTCGGACTTGTTCACACTAAACCCCTTCGATTTCAGGTTGAAGATGTTATAGGTTGGTTTATTTTTCTCGGACGTTCCCGACTATCGCACAAGCAGTCGGAGAATTCCATTCTTCAGTTTTTTTATTCCTTGCGGTCTTTAACCGGTGATCGGAATAGGCACTAAACGCGCGGGAGCCCTTGATATTGGCTGCTTCACGGCGAAACAGTTATACCAACGGGCTCTCTGGCGTGTCAACAACACGGGGACCCTTTTAATGTGTATTTATGCGCTCGGCCCCTTCGGAATCATCATCACGGGACGCACCCCGACCGGAATCGGGAGCCTCTTCCGCCGCCAGCGGCTCCGGCGCATAGGCCAGCGCCACGTCCAGCACCTCATCAATCCACTTGGCCGGACGGATCTCCAGTGATTCCTTGATATTGTCCGGTATCTCTTTGAGATCACGTACATTTTCATCCGGGATAATCACCGTCTTGATACCGCCACGGTGCGCTGCCAGCAGCTTCTCCTTGAGTCCGCCGATGGGCAGGACCCGACCCCTCAAGGTGATCTCGCCAGTCATGGCGACATCCGCCCGCACCGGAATCTGGGTCAGCGCAGAAACCAGCGCCGTACACATGCCAATACCGGCACTCGGACCGTCTTTTGGCGTTGCACCTTCCGGAACGTGGATGTGCAGGTCATGTTTTTCATGGAAATCGTCACTGATTCCCAGACCGACCGCACGGCTGCGTACAACCGTCAGGGCTGCCTGAATAGATTCCTGCATGACGTCACCCAGGGAGCCGGTCTTGATCACCCGTCCCTTGCCTTTGGTCAGGGCGCACTCGATGGTGAGCAGCTCGCCCCCCACCTGGGTCCAGGCCAGACCGGTCACCTGACCGATGCGGTTGGTATCTTCCGCCAGGCCGTACTTGAACTTCTTCACGCCGGAATAGTCTTCCAGAGCGTCTGGCTCGATGGTTACGGCCTGCTTGTTGCCCGCTTCCACATTGTCCCGCACCACCTTGCGGCAGATCTTGGCGATCTCCCGCTCAAGGCCACGCACACCGGCTTCCCGGGTGTAATAACGGATCAGATCCCGCAGGGTTTCCTCCGGCAGCACCAGCTCGTCCTTGCGCAGGCCATTGGCCTTGATCTGCTTGGGCAACAGGTAACGCAGGGCGATGTTGACCTTCTCATCCTCGGTGTAACCGGGGATACGGATAATTTCCATCCGGTCCAGCAGCGCCGGCGGTATATCCATGGAGTTGGAGGTACACACAAACATCACATCCGAGAGGTCATAGTCCACCTCCAGGTAGTGGTCGTTAAAGGTGTGGTTCTGCTCCGGATCCAGTACTTCCAGAAGTGCCGAGGCCGGATCGCCCCGGTGGTCCATGCCCATCTTGTCGATCTCGTCGAACAGGAACAGCGGGTTTTTCACACCCACCTTGGACAGCTTCTGGATCAGCTTGCCGGGCAAGGCACCGATATAGGTCTTGCGGTGGCCACGAATCTCCGCCTCGTCCCGCACGCCGCCCAGGGCCATACGGGTGTACTTGCGGTTGGTGGCACGGGCAATGGACTGACCGAGCGAGGTTTTACCGACACCGGGAGGCCCAACCAGGCACAGCACCGGGCCTTTGACCTTCTTCACCCGGCTTTGCACCGCCAGGTATTCCAGAATGCGCTTCTTGACCTCTTCCAGGCCATAATGATCCTGATCCAGGATTTCCCTCGCCTTGTTCAGGTCGTGGCGCACACGGCTGCGCTTTTTCCAGGGAATGGACAGCATCCAGTCGATGTAGCCCCGCACCACCGTTGCCTCTGCGGACATGGGGGACATCATCTTCAGCTTGTTGAGCTCGGCTTCGGTCTTTTTCTTCGCCTCTTCCGGCAGGCCGGCTTCCTCGAGTTTCTGTTCCAGCTCCTCGAAGTCGTTGCCGCCCTCACCCAGGTTACCCATTTCTTTCTGGATAGCCTTCATCTGCTCGTTCAGGTAGTACTCCCGCTGGCTGCGTTCCATCTGTTTCTTGACGCGGCCACGGATGCGCTTTTCCACCTCGATCAGATCGATTTCGCCGTCCAGCTTGCTGAGCAGCAGATCCACCCGCTTGCGCAGATCCAGGGACTCCAGCAATTCCTGCTTCTCGGGAATACGCAGCTCAAGATGCGCCGCCATGGTATCCACCAGCCGGTCCAGCTCTTCGATGCCGGTGAGTGCACTGGACACCTCGGAAGGCACCTTCTTGGAGAGCTTCACGTACTTCTCGAACTCGTCCATCAACGTCTTGACCAGCACCGACTCTTCCCTTTCGGAGAGCGCATCCTCATCCATGACGATGCCGGCGGCAGTCAGGTAGTCGCCTTCTTCAATCGTGGTCAGACGGGTTCTGGCCGTACCTTCCACCAGCACCTTCACGGTGCCGTCCGGCAGGCGCAGCATCTGCAGCACGGTGGCCAGGGTACCCATACCGAACACGTCGTCCGGGCCGGGCTCATCGGTGCCGGCATCTTTCTGGGCTACCAGGAGAATTTCCTTATCACCCTCCATCGCTGCCTCAAGTGCCTGGATGGACTTGTCGCGCCCGACAAACAGGGGCACCACCATGTGCGGAAATACCACCACATCCCGCAGGGGCAACATCGGGTACTGGTGCACGGTTTCTTCGCTTATCCGGGTCATAAGGAATCCTCTGACAACATTTCTTTCAGCATATCACCCTTCATTGGGGCATCAGCAATAATTGCAACTGATTGACGTACTAAAGGCAGGTAATCGGCAGGCTGAAAAACGGTGTATGCATGAAATACGGGCCGGTCCGGGCAGACCGGCCCCGAAAGGCACGGTGCGGAATCAGTCTTCCGGCACCGCCTTGGCGTGGTCGTTGTTGGCGTAGATCTTGAAGGGCTCGGAGTCCCCCTTGATCACGCTTTCATCAATCACGACCTTGGAGACATCGTGCTCCGATGGAATCTGGTACATGGTGTCCAGCAGGGTGGCTTCCATGATGGAGCGCAGCCCCCGGGCACCCGTCTTCCGCTCCATGGCCTTGCGGGCAACCGCACGCAGGGCATCTTCACGGAAGTCCAGCTCCACGTTCTCCATATCGAACAGCTTCTGATACTGCTTGGTCAGCGCGTTTTTCGGCTGGGTCAGAATTTCTACCAGGGCTTCCTCATCCAGTTCGGTGAGGGTAGCCACAACCGGCAGACGGCCGACAAATTCCGGGATCAGACCATACTTCACCAGGTCCTCGGTCTCGACATCCTTGATGATGTCGCCGGCCTGGCGATCATCATCGGGACTCTTCACCGTTGCCGAGAAGCCAATACTGCTGCGATCGGAACGCTCCTGGATCACCTTGTCCAGTCCGGCAAAGGCACCACCACAAATAAACAGGATGTTACCGGTATCCACCTGCAGGAATTCCTGCTGGGGATGCTTGCGCCCACCCTGGGGTGGCACAGAGGCAACGGTGCCTTCGATCAGCTTCAGCAGTGCCTGCTGAACCCCTTCACCGGATACGTCCCGGGTAATCGAGGGGTTATCGGACTTGCGGGAGATCTTGTCGATCTCATCAATGTAGACGATGCCCTTCTGGGCCTTGTCCACATCATAGTCACACTTCTGCAGCAGCTTCTGGATGATGTTCTCGACATCCTCACCCACATAGCCGGCTTCGGTCAGAGTGGTCGCATCCGCAATGGTAAAGGGCACATTGAGCATGCGGGCCAGGGTTTCGGCCAGCAGCGTCTTACCGCTACCGGTGGGACCGATCAGCAGAATGTTACTCTTGCCCAGCTCGACATCGGATTTGCCATCGCCATAGCGCAGACGCTTGTAGTGGTTATAAACCGCCACCGAGAGAACAATCTTGGCGCGATCCTGACCGATAACGTATTCGTTCAGGGTGTCGCGGATCTCGGTCGGTGTCGGCAAACGGTCACTGGCCTCTTCCTGTGTACTCTCCTGGATTTCCTCCCGGATTATGTCGTTACACAGGTCGACACACTCATCGCAGATGAACACCGAGGGCCCTGCAATGAGTTTGCGCACTTCATGCTGGCTCTTTCCACAAAACGAGCAGTACAGCAACTTGCCGTTATCGTCGCCCCTGCCGTTTTTTTCATCTGCCATTGAAATACCTCTGTTTGCTGATTTCCGGACGTACCCGCGAAGATACGCCGGATCGGTTAGATGCGATTACCATCAGTATTATTTATTCGATGCGCGCTTATCAAGTATAGAATCAATCAGACCGTAATCCTTGGCCTGCTGCGGATCCATGAAATTGTCGCGATCGGTATCACGGGCAATCGTTTCCATATCCTGGCCGGTGTGCTCTGCCAGAATACTGTTCAGGGTGTGGCGGATCTTGAGGATCTCTCTGGTGTGGATCTCGATATCCGTCGCCTGCCCTTGGTAGCCGCCCAGCGGCTGGTGGATCATTACCCGTGAGTTGGGCAGACAGGCCCGCTTGCCCTTGGCACCGCCGGCCAGCAGGAATGCGCCCATGCTGGCCGCCTGGCCGACACACAGGGTCGCCACGTCCGGCTTGATAAACTGCATGGTGTCATAGATGGACATACCGGCAGTGACAGAGCCACCAGGACTGTTGATATAAAGGTGGATGTCCTTGTCCGGGTTCTCGGATTCCAGGAACAGCAGCTGCGCAACAATCAGGTTGGCCATGTGGTCTTCCACCTGACCTACCATGAAAATCACCCGCTCCTTGAGCAGCCGGGAATAAATATCAAAAGAACGCTCACCGCGAGCGGTTTGCTCGATAACCATCGGCACCAGGCCGGAATTGGTAACCATTGCGGGACCATCAATTGGTTTCTGCGTCATGTGCGCCTGAACTCCTATGCCTTTATAGAGGGTGGTCCAGCCACCCGTTATTGAGTTGTCCAGCTGATACTTTGCCACCGAAGGGCCCAGATGAAAACAGCCGGACGTGCCGGCTGTTTTCATTACTACGGCGCGGAACCCTCTGTGGATCCCGCAGGACTTACCGCTGGGGCTGTCCCGCCTGTACGGCTTCTTCGTACTTCATTTTCTTTTCCTTGACCTTGGCCTGCTCCAGGATCAGGTCAACCACGGCATCTTCCAGCACTGAAGATTCGATCTGCTGCTTCTGCTCCGGGCTGTTGTTGAAGTGGGCAACCACCTCTTCCGGCTGCTCGTAGGTAGACGCGATTTCCTGAATCTTTTCGTCCACTTTGGCATCGTCTGCCTTCAGATCGTTCTTCTTGACCACTTCCTGGAACAGCAGGCCGGTCTTCACACGGCGCTCAGCCTGCTCCTGGAAAATTTCCTTGGGCAGTTGCTGTGGATCCACCTGGCCACCGAAACGCTGAACCGCATCCTGGCGCAGACGGTCGATTTCCTGGTCCACCAGCGCAGCCGGAACTTCCAGCTCGGTGGTTTCCAGCAGGCCTTCTACCACGTCGTTCTTGACCTTGTTGGAAACAGCCTGCTTGAGCTCCCGCTCCATGTTCTTCAGCACTTCCGCACGGAAGCCTTCTTCGTCTTCGGCATCAATACCGAACTTCTCGAAGAATTCCTTGTTCAGCTCCGGCAGCTGCGGCTCCTGAACTTCGTGGATCTTGATGCTGAAGGTAGCCGGCTTGCCTGCCAGTTCTTCGTTCTGGTAATCCTCCGGGAAGGTCACCTCGATATCGAATTCCTCGCCGGCCTTGCCGCCCACGATGGCTTTCTCGAAGCCCGGAATCATCTGACCGGAACCCAGGGTCAGCTTGTGCTTCTCGGCAGCGCCGCCCTCGAATTCCTCGCCATCAATGTAGCCCTTGAAGTCGATCAGCAGCACGTCCTTGTTCTTGGACTTGCGCTTGACCTGCTTCATGGTGGCCTGCTGACGACGCAAGTTATCGATCATCTTGTCGATATCCTTGTCGGTAATCTCGGACTTGGGCTTTTCGACCTCAATCTTGCTCAGGTCGCCCAGTTCGATTTCCGGCAGCACTTCGAAGATGGCAACGAATTCCAGATCCTTGCCTTCTTCCATGGTCTTGGGCTCGAAACGGGGCCAGCCCGCCGGATTGATATCCTGCTCCTGCAGCGCCTTGACGTAGTTGTCACGCATGACTTCGCCAACAATTTCCTGACGCACGCTGTCTCCGAAACGACGCTTGACCACTTTATAGGGCACCTTGCCCGGACGGAAGCCGTTCATGCGCACGGTGCGGGCGGTTTCCTGCAGGCGTTTCTGGACCGCCTGGTCGATTTCCTGGGCGGGCACACCAATCGTCATCCGACGTTCGATGTTGGAGGTCGTTTCAACAGACACTTGCATGGAAGATCCTCAAATTACAGATTCAGTAGGTGAATGATTTTAAACGAAAATCGTTAACTGCCCGACTCCACGGACAGCGGAGCCAAAATTAAAAGGCCAATAGTTTATCACGGTTTACCCTGCCGAGAGAATCACCTGCTCAATACGGCAGAGACCGGCATCACAATCAAGGGGAAACAGGACCGGAGAAGAGAAGACAGCCAGACAAAAATGGTGCGAGAGGAGAGACTCGAACTCTCACGGGTTACCCCACTGGAACCTAAATCCAGCGCGTCTACCAGTTCCGCCACTCTCGCATGTCGCAGTCACCGGAATCGTACCACGCCCGCTGACGGGAGTCCGGAAAATGCAAAGGGGAAAATGGGGTGGACGAAGGGGTTCGAACCCTCGACCGCAGGAGTCACAATCCTGAGCTCTACCAACTGAGCTACGTCCACCATATCTGAAGGGTGCCAGAGGTACTTACACCCGTTTCACATCAACCTTGCTGACTTGGCGAGTCTTGTGCGGCCCTGCCTGTCGACAGTATGGCGCGCCCGGCAGGACTCGAACCTGCGACCACCCGCTTAGAAGGCGGGTGCTCTATCCAGCTGAGCTACGGGCGCTTGACCGTTCGCCCACCTGAATATCCAGAAATTGGTCGGGGTAGAGAGATTCGAACTCCCGACATCCTGCTCCCAAAGCAGGCGCGCTACCAGACTGCGCTATACCCCGTCTGAACTGAACAACAAGTGCCTCAGCAAAGTTGGCGCGCATATTACCGATGGCGGCGAGTGCCGTCAACACGCATTTCCGCTTTGCTGCAAATTCAGGGACCTGAAATGGCTGCAAAAGTTCCGGTTGCAACCCGCTGCGGAATTGGAGATACCGCCCAACCATGCGACAATAGCCGGCTTTCTCTCCACGCCTTAACAGACAAGACAGGAACATGAGCGCCAGACTGATCAACGGAAAAGAGATTGCCGCCGGCATACGTCAGCAGGTTGCCGCCGGAGTAGAAGCACGCAAACAGCAGGGCCTGCGCGCCCCGGGGCTGGCTGTTGTGCTGGTGGGTGATGATGCCGCCTCCCGGGTTTACGTAGGCAAAAAACGGGAAGCCTGTGAAGAAGCCGGCATTCTTTCCCTCTCCTACGACCTGCCCGCCGACACCTCCCAGGAAGCCCTGGAAGCACTGATCGACGAACTCAACGAAAACGACACCGTTGACGGCATTCTGGTGCAGTTACCCCTGCCCTCACACCTGGACGCAGACCCTATTCTGGTGAAGATCCGTCCGGATAAAGACGTGGACGGCTTCCATCCCTTCAACATCGGCCGCCTGATGCAGCGCAAGCCCGCCCTGCGCCCCTGCACCCCGGCTGGTGTCATCGAACTGCTGGATGCCATAGACACCCCCTACAAGGGCCAGCATGCGGTCATCGTCGGTGCCTCCAACATCGTCGGCCGCCCCATGTCCATGGAATTGCTCCTCAAGGGCGCAACCACCACCGTTTGCCACCGCTTTACCGGCAACCTGGAAAAGTTTGTCAGCGAAGCAGACATCCTGATCGCCGCGGTGGGCAAGCCCGGCATCATCAAGGGCGAATGGGTAAAACCGGGGGCCACGGTGATTGATGTGGGCATCAACCGCATGGACAACGGCAAGCTGTGTGGCGATGTGGATTTTGAGGCTGCAGCGGCGCGGGCCGGCTACATCACCCCGGTGCCCGGCGGCGTGGGGCCGATGACGATTGCCATGTTGCTGAAGAACACACTGGAGGCAGCTGAGGCTTCCGGCAGGGACTGAGGAGTTGCCTGGCCCCTTATGTCGTACCCAAGCTAGCGGCGAAGGGGTCTGTCCCTACGGGACTGACCCCAACAAGCACGGAGTATAGATCAACAGGACCGCTGGTCCCGTGCAAAGGGGTCAATCCCGTAGGGACAGACCCCGCCGCTGATTCTCCTGACCTGCCGCCCTTCCTGCCCTACCCCTTACAACAAAAAACCCCGCACATGGCGGGGTTTTTTGTTGCCGGAATACCGGACTTACTGGCCGTACTTCTGCTTGGCCTTCAGGCGGTAGGCGTGCAGGAGCGGCTCGGTGTAGCCGTTCGGCTGCTCGCGACCCTTCAGGACCAGATCCAGGGCTGCCTGGAAGGCAACGCTGTCGTCGAAGTTGTCGGCCATGGCGCGGTAGGTCGGATCAGCGGCATTCTGCTTGTCCACTACGGCGGCCATGCGCTTCATGGTTTCCATGATCTGCTCTTCGGAGCAGATGCCGTGGTACAGCCAGTTGGTCAGCAGCTGGGAGGAAATCCGCAGGGTTGCACGGTCTTCCATCAGGCCCACGTCATTGATATCAGGCACCTTGGAGCAACCCACGCCGGAATCGATCCAGCGAACCACGTAGCCGAGGATGCCCTGGGCGTTGTTATCCAGCTCCTGCTGGATGTCTTCCTTGCTCAGGGACGACGGATCGTCCATCACCGGCACGGTCAGAATATCTTCCAGAGCAGCGCGCTGACGGTTGGCCAGCTCTTTCTGCACGTCAAACACGTTCACCTGATGGTAGTGGGTGGCGTGCAGGGTAGCCGCTGTCGGGGACGGAACCCAGGCAGTGTTGGCACCCGCCTTCGGATGGCCGATCTTGGCCTCCAGCATGCCCGCCATCAGATCCGGCATGGCCCACATGCCCTTACCGATCTGGGCAACGCCGGACAGGCCGGCTTCCAGGCCGATATCCACGTTCCACTGCTCGTAGGCACTGATCCAGGTCGCCTGCTTCATCGGACCCTTGCGGATGAACGGTCCCAGCTCCATGGAGGTGTGGATCTCGTCACCGGTGCGGTCCAGGAAGCCGGTGTTGATGAACACGGTGCGTTCCTTGGCAGCGTTGATGCAGGACTTCAGGTTCACCGTGGTACGGCGCTCCTCGTCCATGATGCCTACCTTCAGGGTGAAGCGCGGCAGACCCAGCGCGTCCTCGACCTTGCCGAAGAACTCGTTGGTGAACGCCACTTCTTCCGGGCCGTGCATCTTGGGCTTCACGATGTACACAGAGCCGGTGGTGCTGTTCTGGAACTGGCCGTCACCCTTCAGATCGTGGATAGCGATCAGCGAGGTGATCAGGCCGTCCATCAGGCCTTCCGGCACTTCGCTGCCATCTTTCAGCAGGATGGCCGGGTTGGTCATCAGGTGACCGACGTTACGTACGAACATCAGGCTGCGGCCCTTGAGGGACAGATCGCTGCCATCCGCTGCGGTGTATTCACGGTCCGCGTGCATCTTGCGAGTCATCATCTGGCCGCCCTTCTCGAACGACTCTTCCAGATCACCCTTCATCAGGCCCAGCCAGTTGCGGTAGGCCAGCGCCTTGTCGTCTGCATCCACAGCCGCCACGGAATCTTCGCAGTCCATGATGGTGGTCAGAGCGGATTCCATCAGCACGTCTTTGACGTTAGCACCGTCGTCCTTGCCGATCGGATGGGTGGCATCGATCTGGATCTCGAAGTGCATGCCGTTCTTGACCAGCAGGATGCCGGTGGGCGCATCGGCAGCGCCGGTGTAACCAACAAAACCGGACTCGTCTTTCAGGCCGGTGGCTTCACCATTCTGCAGCTTGACCACCAGCTTGCCACCTTCAACCAGATACTTCGCGGCATCCTTGTGGCTGCCGCTGGCCAGCGGTGCGGAGCTGTCCAGCAGGTTGCGGGCCCATTCGATTACCTTGGCACCGCGTACCGGGTTATAACCACCCTTGCCTTTCTCGGCACCATCCTCTTCAGAGATGGCATCGGTGCCGTACAGCGCATCGTACAGGCTACCCCAGCGCGCGTTGGCAGCGTTCAGGGCGAAACGGGCGTTCATCACCGGCACAACCAGCTGTGGGCCGGCCATGGTGGCGATTTCCGGGTCCACGTTGGAGGTGGAGATCTTGAACTCGCCCGGCTCGTCGGCCAGGTAACCAATCTCCTTCAGGAACGACTTGTACTCGTCCATGTTGAGCTTCTGGCCCTTGTGCTCGCGGTTCCAGCTGTCCATTTCCTCCTGGATAGCATCACGCTTGGCCAGCAGCTCCTTGTTGCGCGGAGCCAGCTCGTGAACAATGCGGTCAAACTCGGCCCAGAACTTGTCGGCATCCACGCCGGTGCCCGGAATGGCCTCGTTGTTAACAAAGTCGAGCAGGTTCTTGGCAACCTGAAGGTCGCCGACTTGTACGCGTTCAGTCATCGTTGTCTGCCTCAGTGGGTTACGGTCAATAAAAGGCGGAGTACGGGAGCCTGCACACCCTCAGGTGCTGGTTGTTTCCGCAGGCTCCCCCCGATTCAAAGGGCCGGATTGTACGTGAAATTCCGTAGAAGTTCAGCCCCGGCGCCAGGTGGTTCCTTCCCGGCTGTCGTCGAGAATGATGCCCTTGTCCGCCAGCTCATCGCGGATACGGTCCGCTTCGGCGAAGTTTTTCGCCTTGCGGGCATCGGCACGGGCCTGGATCATCGCCTCGATATCCCCGGCGGTCAGCTCGCTGCCGGTATCACTCTGGAAAAACATTTCCGGATCCTGCTGCAATATGCCCAGCACAGATCCGAGCCGGACCAGCACCGCTGCCGCCTGCTTGGCGGGCATTTCCTCGCCCAGGCGACGGAACTGATTGATTTCATTGGCCACCGCATGGAGCACCGCAATGGCACCGGCGGTGTTGAAATCATCATCCATGGCAGCGGTGAACTCACGGTCGTGATCGGTTTCCGGCACGTCGCTTTCCTTGGCCGGAACGATGCCCCTGAGCGCGTGATAGAGCCGGGTCAGGCTGCGCCCGGCCTCTTCCAGGTTATCCTCGGAATAGTCCACCTGGCTGCGGTAATGGCTGGACACCAGGAAGTAACGCACCACCTCCGCAGGGTACTTTTCCAGAATCTCGCGGATGGTAAAGAAGTTGCCCAGGGACTTGGACATCTTCTCCTTGTTTACCCGGATAGCACCGGCGTGCATCCAGGTATTCACGAACTTGTGCCCGGTGGCGCATTCGGACTGGGCAATCTCGTTCTCGTGGTGCGGGAACAGGAGATCCGGCCCGCCCCCGTGAATATCAAAGGTATCCCCCAGGCATTCTGTCGACATGGCGGAACACTCGATATGCCAGCCCGGGCGACCATCTCCCCAGGGGGAAGGCCAGCTCACCTCACCCTCTTTTGCCGCCTTCCACAGGGCAAAATCCGCCGGGCTGCGCTTGGCTTCCTGCACGTCCACACGGGCACCGGCCAGCAGGTCCTCCAGCTTCTTCTTGCTCAGCTTGCCGTAGTCATTGAAGGATTTCACCGCGAAGTACACATCGCCGTTATCCGCGGCGTAGGCATGCCCACTGGAAATGAGCTTGTGGATCATCGCCACAATCTCGTCAATGTAACCGGTGGCCCGGGGCTCGTCGTTGGGGGACAGTACGCCCAGTTTGGCCTCGTCCTCGTGCATGGCGCGGATCATCCGCTCCGTCAGCTCCCGGTAGTCCTCCCCGTTCTCGTCGGCACGGCGCAGAATCTTGTCGTCGATATCGGTGATATTACGCACGTAATGCACATCGTAACCACGATGGCGCAGGTAGCGGGTGACCACGTCAAAGGACACCAGCACCCTCGCATGGCCCAGGTGGCAGTAGTCGTATACGGTCATGCCGCATACATACATGCGCACCTTGCCGGGCTCGATGGGCTGGAACTCTTCCTTCTGCTGGCTGAGGGTGTTGTAGATTCTGATCACGTTACTTTCCCTTTCCCCAGGAATCCCGCAGGGTCACCGTGCGGTTCAGTACCGGCTTGCCCTGCGCTTCAGACTGTTCGGCATCGTAAAAGAAGTAGCCTTCCCGTTCGAACTGGTACGGCAGATCGCTGCGGGGGCTGGCCAGATTTTTCTCGGCGCGGGCACCCTCCAGCACCACCAGGGATTCCGGATTGATGTGCTCGATGAAATCGGCTTCCTTGTCGCCGTCCGGATTCTCTTCGTTGAACAACCGGTCGTAGAGATTGATGCCCACGTCCACGCTGTCATCTGCCGACACCCAGTGGATCACGCCGTTGGGTTTGTAGCCTTCCGGGTTCACGCCGAGGGTGGCCGGGTCGTATTCGCACTTCAGCTCGACAATCTCGCCGCTGTCGTCACGCACAATCTCCCGGCAGGTCATCACATAACCACCGCGCAGGCGCACCGCCTGATCCGGGGCCAGGCGCTTCCACTTGCGGGGCGGCTCTTCGACGAAGTCTTCCCGGTCGATATACAGTGTGCGGCTCCACGTCACTTCCCGCTGGCCCATATCCGGGTTCTGGGGGTGCACCGGCAGGGTCAGTGTTTCGGTCTCGCCTTCCGGGTAATTGGTCAGCGTTACCTTGAGCGGGCGCATCACACACATGGCGCGGGGCGCGCGGCTGTTCAGGTCTTCCCGGATGGCGTGCTCCAGCATACCCACATCCACGGTGCCGCCGGCCTTGTTCACCCCGATCATGTCGCAGAACATCTTCAGGGACTCGGGCGTGTAACCACGGCGGCGCATACCACTGATGGTCGGCATGCGCGGATCGTTCCAGCTTTCCACGTGGCCTTCATCCACCAGGCGCTTCAGTTTGCGCTTGCTGGTGATGGTGTAGTTCAGGTTCAGCCGGGCAAACTCGATCTGCCGGGGCTGACAGGGCACCGAGGTGTTCTCCAGCACCCAGTCGTACAGCGGTCGGTGATCCTCGAACTCCAGGGTGCACAGCGAATGGGTAATACCTTCCAGGGCATCGGAAATCGGATGGGTGAAGTCGTACATCGGGTAGATGCACCACTTGTCACCGGTCTGGTGGTGATCGGCATAGCGAATCCGGTACAGGATCGGATCACGCATATTGATGTTCGGAGAAGCCATATCGATCTTCGCCCGCAACACCAGCTCACCGTTCTGGTATTTGCCGTCGCGCATATCCCGCAGCAACTGCAGGTTTTCGTCCACCGGCCGATCCCGATAGGGGCTGTTGCGGCCAGACTCCTTCAGGGTGCCGCGGTACTCGGCCATTTCGTCGGCACTCAGGGCGCAGACATAAGCCTTGCCGTTCTGGACCAGTTCCTCGGCAAAACCGTAAAGCTGGTTAAAATAATCAGAGGCGTAATGCACCTCGCCGGCCCACTCATAGCCAAGCCATTCCACGTCCTGCTTGATGGCATCAATGTATTCCTGATTCTCTTTTTCAGGATTGGTGTCATCAAAACGCAGGTTGCACTCACCTCCGAAGGCTTCGGCAATACCGAAGTTCAGACAGATCGACTTGGCATGGCCGATATGCAGATAGCCATTGGGCTCCGGCGGAAAACGGGTAACCACCTTGCCGGCGTGCTCACCCTTGGCGATCGCGTCTTCAATCAGGCTTTCGATAAAGTTATGGGCTTTCTTGGACTCGGCGCTCATATGTACTCTGTTTTAAAGGGGTGAAACTGAAGCGCCATATTATACGCATAAATCCGCCTCTGACTCATGCACAGGCGCAAACTCTTCAGTACAATAGCAGCCTGATTTACCCAACTCCCATCAACACAGGAACACCTGATGATTCTGCTGAAAACCTCTCACGGTGATATCAAACTGGAACTGGACTACGACAAGGCTCCGGAAACAGCAAAGAACTTCGAGCAATATGTGCGCGACGGTTTCTACGACGGCCTGATTTTCCACCGTGTAATCAGCAACTTCATGGTCCAGGGCGGCGGCTTTGAGCCGGGCATGGTACCCCGCAAGACCCGCGATGCCATCCAGAACGAGGCGGATAACGGCCTGAGCAACATGCAGGGCACCATCGCCATGGCCCGCACCATGGACCCGCACTCTGCCACTGCCCAGTTCTTTATCAACGTGGAAAATAACGGTTTCCTGGATCACACCGGCAAGAATACCGAAGGCTGGGGTTACTGCGTGTTCGGCAAGGTGGTTGAAGGCATGGATACCGTCAACAAGATCCGCGCCGTACGCACCACCATGCGTGCCGGCCACCAGGACGTACCGGCCGAGGATGTCGTTATCGAGAAGGCCGAAATCCTGGAGGACGGAGGCGAGGCGTGACCACGCTGTTCATCTCCGACCTTCACCTGGAAGAATCCCGCCCCGACATTACCGGGGCGTTCCTGGATTTCCTGAAGAACCGGGCCATGGGGGTTGAAGCCCTCTACATACTGGGGGACTTCTTCGAAGCGTGGATCGGTGACGACGAGAACACCCCCCTGCAACAGCAGGTGGCTGAAGCTCTCAGGGAAGTCCGCGACAGCGGCACCCGCATCTTCCTGATGCACGGCAACCGGGATTTCCTGCTGGGCAACGACTACTGCAGCCGGTTTGACGGCACCCTGCTGGAAGACCCCACCGTCATCGACCTGCACGGCACCCCCACCCTGCTGATGCACGGCGACAGCCTGTGCACCGCCGACGTGGAGTACCAGAAGTTCCGCGCCAGAATGCGCGACCCGCAAATGCAGAAGATGATGCTGGCCCGCCCGCTGGCCGAGCGCCAACTGATGGCCCGGCAACTGCGGGAAATGTCGATGGCCAAGAATCAGGGCAAGGAAGAGTACATCATGGATGTCACCCCGGAAGAGGTGGTGAAGGAGATGGAAGCCCATGGCGTTCAAAGGATGATCCATGGCCACACCCATCGCCCGGCGGTCCATGACCTAGAGGCGGGCGGGAAGCCAGCCAGGCGCATAGTTCTGGGTGACTGGGACAGCCACGTGTGGTGGCTGGAAGCCGGTCCTGACCTGGAACCCCAGCTAAACAGCGAACCTTTCACCAGAGACTGATCAGTCCGTTGCGGTGGCCGGCTCCCGGTAGGTTTGCAACCGTTTCAGCCAGCCGGGCAGCCAACGCTCCCGCTCGATGGGATTCTCCGCATTCTGTGCCCGCCGGGTCATCACCCGCCCGGCGGCTTCCCGGAAACGCTGCAGTGCCGTGCCATCCGGCCCGCCCTCCATGTCCAGCAATACCTGCCGCAAGCCCCAACCCTGCCCCTGGTATGCCTCCTGCTCCGACAATCCCTCGCCCTTGAAATTCACATAATCCATCAGGGCGTAGACACCGCCGGGCGTGCCGGCCAATGCCCGGAGATGGGCCATCACCGCGTCACGACGGGTATCCGGCACCGCGTCCAGCACCCGGACCAGGGACTGTTCGGCGCGCCGGAAGATAAATGCCACCTGAGCCGCCTTGGTACGGTCCAGAAACGAGCGCAAACCGCTCAGCCGCTCACTTCCATCCGCCTCCATAAAGGCCGCCCTGTCCGGCCAGGGCGCAGCCGGCACAGGCTCGGCTGCCAGCCATTCAGGCATTGCAACGGAACGCTCGGACATAAACCGGATCAGGTCCGGAAAACTCTCCACAAACCGCTCGTTAACTCCCTCGGGATACCAGATGAAATGGCCGATACCCAGCGACGGGAAGGCCTCTCCCTCGTTCCAGTGCACCAGGCACTGATAGCGCCCGGCACACTCGTTGCGGAAGATCTGCTCACCTACCCATTGCAGCTGCGGGTCAGTAAGGGTCAGTTCCGGTATCTGCGGCTCCCGGGTAAACCGATCCAGCACTACCAGCATTGCAATTGCAGCAACCAGACCGGCCACAAGCCATGTACGCACGTTATTCAATCTCCGGAAAGGCCCTGAATCATCAGTGATTCGAGGCCAGAGTTGGGTCATTCGCCAGACGTAACCTGACAATTCCAGCGCAATACATTACAACTTAAGAAGGCTGTTAACGAAAAGGGCCATTCCCGCTTTTCCGTACGAAGCGAATGCCATGAGCACCATTACACCGCGCCAGCCACAGTTCAATCTGGGCGATGATCTGCCTACCTGGTGGTTTGACAGGGATATTATCAAAACTCTGGTGATGACGGCGCAATCCTGCACCTTTCCGGAGGGAGAACGGTATTTCATCCGCTCGGTCAGGCACTTTCAGGACAAAGTGAAAAATCCCGTCCTGAAGAAGGCCATCCGGGGTTTTATCGGCCAGGAAGCCCACCACGGCAACGCCCATGAAGACCTGAACGTCCTGATGGCCCGCCGCGGGCTGCCCACCCGGAAAATCGAGAAGTTCGCCAAGAACGGCCTGGCCTTTCGCGACCGCACCATGTCACCGGAGCGCCGGCTGGCCATGACCTGCGCGCTGGAACACTTCACCGCCATGCTGGCAGAACTGGTGCTGACCGATCCGGAATTTCTGGAAGGCATGGAGCCCCGGGTAAAAGCGTTGTGGGTCTGGCATGCCATTGAAGAGAGCGAGCACAAGGCGGTGGCCTTCGACGTATACCAGGAAACCGTGGGCGATTACTGGATACGCAGCAGCCAGATGGTGGCGACTTCCATGGAGTTTATCTTCTTCAGCCTGCTGCACTTCTCCACACTGTACCGCTCCCTGGAGGAGAAACCGGGGCTCTGGGATACCGTCAAAGGCATCGGCTATTTCCTCGGCCCCACCAGCAAGACCGCAAAACTGCTGCCCCGCTACCTGTCTTACTTCCGCCCGGGATTCCACCCGGACGAGGTAGACGGCGCAAAAGAGCGGGCCGCGGCACTGCAGTGGGTTTCCGAGCAGTTGGACGTGCCGTTAACGGCTTAGGATCCTCTCCTTCGCTGCCAACAAAAAAGCCCCGGCGAATACCGGGGGCTTTTTCGTTACGGGATGGTTTTACTGCTCTACGAACGCCCGCTCGATCACGTAGTGCCCCGCCTCGCCACCGCGGGCTTCCTTGAAGTCCATGTTGTCGAGAATCGCACAGGTGTCCTTGAGCATGCTGGGGCTGCCGCAGATCATGAAGCGATCATTATCGATATCAAACTCCGGCAATCCCAGGTCCCGGTTGATTTTGCCGGTTTCCATGGCATCGGTCAGGCGGCCCTGGTTGCGGAACGCTTCGCGGGTCACCGTGGGATAGTACAGCAGCTTGCCGTCCACCATTTCACCGAAATACTCGTTATCCGGCAGGCCTTCGATTTCATCCTGATAGGCCAGCTCGGAAATGTAGCGTACCCCGTGGGTAAGAATCACCCGGTCGTAGGCTTCATACACCTCCGGGTCCTTAATGATGCTCATGAACGGTGCCAGGCCGGTACCGGTGCTGATCAGCCACAGGTTGCGCCCGGGCAGCAGGTTGTCCATCACCAGGGTGCCGGTAGGCTTCTTGCTGAGCAGGATTTCATCACCCGGCTTGATCTTCTGCAGCTTGGAAGTCAGAGGGCCATCCGGCACCTTGATGGAAAAGAACTCCAGCTCTTCTTCATAGTTGGCGCTGGCAATACTATAGGCGCGCATCAGCGGCTTGCCGTCGGTTTCCAGACCAATCATGACGAAGTGACCGTTCTTGAACCGGAAGCCCGGATCACGGCTGGTCTTGAAGCTGAACAGCGTATCGTTCCAGTGGTGCACGCTGGTAACCGTTTCTTTCATCAGGTTGCTCATGTAAACCTCTGCCTGTGTGGGTCGCCTGTTGGCGAAACTTGAAATCCGAATTGCGTAAAGTCTAACCCGGAGCTAACCTATCGACAAAATGGGATATTTTCATAACCTTATTCGGATTTATCGATTATGAAGTACAGTTTCCGCCAGCTTGAGGTGTTTCTTGCCGCAGCACATTTCCAGAACATCACCCGTGCCGCCGAATCCCTCGCCATGTCCCAGTCCGCCGCCAGCAGTGCGTTAAAAGAGCTGGAGAACCAGTTCAATATCAAACTGTTCGACCGCGTGGGCAAACGGCTGCAGTTGAATGAACTGGGACGACTCTATCGCCCCAAGGTGGAAGCCATTCTCGCCCAGGCCGACGAACTGGAGCAGGCCTTCAGCCAGCACACCGAAGTCGGTGCCCTGAAAGTCGGTGCCACATTGACTATCGGTAACTATCTGGCTGTCGGGGTCATGGCCCAATACATGAATACCCCTACCCGGCCCCGGGTTTCACTGGAAGTGGCCAACACCAGCACCATCGCCCGCCGGGTAAAAGATTTCGAACTGGATATCGGCCTGATCGAAGGGGAGCTGCAATCCGAAGAGCTGGACGTTATCCCCTGGCGGGGTGACGAACTGCAGGTATTCTGCTCACCGGAACATCCGCTGGCGGGAAAAAAGACCCTCAACGACCAGGACCTGCGGGAAGCCACATGGATCATGCGGGAACCCGGCTCCGGCACCCGCCAGACCTTCGACCGGGGCATGCATGGCCTGCTGCCGGACCTGAACATCCTGCTGGAACTGGAGCATACCGAAGCCATCAAGCGCGCAGTGGAAAGCAACCTGGGTATCGGCTGCCTGTCCCGGGTCTGTCTGGCGGACGCGTTCCGCCGGGGCGCGCTGGTGCCCCTGGAGGTACCGGAGCATCGCCATTTTGACCGCCAGTTCTACTTTATCCTTCACAAGCAGAAGTACCGGAGTGCCGGCATCGACCAGTGGATGGAGCTTTGCCAGCGCAGTCCCGGATAGGCGTGAGGACTACCGCACGAAACCACCGCAGAATATGGTCTACATTTAAAGTATGGAAACGGGATGCCGCCTCCGCAATCCTGCCAATAGACCGAGGGAAACATGATTACATTCAAACGCCTGAGTCAACTGCTGCTACCACTGGTTGCGATGGCACTGGCTTCCACAGCCCGGGCCGACTATGCTGAGGTGAACGACATCCGCCTCTACTACGAGACCCACGGCAGCGGCGACACCACCGTCGTGATGCTCCACGGGGGCTATGACGACTCCGATGTATGGGCGCTGGAAACCTGGCGGCTGGCACGGGATTACCGGGTCATCGAAATCGACAGCCGGGGCCACGGCCGCAGCTATGACGGCGATGGCCCGATCACCTACGAACGAATGACCGATGACACCCTGGATCTGCTCGACCAGCTGGGCGTGGAACGGGCCCATTTCGTGGGCTGGAGTGACGGGGGCGTGATTGCCAGCCAGATTGCCGCCAACCATCCGGAGCGGGTCAACCAGCTGATCCTGTTTGGTGCGGCCTTCGGTGGCGATGTCTACACTGACCTCTTCTCAATGCTGCTGGATGACAAGAAGGTGTTCAACGCGATCATGGACACCACCTTCGGCTTCAAATACCGCAAGACCAGCCCTACCCCGGACCACTGGCCGGTATTCCGGGACAAGGTGTACGAGATGTGGCAGGCCCCCTGCTACTTTGCCGAGCAACCGGAAGACTACTGCCTGGAACCGCTGGAACGCATCAGCGCGCCAACTCTGGTTGTGGCCGGCGAGCAGGAAATCATCCGCCGCTCCCATACCGAGGCCATTGCTGAGGCGATTCCCGGTGCGGAACTGAAGATCGTACCGCTGGCGAGCCACTTCATGCCGAAGTTCCGGTCGCTCACCTCCACCCGGCTGATCGTGGAATTCCTGAACAACTGATCCCTGCGCCCCGGTGCCTGCCGCATCGGGGCTCAGGCGCTTACCGGCCCGCTGTGAAACCGGAACTCCTCATCCGGTGATTCAATCAGCTCCCGCTCAACCCGCATAAACTCAGCCAGCCGGTCATCCACCGGCCCGCCGTTGGCCTGTTCCGCCAGCTTCAGGTAATCCTGATAATGCCGGGCTTCGGATTTCAGCAAACTGTTGTAGAAATCCGCCAGCTTGTCATCCAGGTGCGGTGCCAAGGCGGCAAAACGTTCGCAGGAACGGGCCTCTATGATGGCACCGACAATCAGCACATCCACCAGCCGGCCCGGATCGTCCTTGCGCACCAGGTCCCGCAGACCAGCGGCATAGCGGGCGGGGGTCAGGTGGCCGTAGTCCACCCCGCGCTTTTTCATGATGGCCAGCACCTGTTCGAAGTGCCGCAGCTCTTCCCTCGCCAGGCGGGACATCTTGTTGAGCAGCTCGGCATTGTCCACGTAGCGGTACATCAGGCTCAGGGCCGTGGAGGCTGCCTTTTTCTCGCAATGGGCGTGGTCAATCAGCATCAGATCCTGATTGGCCAGGGCGTTATCTATCCATGCGGCAGGGGTGCGGCAAGGGAGAAAGTCATGAATTTCCTGTAGAGCGTCGTTCATATCACAGCCGGGTCGGGTAAATCGGGGTGTCAGGTACAGGGTGCCAAGTATAAAGGCTGCCTATAACCTTCGACTACCGGCCAACTTAACTTTATCGGTGGTTTCCTATAGAATGCAGCGCCAGTTTTCGGCCTTTTCCGCCATAAAACCTTCCCGCCGGCAACGATGCCACCGAAGCGGGACATACCAACTGATGAGGGTCCATATCGTGTTAGAAGCCTATCGTGAACACGTTGCTGAACGTGAAGCCCTGGGTATTCCCCCCAAGCCTTTGAATGCAGAGCAGACCGCCGCTCTGGTTGAACTGCTGAAGAACCCGCCGGCCGGCGAGGAAGAAACCCTGGTTTACCTGCTGGAAAACCGCATTCCGCCGGGCGTTGACGAAGCCGCCTACGTGAAGGCCGCTTTCCTGACCGCCATTGTCAAAGGCGAAGCTACGACTCCGCTGATTAACAAGGAGCAGGCCGTCAAGCTGCTGGGCATGATGCAGGGTGGCTATAACATCGCCACTCTGGTCGACCTGCTGGACGACAGCGACCTGGCCGAGCTGGCCGGTGAGCAGCTGAAGAAAACCCTGCTGATGTTCGATGCCTTCAACGACGTGAAGGAAAAGATGGATGCCGGCAACGCCGTTGCCAAGTCTGTGGTTGAGTCCTGGGCCAACGCCGAGTGGTTCACCAACAAGAAGAAAGTTCCCGAGAGCACCAAGATGGTGGTGTTCAAGGTGACCGGCGAAACCAACACCGACGACCTGTCCCCGGCTCCTGATGCCTGGTCCCGCCCGGACATCCCGCTGCACGCCCGCGCTGCCTATAAAATGGAGCGTGACGGCCTGAACCCGGAAGAGCCCGGCGTAACCGGCCCGATGAGCCAGATCGACGAAATCAAATCCAAGGGTCTGCCGGTTGCCTTCGTAGGTGACGTAGTAGGTACCGGTTCTTCACGTAAGTCTGCCACCAACTCTGTACTGTGGTTCTTCGGTGAAGACATCCCGGGTGTACCGAACAAGCGCGCCGGTGGTGTCTGTATCGGTAACAAGGTTGCCCCGATCTTCTTCAACACCATGGAAGATGCCGGCGCTCTGGTATTCGAAGCACCGGTAGACGACCTGAACATGGGCGATGTCATCGAGATCCGTCCGTACGAAGGCAAGATCCTGAACGAAGCCGGCGAAACCCTCTCCGAGTTCAACTTCAAGTCCGACGTGATCCTGGACGAAGTTCAGGCTGGCGGTCGTATTCCCCTGATCATCGGTCGTGGCCTGACTGCCAAGGCCCGTGCTGCTCTGGGCCTGGGCGCTACCGACATCTTCCGTCTGCCGACAGATCCGGAAGCCGGCACCAAAGGCTTCACTCTGGGTCAGAAGATGGTTGGCAAGGCCTGTGGCCTGGAAGAAGGCAAAGGCGTTCGTCCCGGCACCTACTGTGAGCCGCACATGACGACCGTCGGCTCCCAGGACACTACCGGTCCGATGACCCGTGACGAGCTGAAAGATCTGGCCTGTCTGGGCTTCCAGGCCGACCTGGTGATGCAGTCTTTCTGTCACACCGCCGCTTACCCGAAGCCGGTTGACGTTGAAATGCAGCACACCATGCCGGACTTCATCCAGACTCGTGGTGGTGTTGCCCTGCGTCCGGGCGACGGCATCATCCACTCCTGGCTGAACCGCATGCTGCTGCCGGACACCGTGGGCACCGGTGGTGACTCCCACACCCGTTTCCCGATGGGCATCTCCTTCCCGGCCGGTTCCGGTCTGGTGGCGTTTGCCGCTGCCACCGGTGTTATGCCGCTGGATATGCCGGAATCTGTTCTGGTGCGCTTCAAAGGCGAAATGCAGCCGGGCATCACCCTGCGTGACCTGGTACACGCCATTCCGCTGTACGGCATCAAGAACGGCATGCTGACCGTTGAGAAGAAAGGCAAGATCAACGAGTTCTCTGGCCGTATCCTGGAAATCTAAGGTCTGGAGCACCTGACCGTCGAGCAGGCATTCGAGCTGTCTGATGCGTCTGCCGAGCGTTCCGCTGCCGGTTGTACCATCAACCTGTCCGAAGAGTCCGTGGCCGAGTACCTGCGCTCCAACATCACCATGCTGCGCTGGATGATTGCCGAAGGTTACGGCGATCCGCGTACCCTGGAGCGTCGCGCCCAGCAGATGGAAGAGTGGCTGAAGGATCCGAAGCTGATGCGTGCCGACAAGGACGCAGAATACGCCCACGTGATCGAAATCGACCTGGCCGACATCAAAGAGCCGATCGTCTGCTGCCCGAACGATCCGGACGATGCCAAGTTCCTGTCCGAAGTGGCTGGCGACAAGGTAGACGAAGTGTTCATCGGTTCCTGCATGACCAACATCGGTCACTTCCGTGCCGCTGGTAAACTGCTTGAGCAGAACAAAGAGCCGCTCAAGACCCGTCTGTGGATGTCTCCGCCCACCAAGATGGACCAGGAGCAGCTGATGGAAGAAGGCTACTTCAACACCTACGGCACCGCCGGTGTTCGCACCGAAATGCCGGGTTGCTCCCTGTGCATGGGTAACCAGGCACGTGTGGCTGCCAAGTCCACGGTTCTGTCTACCTCTACCCGTAACTTCCCGAACCGCCTCGGCGATGGTGCCAACGTGTACCTGACCTCCGCGGAACTGGCAGCGGTCGGTGCGGTACTGGGCAAACTCCCCTCCCCGGCGGAGTACATGGAGTACGCCAAGGACCTGAACAGCATGTCCAAAGAGATCTACAAGTATCTCAACTTCGACCAGATGGAGAACTACACCAAGAAGGCATCCGAGGCTTCCGTAGCCTGAGATCCTCTGAGGTAGCTTACCTCTGATCTGAAACGCCAGCCTCCGGGCTGGCGTTTTTTTTGGCCCCGGCACACAGCTCGAGCTAGCCGGATATGGAGGTAGGGGGTAGGTTTTCTGGCGGGTAAGAGGATGTCTGAGCGCAGCGAGTTACTCGTCCCAGAAGAAAACCTACCCCCTACCTCCATGGCCGGCTGCGGGGGGTGTGCCGGTTTTCTTTTGGTCGAGTAACTCGCTTCGCTCAGACATCCTCTCCCGGCAGAAAACCGGCACACCCCCCACAGCCGTCCTGCTAACCGGGTTCATGGACCAAAAAAAGGGCTCCCGAAGGAGCCCCTTGTTCAGTTCCGGTGACTTATCACCGTTCGATGTGCTGGTACTCGCCGGCATCATTGGTCGCCAGGCTGACCACCATGATGGCGATCCAGGCTGCGATGAAGCCGGGGATGATTTCATACACACCCGGGCCGCCCATGAACTCGCCGTTCCAGCCCAGGGAGATCCAGATCATCACCGTAGCGGCACCCACCACCAGGCCTGCAATGGCACCGGCACCGTTGGTGCGTGGCCACATCAGGGACAGGATGATCAGCGGGCCGAAGGCGGCACCGAAGCCGGCCCAGGCGTTACTGACCAGCCCCAGCACCTGGGATTCAGGATCGGATGCAATCACTGCTGCTACCAGACCAACGGCCACTACGCAGGCGCGCCCCACGTTTACGCACTCTTTGTCGGTTGCTTCCTTACGCAGGAACAGGCGGTAGAAATCCTCGGTCAGTGAAGAGGAAGACACCAGCAGCTGACTGGAGATAGTACTCATGATCGCCGCCAGCAGCGCCGCATACAGGAAGCCGGTAATCAGCGGATGGAACAGCAGCTCGGAGAGGATGATGAAGATCGTTTCCGGGTCTTCCACATTCATGCCGTTACGTACCGCATAGGCGCGGCCGAAGATACCCAGGGAGATGGCACCAATCAGGGAGATACCCATCCAGCTCATACCGATGTTACGGGCAGTCGGCACGTCCGCTACCGTACGGATCGCCATAAAACGCACGATGATGTGCGGCTGGCCGAAGTAGCCGAGGCCCCAGGTCACTGCAGATAGCCAGCCTACAATCGTCAGACCTTCGGTCCAGGACAGCAGGGTCGGGTCGACACTGTTCAGCGTCTCGGAAGCCTGGGCATAACCACCGCCCCCTTCACCGAACAACACCACCGCGGGCATGATGACCAGGGCCAGCATCATGATGCAGCCCTGCACAAAGTCGGTCATGCTCACCGCCAGGAAGCCACCCACAACGGTGTAGGCGAGTACCACACCCAGGGTGATGACAATGCCCACAGCGTAATCGCTCATGCCCCCGACGTTGATGATTTCCGCAAAAGCGCTCTCGAACAGCTTGCCGCCCGCAACCAGACCGGATGCGGTGTATACCGCAAAGAAGATCACGATAACGATGGCGGATACGGTTCGCAGGGACAACGCCTGGGTCGGGAACCGGTTGGCGAGGAAGGCGGGAATGGTAATGGCATTACCATAATGCACCGTCTGCTCCCGCAGCCGGGGTGCGACAAACACCCAGTTGAAGAAGGCACCCACAAACAGACCGATACCGATCCATGCGGAGGCCAGACCGGACACATACAGGGCCCCGGGAAGGCCCAGCAGCAACCAGCCACTCATATCCGATGCACCGGCTGACAGGGCGGCCACCTTGGGGCTCAGGGCCCGGCCGCCAAGCATGTAGTCCTCCGACGACGAGGTGGACCTGCGCATCGCGTACAGGCCGATGAGAATCATCAGCCCGAAATAGAGAAATAGACTTATCCAGACACCAATAGCCATGAAACTCCTCCGCTTTATATGGACCGGCAACCACCGGCCGTTTATTGTTCTTCCTTAGCCTTCCAGCTTTTCAACACCCAGCGACAGCAATGACGCGTTGCCACCGACTGCCGTGGTATTGATCGTCCGTGTTCTTTCCGTGGCGAAGCGCAACAGATAGTGGGGCCCGCCCGCCTTGGGACCGGTACCCGACAATCCGCGACCGCCGAAGGGCTGTACGCCTACCACCGCACCGATCTGGTTACGGTTGATGTAGGTATTGCCCACTTTGACCCGCTGCTCGATATAGGCCGCGGTGGATTCACTGCGGCTGTGTATACCGAGCGTCAGGCCATAGCCTGCGCTGTTAATCTCGTCGATCACGTCATCCAGCTTCTCGGCCTCGTACCGCACGATGTGCAGGATCGGACCGAAGTGCTCACCGTCCAGATCGTTCATACTGGAAATGCCATAGGCAGCGGGCGGGATGAAGTAACCCGCTTCACAGGACGGCGGCATGGGCGCGCGGGCCACCAGCCGGGCATCTTTTTCCAGCTCGCCCAGGTGTTTCTGCAGACCCGACTGGGCTTCCTCATCGATCACCGGGCCGACATCGGTCCGGTGCAGTTCCGGATTACCCACCGCCAGCTCCTGCATGGCCCCGGCCAGCAGGGTTTCCATCCGGTCTGCCACGTCTTTCTGCAGGTACAGCACCCGCAAGGCAGAACAACGCTGGCCGGCGCTGGCGAAGGCGGACTGGATAACATCACGCACCACCTGCTCCGGCAGCGCGCTACTGTCCACGATCATGGCGTTCTGGCCGCCGGTTTCGGCGATCAGAGGTACAATCGCGCCATCACGCTGGGCCAGGGTCTTGTTCAGGATATGGGCCACCTGGGTGGAACCGGTGAAGGCCACCCCGGCAATGCGGGGATCCGGAGTCAGCTTGCCACCAAGGGTTGCACCGTCACCCGGCAACAGCTGGATCACCTCCGGCGGGAAGCCGGCTTCCAACATCAGCTCCACGGCACGGTGCGCCACCAGACTGGTCTGTTCAGCGGGTTTGGCAAGTACCGTATTACCGGACACCAGTGCCGCCATGATCTGGCCGGTGAAGATGGCCAGCGGGAAGTTCCAGGGGCTGATGCACAGGAATACACCCCGCCCTTCCAGATAGAGTTCGTTGCTTTCGCCGGTCGGTCCCGGCAGCGCCATGGCCTTGCCGAAGCGCAAACGGCCCTGGATCGCGTAGTAACGGCAGAAGTCCACCGCCTCGCGCACCTCGTCGATGCCGTCCTGCATGGTCTTGCCCGCTTCCCGGGCGCAGATGGCCATCAACTCTTCCATGTGGGTTTCCATCAGGTCCGCATACTTCTCCAGGCAGCGGGCGCGATCTTCCACGGGTCTTTCATTCCAGGCCGGGAAGCCCTTGTGGGCGACTTCCAGCGCCTCCATGGCGTGGCTTTCGTTGGCCCATACCACATGGCCAACGGGTCGGGTCTGATCGTGGGGAGAGCGGATTTCATGGCGCTCACCGTCACTGCGCCGGGCACCGTTGATCACCGGGCCGGCTTCCCAGTGGCTCTGGCTCCAGCCATCAAGGTGCGACAGCAACGGAGAAAGCTGGCTCTCCACATGGATATTCATGCCCCGGGAGTTACGACGCTCCTCACCGTAGATATCGGTGGGCAGGGAGATGCGGTCGTTCGCAAAGGTGTCGTATTTCTGCAGCTCCTGCACCGGGTTGCGGACCAGATCCTCGATCGGAGTCTCGGCATCCACCAGGCGGTGCACAAAGGAGGAGTTGGCACCGTTCTCCAGCAGGCGGCGCACCAGGTAAGGCAGCAGATCCTTGTGGGCACCCACCGGCGCGTATATACGCACGGGAATGTCGTCATGCTGCTCCAGGATGGTGTTGTACAGGGCATCCCCCATGCCGTGCAGGCGCTGGAACTCGAACTTGCGGCCCTTGTTCTTCGCCATGGCCAGTACCGATGCCACCGTGTGGGCATTATGACTGGCCAGCTGCGGATAGAGAGAACCCTCGGTGTAATCGCTCAGCAGGAAGCGCAGGCAGGCCAGATAGGATGTATCCGTGGCCTCCTTGCGGGTAAATACCGGATAGCCATCAAGCCCCAGTTGCTGACAGATCTTGATCTCGGTATCCCAGTAAGCCCCTTTGACCAGGCGGATGGGGATTTCGTCCCCCTGCTCCTTGCCCAGCTTGTTCAGCCAGCAAAGTACCGGCAGTGCGCGCTTGGAATAGGCCTGGATGACCATGCCGAAACCGCCCCACCCTTTGGTGGCCGGGTCCTTGTAGACCTTCTCGAACAGTTTCAGTGACAGCTCCAGCCGGTCCATCTCTTCGGCATCGATGGTAATGGATACGCCCTTGCTGCGAGCGGTCTTGAGCAGGCTCACCAGGGTGTCCGCCAGTTCGGTCATGACCCGGTGCTCCTGGGCCACTTCGTAGCGGGGATGCAGCGCGGACAGCTTGATGGAAATGGAGGGTGCGGGAGCCTTGCCACGGGGGTAGCTGTCATTGCCCACCGAATCGATAGCGCGCAGGTAGTCGTCCAGATAGCGGCGGGCATCCTCCTCGGTCATGGCCGCTTCACCCAGCATATCGAAGGAGTAGGAATACCCCATGTCCCGGTATTCCCGGGCATTTTTCAGAGCCTCATCGATATCACGGCCCAACACAAACTGTTTGCCCATGATGGCCATGGCACGGTACATGGCACTGCGGATCACCGGCTCGCCGCTGCGCTTGACCAGCCGCTTCCAGATATTGGAAGGCGAGCCATCCAGCCGCTTGTCCATTTTCACCACCCGGCCGGTCAGCAACAGCCCCCAGGTAGAGGCATTCACCAGGGTGGATTCACTGCGGCCCACGTGTTTCTTCCAGTCCGCATCGGACAGCTTGTCCTGAATCAGCGCATCGGCAGTGTACTTGTCCGGAATCCGCATCAGGGCTTCCGCCAGGCACATCAGCAGGATGCCCTCTTCCGTGTCCAGGCTGTATTCCTGCAACAGGGCATCCACCATGTGGACCGAATCGTCCTGCTTGCGCACCTGCTTGATCAGGGTGGTGGCGGTGTCGGTAACCGCACGGTATTCCGCTGCATCGCTCTGGGCCAGAGGTATCAGTTCCCGGAGGTATTCCGCCTCATCCACCGCATAATTGCCGGTGATACTGTCCCAGATAGCCGACCGCGGCTGTTCCTGAAACGCGGGTTCTAGAACCTTGCTGGCCTGAAACATCGGAACACCTCTCGTTGTTCGAATGGGTGATTGGTCTGTGGACTTGCACAGACATTGCCCGGAATTCATTTCTCCCGTGTGGTAAATCTAGACTCGTCTTTCGGGAATTACTTGCAAAAACCTACGAATATTTTGCAATATCCTGCATTCGAGCCATCATTCCGCCCTCTGATCCGGAACCTTGCGACCTTCACGAACCCGACTGGGTGTGACACCACGGTACTTCTTGAGGGAGTTGGTCAGCGCGCTCTGGGATGAAAAGCCGGCACGATGGCTGATCTCCGCCACCGGTAATGTGGTGGTCGCCAGCAACTTGACGGCCTGCTCAAGACGGGTGTCGATCAAAAACTGGTGGGGTGACTGGCCCGTGGTTTCCCGGAACACCTGATGGAAACGGCTGACACTCAAACAGGCCACGCCCGCCAGCTCTTCCACCGTTATCTTGCGCCCCAGGTTCTCCAGTATGTGACGGCGGATTGTCTCCGGGCCTGCCCAGAAACGCTGGGGGCGTGCAGTCTTGAGATCCGGCAGGCGGCCAGCCAGACAGTGCAACAGGCTGGCGGCAAGATGATTCTTCAGGTGGGTGTTATCAGGCGCTCGGCGGAATTCATCAGCAGAAAACTGCACCAGCCGCTGCATATGACTGTCCAGCTCAAGTGTCCGGGGCTTGTCGAACAGCGGCACAAAGCGCTGGTAGTCACCATAAACGGGAGACTGGCGTGAGGGTGCCCAGGGATCCAGGTTGATGACCAGGACATGGTTACGGGCGGTTCCGGAAAAATCGTGTCGGGCTTCGGTGGGTACCAGGCAGGCGCGCCAGCTGTCCAGGTGGGCTCCGGAACCTTCCACATTAAGGTCCGCCTCCCCTCTTACGCCTATCACCACCTGGTGATGCTCATGTCGGTGCTGCTGCGATGCCGTGGGCAATTGCAGCAGCCGTGCCGTCAGCATATCCCGATCCTGCAAATTGAGAATATGACTCAATTAAAGCAGAGGCTGGCCAGGAATGCACATTTTGCGAACGGGGTCTCAGTTTTTGGAGCGCACCAGGCCGGTGATCAGGGAGGCCACATCGTCACTGACTTTATCCAGTGTCTGCCCTGCATCAATCCGGTGATAACGGTCCGGTGACTGGCCGGCCCGCTGGAGATAGGTATTGCGCACCCGCTCGAAGAAGGCCACCGCTTCCTGCTCGAACCGATCCAGCTCCCCGCGCTTGCGGGCACGCTGCATACCGGTTTCCACGGGGACATCCAGCAGAATCACATGATCCGGGCGAATACTGCCCTGCACCAGCTCTTCCAGCTGCGCTATGCGGCTTTCGGACACGCCCCGGCCGCCGCCCTGGTAGGCAAAGGTGGCATCCGTAAACCGGTCACACAGCACCCAGCGGCCTGCTTCCAGCTCCGGCAGTATCCGGGTGTGCAGATGCTGGGCCCGGGCAGCAAACATCAGCAGCAACTCGGTGGTTTCATGTACCGGCTCTTCCCGGGGGGAGAGCAACAGCTCCCGAATGGACTCGGCCATGGGGGTCCCGCCTGGCTCACGGGTAACCAGATGATCAATTCCCAGTTCATCAAGAGTGCGTGAGGCCACCTCCAGCTGGGTGGATTTACCCACACCCTCGGTGCCCTCAAAGGTGAGAAAGCGTCCGCGAGAGGTCATCAGTCGCTTTCTCCTTCCGTTTCCGGAGCAGGGAATGAACGATAATCCGAGCGTCGATTGAGCTGGAACTCACGCACGGCCTGCTGGTGTTCTGCCAGGGTTCTGGAAAACTTGTGGGTGCCGTCACCCCTGGCCACAAAGTACAGACTCTCACCCGGTTCCGGATTGAGGCTGGCGTGAATGGCACCCTTGCCCGGCAACGCGATAGGCGTGGGCGGCAGTCCGTTAATACGATAGGTGTTGTAGGGGGTGTGGGTGCGCAGATCCCGGCTGGTGATACGTCCCTGGTATTTGTCCCCCATGCCGTAGATAACCGTGGGGTCTGTCTGCAGACGCATGCCCTTCTGCAACCGGCGCACGAAAACACCGGCAATCTCGCCGCGCTCGTAGGGCACACCGGTTTCGCGCTCAACAATGGAGGCCATGATCAGTGCCTCGTAGGGCGTGTCGTAGGGTAAATCTTCAGCACGATTCTGCCATTCTTCCTCGAGTACAGACTGCATCCGCTCATGGGCACGGCGCAGTATATCCAGGTCCGATTCCTGACTGGTGAACGCGTAGGTATCCGGGAAAAACCGGCCCTCGGGATGCTGACCCTCAGCTCCCAGCGCTTCCATGACCTGCGCATCGGTCCATTCGCGGGTCTGTTTCTGAAGCCGGGAAGCATCCGCCAGTGCCTGACGCATTTCCGTAAAGGTCCAACCCTCGATGATCGTGACACTCCAGTGTTTCACGTCACCGCGAACCATCATCGACAACATCTGCCGGGGACTCATGCCATCCACAAACTCATATTGCCCGGCTTTGATACGGGCATCCGCTGGCTCCACACGCGCATGGATGCGCAGCCAGAGACTGTCTTCGACCAGCCCCCGTTCAGCCATACTGAACGCAACACGGTTAAAGCTGGTCCCGGACGGCACTTCGAACAGAACCGGCTCATTCAGAGCAACGGGTTTTTTCAATGTCTGCAGCCCTTGCCAGGTCCAGAAACCGACACCAATAGCAATAACCAGTGTCAGGGCAAGCAGGCTGTATATCAGGCGTTTGATCAAGCTGAAGATCCTGTGAAAAATCCGTGAGGCGCGATTGTCGCAAGATGGCTACTGACTGGCAATTCAACACCGTCGAGGCTGCGAACCGCTACTATGCCGGTCACGCTGTTGGTCAGCCAGAGGCCCTGCAACCGGTCTGCATCAAGATCATACCGGGTAATCGCGCGCTGTTCTGTCTGCCAGCCCTGTTGCTGAAGACAATCCAGCAGCTCTGCCCTCATCACACCAGCCACGGCCAGACTCTCCCGGGGCGGCGTGATCCAGACATCCCCGCTCTGCACCAACAGGTTGGTGCGGGTGCCTTCGACCAGGTTCCCGTCAGAATCCGGCATGATGCGCTCGAACTCATCGGGCTGAAGCTCGCGGCTGGCCAGCACCTGCTGCATCCGCTCCAGGGATTTCATGCCGGCCATGGCCGGATGCACCACCAGGGGAACAGAACTGGTCGATACCACCACACCGCCGGCACCCGGCACCGGGGGCATGGGGTGAACTGAAAAAATCAGGCGTGGCCGGGTGGTTTCCGGTATCCGGTAGCCACGACCACCGGAACCCCGGGTGAGAATCACCTTGAGTACGCAGGCAGCATCTGCCGGAGCCAGCCGTTCAAGCGCTTCCTGCATGGCAGCTTCAAGCGCCGCCCGGTCCAGGGGAATCGTCAGCCGACCGGCATCCTCCAGCAGACGTTGCAGGTGGCGTTCCAGCAGAAAAGGCCGGCCCCGGTCGACACGGATGGTTTCGAACAGGCCGTCCCCGTAGGCGAGGCCACGATCGCTGACCTCAACCAGACCGGAGTCCGGCCAGATTACCTGCACCACCTCAGTCTCCGTAGCGGCGGAAAATGAGTGTTCCGTTGGTACCACCGAAACCGAAAGAGTTGGACAGGGCGTATTCCAGATCAGCCTCGCGACTCTGGTTGGCCACAAAATCCAGGTCACACCCTTCGTCGGGGTTATCCAGATTGATGGTCGGTGGCAACACACCGTCACGCAGCGCCAGCAGCGAGAAAATCGCCTCTACCGCACCCGCCGCACCCAGCAGATGGCCGGTCATGGACTTGGTACTGCTGATGGCCAGTTTCTCCGCCGCGGCACCGAATACCTGTTTGACCGCGGCCACCTCCGCCACATCACCTACCAGGGTGGAGGTACCGTGGGCGTTGATGTAATTCACCTGATCCGGCTCAAGACCTGCGTCCCGCAGTGCGTTGGCCATGGAGCGGGCGGCACCCTCACCGGACTCCGGTGGCGCGGTAATATGGTGGGCATCATCGCTCATACCAAAGCCGACCACTTCACCGAGGATATTGGCACCACGCGCCAGGGCATGCTCCAGGTCTTCCAGCACCAGCACGCCGGCACCGTCACTCAGCACGAAACCATCCCGGTCCTTGTCCCAGGGGCGGCTGGCCTTTTCCGGCTCGTCGTTGCGGGATGACAGGGCTCGGGCGGCGGAGAAGGCGGCCACGCCGGATCGGGTGGTGGCCATTTCCGAGCCGCCGGCCAGCATCACGTCCGCATCGCCATAGGCAATGGTGCGGGCGGCATAGCCGATGTTGTGGGTACCGGTGGTACAGGCGGTAGTGATGGCGATGTTGGGACCACGGAAGCCGAAGCGGATCGCCGCATTACCGGCCAGCATATTGATCACCGAGGCCGGCACAAAGAACGGCGACACCTTGCGGGGCCCGCCCTTTTCCATGGCGGCGATGTTCTTCTCGATGAACTCCAGGCCACCGATGCCGGAACCAAGCGCCACGCCCACCCGGTCACGGTCCAATCGGTCAAAGTCTTCCAGTCCGCTATGCTCGACCGCTTCTTTGGCGGCCAAAAGGCCGTACTGGATAAACGCGTCCAGCTTGCGGGCATCCTTGCGGGAAATGAACGGCTCGGTTTCCAGATCACGGATGGCTCCACCAATCCGTGTGCCGTATTCCGAGGCATCAAAACGGTCGATCATGCCAATGCCGCTGCGGCCGGCCTGAATGCCCTTCCAGGAGGTCGACACATCGTTGCCCAGCGGCGACAACATGCCCAACCCAGTAATCACAACACGTCGTTTAGACATAGCAACCAAACCCGGTTCTGTCCTGATCGTAATAACATTGGCCCGTGGGACTCCATGTCCGACGGGCTGGAAATCAGCCAATAAAAAAGCCGTCCCTCGTTCAATGGCAAGGACGGCTTCTGCCTGGCTTAGAGACCTGGCTGAGTATCAGGTGTGAGCGACGATGTAGTCGATCGCATCCTGCACACTGGCGAGTTTCTCGGCTTCTTCATCCGGAATCTCGGTCTCGAACTCTTCTTCGAGCGCCATGACCAGCTCAACGGTGTCCAGTGAGTCAGCGCCAAGGTCCTCTACAAAAGAAGATGAGCTCTGGACTTCAGACTCCTTCACGCCCAGCTGTTCACAAACGATCTTCTTCACGCGCTCTTCAACTGTACTCATAATGTCCTCACTTTTAATCAACCAAGCAATCTTGCTGTGGCCAGTTTAGTTTAATCCCTACCTGCAAACAAGCAGGGCACATACCTTGCAGTTACCTGCCGGTTGCCTGCAAAGCGCAGGCATGGCAACCGGTTACGACATATACATGCCACCATTCACATGAATGGTTTCACCCGTCACATAACCGGCCGCGTCCGAAGCCAGAAACGCCACCACGGCAGCGACTTCTTCCGGCGCACCCAGACGCCCGGCGGGAATATTGGCCAGCATTGCATCACGCTGATCCTCACCCAGGGCGCGGGTCATATCCGTATCAATAAATCCGGGAGCCACACAGTTGGCGGTAATTCCCCGGTTCGACATTTCGCTGGCCAGACTGCGGGTAAAACCCTCGATGCCGGCCTTGGCCGCACAGTAGTTGCCCTGGCCGGGATTCCCCATGCTGGCAACCACCGAACTGATGTTGATCACCCGACCCCAGCGGGCCTTGGCCATTCCCCGCAACACAGCCTTGCTGGTGCGGTAAACGCTGGTCAGATTGGTCTCGATCACTGCAGACCAGTCGTCTTCCTTCAGGCGCATCAACAGATTATCCCTGGTGATGCCGGCATTGTTAACCAGAATGGCCGGCGCACCTGCCTCCGCAGCGATCTGCTTGAGGCCCTGCTCCACGCTTTCCGGGTCGGACACATCCATCACCATACCGAAGCCGTTATTGCCGGCTTCCTTCAGCGCAGCCGAAATGCGCGCGGCACCGTCTTCGCTGGTAGCGGTACCCACTACCGTAGCACCGTCTTCCGCCAGCTTGCGGGCAATGGCCTGACCGATACCCCGGGTTGCCCCGGTGACCAGTGCAACTTTTCCTTCAAGAGACATAGGCTTCTCCGTTTACCGGGACGCGCCGAACGCTTCCAGGGCGCTGTCCAGACCCTCCGGCGAATCAATGTGATGTACCGCAAGACCGCGATCAATCCGCTTTACCAGCCCTGCCAGTACCTTGCCGGGACCGCACTCGACCGCCGCCTGAACACCGCGATTCTGCAATTCTTTGACGGTATCGGTCCAGAGCACCGGCGAGTAGAGCTGCTTCACCAGGTTGGCTTTCAGTTCATCGCTGGCCTGCACGGCCGAAGCGCTGACATTCTGGATAACCGGGATGACAGCATCGTTAAAGCTGACTTCGTCCAGTGCGGCCTCAAGCTCTTTGGCCGCATCGCTCATCAGGGCGCAGTGGGAAGGCACACTGACCGGCAATGGCATTGCCTTGCGGGCACCCTTTTCCTTGCAGGCCTCAATGGCACGCTCCACAGCGGCAGCCTTACCGGCAATCACCACCTGGCCCGGCGCATTGAAATTGACTGCCGAGACCACATCCCCCTGCCCTGCCTCCTGGCAGGCGGCTATCACCGATTCATCATCAAGACCAATGATCGCCGCCATGCGGCCTTCACCGGCAGGCACCGCTTCCTGCATCAACTCACCACGCAGGCGCACCAGCCGGATGGCATCAAAGAAATTCATGCTTTCCGCCGCGACCAGAGCGCTGTATTCGCCCAGGCTGTGGCCGGCCACGCAAGCAGGCATGGGTCCGCCCGAAACCAGCCACTGCCGCCAGAGGGCGACGCTGGCCGTCAGCAAGGCAGGCTGGGTGATCTCGGTGCGCCCCAGCTCTTCGGCCGGGCCATCCTGGCATAATTTCCAGAGATCATAGCCAAGCTTGTCGGAGGCTTCTCTGAAAGTCTCACGGATGATGGACCAGTGCTCTGCGGCACCGGCCAGCATTCCGACGGATTGGGATCCCTGTCCGGGAAAAACAAAGGCTGTACTCATGGGAAGAATCTTACCGTTTTGGGGCGTATGGGGAGATTAGCCAATAGTACGAGTCAACAGACCGTCACTATAGCATCAGGTCGTCCAGCCGCTCATTGATCCTCTGTGGCACATCCAGCTGCACCTCCGTTACCGCCTGACGAATGGCGGCCAGCATGGCCCGCTCATTGGCATTACCATGGCTCTTGATCACGACGCCCTGCAAACCGAGGAAACTGGCCCCATTGTGCCTGGACGGATCCATCAGCTTCAGCAACCGGCCAATAATCGGCCTGGCCAGCCAGCCCACAAGACGACCATACAGACCCTTGCTGAACGCCTGTTCCAGCAACTCGATCAGCAGCCCGGCCACGCCTTCACCGGTTTTCAGGGCAATATTGCCGACAAACCCGTCACACACCACAACATCTGCCACGTCACGGAACAGGTCGGAGCCCTCCACGTAGCCGATGTAGTTCAGGGATTCCGACTGGGCCAGCATATGGGAGGCCAGGCGCACCTGCTCATTGCCCTTGATCTCCTCTTCCCCCACATTCAGCAGCGCCACCCTGGGCTCTGCCTGATCACAGATAGCGGAAGCCATCAGAGACCCCATCAGGGCGTACTGGTAGAGATTCTCGGCGCTGGAATCCACGTTGGCACCCAGGTCCAGCACATGACAACGCCCACGCAGGGAAGGAATCAGCTTGGCAATGGCCGGGCGCTCGATGCCCGGGTACATCTGGATAATGCTGCGGCCGAAGGCCATCAGGGCACCGGTGTTGCCGGCGCTGACACAGCCTCCCGCTTCGCCGTCACGAACCAGGGTAAGCGCCACCGCCATGGAGGAATTACGCTTGTGGCGGAGCGCGTGGGAGGGGCGCTCATTCATCCTGACCACGTCCGCCGCTTCGACAACGCGAATGCGGGGGTGGCCAGAACGCAACAAGGCCTCGAGCTCACTCCGGATACCCACCAGAATGAGGCTCAAGGCCTTGTTTTCTTCTACCGCTGCCAGTGCCGCGGCCACTACAATCTCCGCACCCCGGTCGCCACTCATGGCATCGACCGCGATGGTTACCGGCTGACTGGAGGACCCTTCAGGCACTGGTGCTTTCCGGGACGGGGACGTTTACTCGTCCCGCGCCTCTACAACCTGCTTGCCGCGGTAGAAACCGTCGGGAGATACGTGGTGACGACGATGCACTTCACCGGTGGTGCTATCTACAGACAGCGCTGCGGTGTTCAGGGCATCGTGGGAACGACGCATACCGCGCTTCGAGCGGGTTTTACGATTTTGCTGTACAGCCATGGTTATGCTCCTGACCTAAAAGTAAACATGTTCTTGCAATTTTACGCCGCCGGTCATGCCGGCACCGCAGCCACTGATTCTCAGTGTTTTTTCTTCACCTGGAGACCCGCCAGCACACTGAACGGATTATCCTTCTGGGTTTCTCCGGCCTCACCGACGGAGCCTTCCGACTCGTCCGCATCAGCTTCAAGCGCTTCCAGTTCCGGCGTGGCCGGACACTCGTCCCGATCATGCAGCGGAAATGGCGGTAACGCCAGCAACAGCTCATCTTCCGCCATCTGCCAGAGATCAGCGGAGAACTCGTCCGTCAGAAATGGCTCCAGCTCTTTTGGCAACTGGCTGGCCTGCTCATCAGAGGTGACCAGTCCCAGCACAAAGCGGGATTCCACAACTGACGGCATATCCGTCATGCAACGCTGGCACTCCAGCAACACCGGCGCTTCAAGCTCACCGGTCACAATCCGCCGGCGCTCGCTGTCCTGGGAAAACGACAGCTTGACCTGGCAAACCGCTGCCTCACCGAACCCTGACACCGCTTCCGAAAAACGGCTCAGCTTCTCCAGAGGAATCTCTCCCTCAAGAATAGTCTGACGCTCTGCCAGCCGGTAAGGGTCGACAGATCTGGGCAATTCGGCTTCAGGCGCTTTTGACATAGGCGCGCAATTTTAGGGGGCCGGTGCGCCCCTGTCAAAGACTTCATGCCCTTTTGCCGGAGACTTTTCACAGGGATAGGGGTAATTTACGATAACCGTCGCCCATCACCCCCCCGACAAGGCATGACCATGAGCACCCGACCACTCGTACTGGCCTCTTCATCTCCTTACCGGCGAGCACTGCTGGAGCGGCTCGGACTGCCCTTCGAGTGCGCCAGCCCGGATATCGACGAGAGCCCCCGCCAGGGCGAACCACCGGAACAGCTTGCCATGCGCCTGGCCGAGGCCAAGGCCCGGGCCCTTGCCCCGCGCTACCCGGCCCACTGGATCATCGGCTCGGATCAGGTAGCCGTATTGCCGGACGACAGCATTCTCGGAAAACCCGGCAACCACCAGCGCGCGGCGGAGCAGTTGCGGCAGAGCAGCGGCAATACCGTTATCTTCCTGACCGGCCTGTGCCTGCTGGACTCTGCCAGCGGCGAAGCCATGGTTCGCTGCATTCCCTACCGGGTGGATTTCCGGGAACTGGATGACCGGGAGATCGACAGCTACCTGGCCGCCGAACAGCCCTGGGACTGCGCCGGCAGCTTCAAGATGGAAGGATTGGGCATCGCCCTGTTCCGGCGGATGCAGGGCGACGACCCGAACAGTCTGACGGGACTTCCCCTGATCGCACTGACAGACCTGCTGCGCGACCAGGGCCTGAACCCGCTGACCTCCCGTCAGCGCAGCTCGAACCGGGACTCGGAAAGATAGCGGGCAAACCCTTCGCCCACGGACACGCCCAGTTGATCCACGATATCCCGGAAGGGTGACTTGCGCCGGCTGTAGTCCACCAGTTCCTCCTGGCCGACGATTTGCCGCGCCACATGGGAACTGCTGCCAAGACCATCGACCAGACCCAGCTCCACTGCCTGCTCACCGGTCCAGACCAGGCCGGAGAACAGCCGGTCATCATCGGCCAGACGGTCACCGCGACCCTCCCGCACCTTCTCGATAAACTGGCGATGAGTGGTTTCCAGCACCTGCTGCCAGAACTGGACCTCCTGCTCATCCTCCGGTGAAAAGGGATCCAGGAAGGCCTTGTTCTCACCAGCGGTATAGAGCCTGCGATCAATACCCAGCTTCTCCATGGTGCCGGTGAACCCGAAGCCGCCGGCCACCACACCAATGGATCCCACCAGACTGGCACGGTTGGCGTAAATCTCGTCCGCAGCAGCGGCAATATAGTAGGCTCCCGAAGCACCGATATCGGAAATAACGGCATACACCTTCTTGTCGGGATACTCCTCCCGCAGGCGCAGGATCTCGTCATAGATGTAGCCGGCCTGCACCGGACTGCCGCCCGGGCTGTTGATGCGCAGGATCACTGCCACCGCATCAGGCTCTTCAAACGCTTCGCGCAGCGAACCGACAATGTTATCCGCACTGGCCAGCTCCTCCGAGGCGATGGTGCCATTCACTTCCACCAGGGCGGTATGCTTTCCCGCCGACGCATCCAGGCTGCCGCTACCGGGAAACTGGATGAGATATAGCAGGGAGAACAGGTACCCGAAGGTCAGCAACTTGAAGAATATGCCCCAGCGGCGGCTCTTGCGCTGCTCGGACTGCAGCGACATGACCAGCTTTTCGATCAGCTTCCAGTCCCGCTGCGATTCCGGGCGCGCAGGTGCGCCACCCCGGGCGACAGGCCGCTCCGGCTTATCCGGCGCGCCCCAGCCAGGATTCTTGTCATTCTCCCAATCGCTCATTACCACATCCTTTTATCAATGATTGCACAATGCCGACAAACAGCCCTAAAGCCCCAATACGTCCCGCAGATCCTCGACACGGTCCACAACGGCATGGGGCGCATACTGACCCAGCACATCCCGGCCATGCACACCCCACTCTACGCCGATCGCCGGCATACCGATGCGCTGGGCCATCTCCATATCGTAACGGGTGTCACCGATCATCACCGCCTGCTCCGGCCGCAGGTCGTGAAACTCAAGAATCTCCACCAGCATGGCAGGGTCGGGCTTGGAGCGGGTCTCATCCGCGCAACGGGTAATGGCAAAATAATCCCCCAACCCGCTACTCAGCAAAGCCCCGCTGAGCCCTCGCCGGCTTTTGCCGGTAGCCACAGCACAGCTGCGTTGCGCAGCGCGCAGGTCCGCCAGCACCTGATCCATTCCGTCAAATACGTGCTGGGGTGTGGTTTCCTTGGCAAAGAAATAACGCGCATAACCCTCACGGATGCGGACAATCTCCTGCTCCGTCAGCCCCGGATAGAGCTTTTGCAGCGCCTCAACCATCCCGAGCCCGATGATATCCCGGTAGGCCTCGTATTCACGCTCCGGAAACCCCAGCTCAGTGGCGGCCTGGTGCAGACTGCTGGCAATATGCTCTACCGAATCAATCAGCGTGCCGTCCCAATCAAAAATAACCGCTTTTACATCTTTCATTGTTCAGAACCTGCTTGCTTTCCGGACCGCTCGCGCAGGCTCCGGAGCACATCGTGAATGGCTTGGTCGTAGGGTGCCTCAAGCTCCAGCACCTGCTGCTCCTCGCCGGGCAACGTCAGGGTCAGCGCCCGGGCATGGAGCATCAGGCGACTGCCGCCCATCGCGCGAAACGCCTTCTGGCTGGCATCGTCCATATACTTGTCATCACCGGCAATCGGATGACCGGCCCAGGCGGCGTGCACCCGGATCTGGTGGGTACGCCCGGTCACCGGTGAAGCCTCCACCAGAGAATAACCCTGAAATACCTCCAGCGTCCGGAAGGTGGTCAGGGATTCCTTGCCAGCCCCATCCACCTTGACCCGGCGCTCACCGTTGGGCATCTCGTAGCGCAACAATGGCTGATCCACCCGTTTGAGAGAATCCGGCCACCGGCCATTGACCAGGGCATGATAACGCTTGCGGATACGTTTCTGGCGCAGCTGATCCTGCAAGAACCGCAGGGCGGAACGCTTTCTGGCCACCATCACCAGCCCGGACGTATCACGGTCCAGACGGTGCACCAGCTCAAGGAACCGGGCATCGGGCCGGGCAGCGCGAAGCACCTCGATCAACCCGAAATCCACTCCGCTTCCCCCGTGTACCGCGATACCGGAAGGCTTGTTGACCACCAGCAACTGGTCATTCTCGAACACGATCGCCTGCTCGATCACCTGCTGCACCCGCTCACCGGGCTTCACCTGCGGTGCCTTCTCCTTGCGGGTGACAGGCGGAATACGCACCACATCCCCGGCCCTGATCCGGGTGTCGGGCTTGACCCTGCCTTTATTGATACGGACTTCACCCTTGCGAATGATCCGGTAGACAATGCTTTTCGGAACATCCCGCAACTGCGCCATCAGGAAGTTGTCCAGCCGCTGCCCCTGATCGTCCGGATCAATCGTCACATGCCGCACCCCCTGACGCAGACTGCCCGGCGCAGGACCGCCGTTACTGCCCGGCTTCCCCTGGCGGGGGTTGTGTCGGGATCTGGAAGAAGAGTCTCGGGACATGGGCACCTGGCCGGCTGAAACTACAGGATTGATGATATCTGACAATACTGATATATTCCGGCATGCTCTGCCGTATATTTAAGGCTGAAACAGTATGTCAGCTGTCGAGCGGCAGAAGTATACAGATACTACGCAAGAGTTTGAACGCCAGATGCCCGCGCAAAATACCGGGCCTGGCTGAAGAACCCGCCCTGGAACCCCTGACAGGGGCCAGCCGTAAAACCGGCTGCGGACAGGCGCGGGAATGATCGCAACCGTGCGGAAAACCCACGGAAGACATCGCGAAGAATCATCACAGCACGCAGGGCCGGGCCGTCCAGTAAACCAGTATGACGTGAGACCCAGGCACCCGCGTGAACCTGAAAACGGATAACATGCGCCAACAGACAACACCTTCACGCACAGTCTCCCTGCCCTCCGGCAGCCGGATGGTTACACGTGATGGTGTCAGACCGGCAGGGAACCTTCCCGCCTCCGTCTGACCCGTCTGGTCGCCGGCTATAGCCAGATTGCGACACGCAGGTTCTGCTTCGCTAATGCCCTCCCCGGGTTTTCTGTCTTAACCAATTGACAGGAAACAGCTTTCTCCATGAAAAGAATGCTAATCAATGCAACTCACCCAGAAGAGTTGCGCGTTGCACTGGTAGACGGCCAACGGCTGTTCGACCTGGATATCGAATCCAGCTCCCGGGAACAGAAAAAAGCCAACATCTACAAAGGGCGCATCACACGGGTTGAACCCAGTCTGGAAGCCGCCTTTGTCGACTTCGGCGCAGACCGCCACGGCTTCCTTCCCCTGAAAGAAATCTCCAAGGAATACTTCAAGAAATCCCCCGGCCAGATCGAAGGCAAGATCAACATCAAGGATGTGGTTGCCGAAGGCCAGGAAGTCATCGTTCAGGTGGACAAGGAAGAGCGCGGCAACAAGGGCGCAGCCCTGACCACCTTTATCTCTCTCGCCGGTCGCTACCTGGTACTGATGCCCAACAACCCCCGTGCCGGCGGCATCTCCCGCCGCATCGAGGGTGAAGAGCGCGCCCAGCTGAAAGAAGCCATGAACGACGTACAGGTGCCCAAATCCATGGGCATTATCGTGCGCACCGCCGGCATCGGCCGCTCCACCGAAGAGCTGCAATGGGACCTGGACTACCTGGTGCAGTTCTGGGAAGCCATCACCCAGGCCGCTGACGAACGCAAGGCACCGTTCCTGATTCACCAGGAAAGCAACGTCATCATCCGCGCAGTACGCGACTATCTCCGCCAGGACATCGGCGAAGTGCTGATTGACGCGGAAAACGTCCATGCCGACGTGCTTAATTTCGTGCGGGCCGTGATGCCCACCTTCGAGAACAAGATCAAGCTGTACCAGGACGAAATCCCCCTGTTCAGCCGTTACCAGATCGAAGGCCAGATTGAGACTGCTTTCGAGCGGGAAGTAAAACTCCCCTCAGGCGGGTCCATCGTGATTGATCCTACCGAGGCGCTGGTGTCCATCGACATCAACTCCGCCCGCGCCACCAAGGGCCAGGACATCGAAGAAACTGCCCTGCAGACCAACCTGGAAGCGGCTGACGAAATTGCCCGCCAGCTTCGCCTGCGGGACATGGGTGGCCTGGTGGTTATCGACTTCATCGACATGACCCCGGCCCGCAACCAGCGGGAAGTGGAACAGCGCATGCGCGAGGCCCTGGAAATCGACCGGGCCCGGGTACAGGTGGGCAAGATCTCCCGATTTGGCCTGCTGGAAATGTCACGTCAGCGCCTGCGTCCCTCCCTGGGAGAAACCCGTAGCGAAGTGTGCCCCCGCTGTGAAGGCCAGGGCACCATCCGGGGCATCGAGTCCCTGGCGCTGAGCATTATGCGCCTGATCTACGAGGAATCATCCAAGGAGAAAACCGGCGAAGTACGAGCCATCGTGCCGGTCAGCGTGGCCACCTTCCTGCTGAACGAGAAACGCCAGCAGCTGGCTGACATTGAGCGCCACCAGGAAGTGAGCGTTGTGATCGTACCGGCACCTCACACGGAAACGCCTCACTTCGAGATCATCCGCATGCGGGATGACGAGACCGGTGCCGAGCACGTCTCCAGCTACCAGGTCGCCGAGCAATACGCCGAGCGGGAAGAAGAAGTGACGGAAATGCCGGGGGCCAAAGAAGTGGTCCGGGAAGAAGCGGCAGTGAAGGCAATTCGCCCGGCCCCTGCTCCGGCTCCCGCAGCCCGGGAACAGGAAGCAGCCCAGGAAGAAGGACTGATCCGTCGCCTGTCCCGCAAGATTGCCGCTTTCTTCCACGGTGAAGAAGAATCGGACGAGTCCGGTCGCGAACAGAGCGGCCAGCAGCGTCGCCAGCAGCAGCAAAACAACCGCCGCAACCAGGGTCGCCAGGACCGTCGCAAGACCCGCGTCGCCCGCGACGGCCAAAATGGCGGACAGAACGCCGGTCGCAGTGATCGTCGTCAGGGTGGCAACAACCAGAATCGCAACGACGACAACCGTAACCGCAAGTCCGAGAACAAGCAGGACAACCAGAAGCGGGGCGGCAACCAGTCCGACAATCGCAAGTCCGGTGACGGCCAGAAAGGCAACAACCGCAACCAGGGCCGCAACAAGCCCCAGGGCCAGAACCAGGGTCAGGGCAACAAGAGCAAGCAGCAGAAAGACGATCAGCCCCGCAAGGACAATCGTCAGGCCCAGGACCAGAAGACCGACAAGGCCGACAATCAGAAGCCGGCGGAGAAAGACGGTAACGACAACCGTAACCGCAAGCCGCGCCGCCAGCGTAACCGTGACGGTTCGCCGGCAGAAGCACCGGCTTCTACCCCGGCTGATCGCAAATCAGCCCGTGCCGACAAGCATCAGAAGGACACCCAGAAGGAATCCGATGCCAGCCAGGCACCCAAGGCAGACAAGCCCGGCAAACCGGATGATGCGGAGAAGAAAGCTGATGCGCCGGTAGAATCCGCGGATGCCAAGGCACCGAAGGCCGAACAAGCGCCCGGGGAAGACAAGGCTCCGCAGGAAAACAAGGCGGAACAGGAAAAGCCGCAGCAAAAGGCCGATAAAGCGGAGGAAAAGAAAGACTCAGAGACCGCCGCCAAACAGCCTGAAAGCAAGGACACTGCCGAGGCCGCTGAATCCGGTAACGAGGCGAAAAAATCCGAAAAGCCGGCGCGCAAACCTGCCAATCGCAGGCCCGCGAAGAGTGCTGCGAAGGCCGCTGACAAGCCTGCTGACCAGAAAACAGAGTCTGCAGAAAAGCCGGCAGAGCCCGAAGCGAAACAGGCTGAGCAGAAATCCCCGGAGCCTGAAGCCAAGAAGGCCGAACCAGAGAAAAAAGTAGCCGAAACCGAAGCCAAGCCGGCCCAGGCCAAAAAGGAAGAGCCGAAAGCCTCTGACAAGCCTGAAACCGGCAAGCCGGCTGACAAGGCTCCGGCAGAAAACGAAGCGCCGGCCGCCGCCGAAAAACCGGCTGCCGATCTTCCGCCGGTGACACCGGGACGTGCCTATAATGACCCGCGCGAGGTGCGCAAGCGCCGCAAGGCGGCCGAGGCGGCCAAGAAGGCCGACCAGGAAGAAGCCAACAATGCCGGGAGCAACTGAGCATGCTGACTAACCCAGAAATTGAAGCCCTTGAAGATATCCTCTTCGCCGAACCCTGGGGGGACGAGGCGCTGGACTTCTTCGGGCTCCACGGGCTGGTCTGCGCCAGTGTGGTAGGCCCCCGGGCCCTGCCCACCGATGCCCTGTTCTGCCTCGCCACCGGTACCGAGCAGGTACCGGAAGGCGGCGTACCGGACAGCTTCCGCACCGCGGTAGAGAAACTCAGCGCCGGTATGTCCCACCTGCTGGACATGGGTCAGCCGCTGGAACTGCCGGAACCGGACGACGGTGACCCGCTGAACGCACTGGAGAACTGGTGCGCCGGTTTTGTGGACGCTTTCCTCGAGAACGAGGACGACTGGCTGGAAGAGAACGAGAAGGAAACAGCAGACCTGATGGTGCCCATGCTGGCACTATCCGGACTGTTTGACGACGAGGACTTCCAGCGGGTCCGCAAGGACGAGAAACTGTCACAGCAGATGGCCGATGCCATCCCTGACTCCCTGACCGATCTCTACCTGCTGTTCCACGCGCCGGACTGACGCTTAAGCCGTCACCGGTTCCCTGAAATGATGCCAGACGGGGTCCAGCCCCTCTGGCATTTTTGCTATACGGCCCAGCTCACACCAACTGGCTCCGGGAAAGTGAAAATCACTGCCCTGGGACGCCAGCATGCTCTCGCGCCGGCATAGCTCCGCCAGAAAGCCCAGATCGCCGCTACTCTGCCCTGAGGTGGATACTTCCAGCGCCCGGCCACCGGCGCGTCGAAAGTCTGCAACCAGCGACCTGAGTTTGGTGGCTGTCATCTTGTACTTGCGGGGGTGTGCCAGCACCGGGATACCACCAGCCTCCAGAATCCATTGCACGACCGTATCCAGCTCCGGCCAGCAGGCTTTCACATCCCCTCGTTTTCCGGCCCCAAGGTGGCGCTTGAATGCCTGATTGAAGTCTTTCACCTTGCCTGCCTCCATCAAGGCAGAGGCAAAATGCGGGCGACCCGGAACATCACCCCGCGCCTTTTCCGTTGCACGCTCAAGCAGGTCCTCCACACCCAGACCCGACAAGCGTTCGTGGATCATGCGGGCCCGCCGCCAGCGGTTGTCGTTCTGTTCCGCCAGAGCCCCGCCAAAGGCGGTGTCATCTGCGTCAAAGTCCAGCCCCACCACGTGAATCGTGTGGCTCTTCCACTGACAGGAGAGCTCGACACCGGGAATCAGCCGCAGCCCCTGCTCCCCGGCCGCCGCCCGGGCCTCTTTTAGCCCGTTAATCGTGTCATGGTCGGTAATAGCCAGGTGGGTAACGCCATTTTCCGTGGCGCGGGCCACCAGCTCAGTCGGCGTGAGCTGGCCGTCAGACGCGGTAGTATGGCAGTGCAGATCAATGCAGGGAGCCGGGTTCTGGGGTATAGTCACAAACATTCCAAAATACAGACAATGAATCACCAGTGTACCACGGCCAGCGGGCCTTCCCGCACCAACGGCCAACGGTTACAAGGGACTGCACAACACGAGGACACCGATGTATTACGCTATTATCAGCCAGGATGTGGAAGACAGCCTGCCTTTGCGAAAATCCGCCCGCGAGAAACACCTTGCCCGACTCGAATACCTCCGGGATGAGGGTCGGCTGCTTGTGGCTGGTCCGCACCCTGCCCTCGACACACCGGATCCCGGCGAGGCAGGATTTACCGGCAGCCTGGTCATCGCGGAATTCGATTCCCTGGAAGCAGCACAGGCCTGGGCGGACGCAGACCCTTATGTAGAGGCGGGGGTTTACGACAAGGTCACGGTCAAGCCCTTCAAGGCAGTGCTACCCTGAGCCCGGACCCGGCAACCATGATTTTTTTGTAATCCGGCGAACCTTGCATGACCGTTAGGCTGTGCGAGAATTGCGCCCCTGAAATAATCGCAACCGATCAGGAAAGAACCGTGATCTCATTCAGGCAACTGCTTATCACCGTCACTCTGCTCGCAGCCTGCACAACCGCTGCGGCGAAGACTGTCTATATCGATGACACCCTTTTTGTGCCCCTCAGAGCGGGCGAGGGAACCCAGTTCAGGATCCTTCACAACGGCCTTCGCAGCGGCACCCGTCTGGAGCTGCTGGAAGAAAGTGATTCGGGCTATAGCCGGGTACGCACCCCGGATGGCCAGGAGGGCTGGGTGGTCACCCGCTACCTGAGCGAAACACCCATCGCCCGGGAGCGACTGGTAGTGGCTAATCGCGAATTGGAACGGACCCGGGAACAACTGCAGTCCACACGCAATGAGCTGGAAGAACTGCGCCAGGCGCACCAACAGGTAACCCAGTCCGAGAGCGAGCTGGAAAGGCGCTCCGCCAATCTCAACCAGGAGCTGCAGCAGATCAAGGAAGTCTCGGCCAATGCCCTGAACCTGAACCAGCGCAACAAGGAGCTGGTCGAGGAGAACCAGAAGCTGAATAACGAGCTTGAGGTGCTGGCTGCCGAGAACGAACGTCTGGAGGCCGACAAGGAGTCGGATACCATGCTGATCGGAGCCGGACTGGTTCTGCTCGGTGTTGTCCTCGCGCTGATCGTTCCCGCCCTGAAGCCTAGCCGGAAGACAGACAACTGGGCCTGATCACTGGACGCAGCCGCCGCCAGCCTCTATAAAGAGGAAAACAAAAGCAGTAACAAGAGGCGTAGAGTTCCATGAGGGATTATTCTGAAAAGCGTGATTACCACCGCATGCGTGTGGATTCTGCAGTAGAAATCACCGACGAGAACGGTATCCGCACCAACGGTATATGCCGGGATCTCAGTGGTTCCGGGATGCAGGTGGTTGTGGATCGGGTTTTCGACGAAGGCATGGAACTGGACGTTCTGATTCCCCCTGCAGATGAGCAATTCCCGCCGTTCGAGGCCGCCTGCAAGGTGCTGCGCTGTGAAACTGACGGTGACGAGGTGTTACTGGGGCTCAGCATCCAGAAGGTCAAACGCTGAGCAAACAGACCTGCCGGGCATCAAAAAAGCCTGTAACGGAATCCGTTACAGGCTTTTTTTGTGGTTCATGCACCAGGACCCGACCACTTCAGTCGGTCTTCAGGGCCTTCTCTGAAACCACAATGCCGTTGTTGTCGGCGTACACATAGTGCCCCGGCTCGAAGGTGACACCACCGAAGGTCACGGGCACGTTCAGATCACCGATACCACGCTTGTCGGTCTTGCGTGGGTGGGTGCCCAGAGCCTGAACACCCAGCCTGGTCTGGCCGATCACATCCACATCGCGAATGCAGCCATAGATAATCAGGCCGGCCCAGCCGTTACTGGCGGCCTTCTCTGCCAGCATGTCGCCCAGCAAAGCGGCGCGCTTGGAGCCGCCGCCGTCAACGACCATCACCTTGCCCTCGCCCGGCTTGGCAACCTGCTCCTTCACCACGGAGTTGTCTTCAAAGCACTTCACGGTCACGATCTCGCCACCGAAGGCATCCACACCGCCGAAGTTGCGGAAACCGGGCTCCACCACGTTCACTTCCGGATAATCATCACACAGATCAGGGGTTACGATAGGCACTTGCCGTTCTCCTTTTGCCTGTAATAAGAGTGTCTGAAAGTTGCCTCGGGAACTGGTCGTCAGTCGATTTTCTCATCGGCCAGGAAGAACCAGGTATCGAGTACCGAATCCGGGTTCAGGGACACGGTATCAATGCCCTCATCCATCAGCCACTTGGCCAGATCCGGATGGTCGGACGGTCCCTGACCACAGATGCCAATGTACTTGCCGGCTTTCTTGCACGCCTGGATCGCATTGGACAGCAGCGCCTTGACTGCATCGTTCCGCTCATCAAACAGATGGGCGATGATGCCGGAGTCACGGTCGAGACCAAGGGTCAGCTGGGTCAGATCGTTGGAACCGATCGAGAAGCCATCGAAATGCTCCAGGAACTGGTCAGCCAGCAGTGCATTGGCCGGCAGCTCACACATCATGATCACCCGCAGGCCGTTATCGCCCCGAGCCAGACCGTTCTCCGCCAGCAGGCTCACGACCTGTTCGGCCTCACCCACGGTGCGCACGAACGGTACCATGACTTCGACATTGGTCAGGCCCATCTCGTCCCGCACTTTCTTCAGGGCGCGGCATTCCAGCTCGAAGCAGTCCTGGAAAGTATCGGAAATATAGCGGGACGCACCACGGAAGCCGAGCATCGGGTTCTCTTCATCCGGCTCATACAGGGTGCCGCCAATCAGGTTGGCGTACTCGTTGGATTTGAAGTCCGACAGGCGAACAATCACTTTCTTTGGATAGAAAGCGGCCGCCAGGGTGGAAATACCTTCCACCAGCTTGTCGACATAGAAGTCTACCGGCGAGGCGTAGCCGGAAATGCGCTTCTCTACCGTCTGGTGAATGTCCCGGGGCAGGCTGTCGAAGTTCAGCAGCGCCTTGGGATGCACCCCGATCATGCGGTTGATGATGAACTCCAGGCGAGCCAGGCCGACACCCTCATTGGGCAGCGCCTGGAAATCGAAAGCCCGGTCCGGGTTACCCACGTTCATCATGATCTTGAACGGAATATCCGGCATGGAATCCACGGTATTTTCCCGCAGCTCGAAGTTCAGGCTGCCCTCGTAAATCATCCCGGTGTCGCCTTCGGCGCAGGACACGGTCACTTCCTGACCTTCCTTCAGGATCTCGGTGGCATCACCACAACCGACCACCGCCGGAATACCAAGTTCCCGCGCAATGATGGCCGCGTGACAGGTACGGCCACCACGATCAGTCACGATGGCGGAGGCGCGTTTCATGACCGGCTCCCAGTCCGGGTCGGTCATATCGGTAACCAGCACATCGCCGGGCTGGACCTTGTCCATTTCCTTGATGCTGTCGACCACGCGAACCGGGCCACTGCCGATCTTGTGACCGATACTGCGGCCCTCAACCAGCACCTTGCCCTGTTCTTTCAGCAGGTAACGCTCCATCACATTGGCGGCGGCACGGCTCTTTACCGTCTCGGGGCGCGCCTGAACGATGTAGATGCGGCCATCGTCGCCATCCTTCGCCCATTCGATATCCATCGGGCGCTGGTAGTGCTTCTCGATGATCATGGCCTGTTTGGCCAGTTCTTCGACTTCCGCATCGCTGATACAGAAGCGCCCGCGCTCTTCCTGATCCACCTTCACGGTATCCACGAAGTGATCGGTCGACGGGTCCGTTGAATAGACCATCTTGATTGCCTTGCTGCCCAGGTTACGGCGCAACACCGCCGGGCGGCCCGCTTCGAGGGTGGGCTTGTGTACATAGAACTCGTCAGGGTTCACGGCACCCTGCACCACCGTCTCACCCAGACCATAGGATGCGGTAATGAACACCACTTCCCGGAAACCGGATTCGGTATCCAGGGTGAACATCACGCCACTGGCGGCCGTCTCGCTGCGCACCATCTTCTGGATGCCTGCAGACAGTGCCACGTGCTTGTGGTCAAAACCGTGATGCACCCGGTAGGAAATGGCCCGGTCATTGAACAGGGAGGCGAATACTTCCTTCACGGACTTGCGCACCTGATCCAGGCCGACAACATTGAGGAAGGTTTCCTGCTGGCCGGCAAACGAGGCATCCGGCAGATCTTCCGCAGTCGCAGAGGAGCGGACAGCCACCGCCATGGACTCGTTGCCATTCTGAAGCTGAGCGAAGGACTCGCGAAGCGCCTTGTCCAGGGACTCCGGGAACGGGGTTTCCAGGATCCACTGACGGATGTTGGAACCTACCCGGGCCAGCTCGTTGACATCGTTGATATCAAGCTTGTCCAGGGTCTCATCGATCTTGTCCCGCAGCCCGTCTTTGGCGAGGAACTCCCGATAGGCGTGGGCCGTGGTGGCAAAGCCCCCCGGCACGGTTACACCTGCGTTGGCGAGATTACTGATCATTTCACCGAGTGAGGCATTCTTGCCCCCTACCCGGTCCACGTCCGACATTCCCAGGTGGTCAAACCAGATAATGTAATCTTCCAAAGCACGTCTCCCCTGAATCAAAAAGCATTACGCTGCGGGCTCTTACCAGACAGGCCGGATACCCGCCAATTCGTTTACTCACGATGGAAATTGGCGTGTATGATACTGGAACGCGCAGGAATTACCTAGAGATCCCGGCAAAACGGAGCTGCAGATTCACCATGAAACGTACCGCATTTTTTATCTCTGACGGCACAGGCCTTACCGCAGAGGCCCTCGGCAACAGCCTGCTGGCGCAGTTCGAGAAGATCGACTTCGAACGCATCACGGTGCCCTACATTGATGACGCAGAGAAGGCTGGCAACATGGTGGAGCGGATCAACAAGGCCGCAGAACATGATGGTTGCCGCCCGCTGGTGTTTGACACCATCGTCGACAGCAAGATCCGGGACATCATTTCCACCGCAGAAGGCTTCATGGTGGACATTTTCGGCACCTTCCTTAACCCGCTGGAACAGGAGCTGCAGTCGTCCTCATCCTACTCGGTGGGCAAATCCCACTCGATCAATAACGAGGGGCGCTACGAGCAGCGCATTCACGCGGTCAATTTTGCCCTGGATAACGATGACGGCGCCCGCACCCGGCACTATAACGAGGCGGACCTGATCCTGATCGGCGCTTCACGCAGCGGCAAGACACCCAGTTGCCTGTATCTGGCACTGCAGTACGGCATCAAGGCCGCCAACTATCCGATCACCGAGGAAGACCTGGACGACCAGAAGCTGCCGGAACTGCTCAAGCCCTACAAGGACAAGATTTTCGGTCTGACCATCGAGCCGGAGCGGCTGGCCACCATCCGCAATGAACGGCGACCCAACTCCCGCTACTCGTCACTGAAACAGTGCATGCACGAAATCGAGGAAATCGAGGCCATGTACCGGCGGGAGCGCATCCCCTACCTGAATACGACGGCGTATTCGGTAGAGGAAATCTCCACCCGCATCATGGTGACGACCGGGTTGAAGCGTAACCGCTAAGGGCGGTTACAGCTCCTCCACGGACAGACCCAGCTTCTCCGCCAGATCGCGATTTTCGTGGCTGGTCACCACTGCAGTACTGGCATTTTCCGGATTCAGCCAGGTACGGGCCACCCGCTGAAGGTCATCCAGACTGGTGGCGAGCACCCGCTCCCGGAACCGGGCCTGTTGCTCCGGACTGCGGCCGAACAGGTGGTTATGGTAGGCGTGCTTGGCAGCGCCGGCGGGGGATCTGGGCCGGTCAAGCTGACCGATCACGCCCAGAATGGACTCTTCCAGCGCCTGGGGATCGTGACCTTCTTCCTGCAACCACTCCAGAGAACGGTCGAAGTCCTCAAGGGTTTCCTCAAAACGCGGATCACGGTATGAGAAGAACCGGAAGGTGCCATTCACGCTGTCCTGGCCGGCACCACCACCATAGGCTCCGCCTTTTTCCCGGATAGCCCGGTGCAGGTAACCGTTACGCAGGAAGCCACCCAGCACGGTCAACGGTGCCGCATCGGGATGATCCACCGGCACGGTCGGGTAGGCACGGGCGCAGAAATTCACCTGGGTTGAGGTAAGCCAGGCCTGCTGCGTACGGAAACTGACCGGCTCACGGTTCCAGGGGGTGGATTCCTGCCCTTCCAGACCCTGCCAGGCATCCCGGACATCCTGCAGCATCGGTTCCAGGTGCTCGTCTTCGGCTACCAGCAGGTATTGGCGGGCCTGATTGCGGATCTTGCCCTGCAGGGCCGACAGGCGCTCACACAGGCGATCCAGCTCACCACTCCGGGACAGGGAATCGTCCAGCGTCTTGGCACCGCGAATCGCTTCCAGACCACCCAGACGGAAAGACAGCCAGGCACCCGGGCTCATTCCCTGGGAGGCTGCGCCCATGGCCAGTGCGTGACCGCTACCGGTCACCGCCTGCTCCCGGCGGGAACGGATCTGGGCAATCAGTTCCCGGACCCGCTCTTTCTCGTCAAACCGGGCGTTCATCACCACATCCCGCAACAGGCGGGCAAGCTCGGAACGATTACGGGCCAGCGCCTTGCCACTGATAATCAGATAGCCATTCAGGGTCTGCACATCATCAATGCTGCCTTTGGCAGAGGTGATGGCACCCACACCGCCGGATTCCGCAGAAATGCGATCCTGCATCTGCAGATAATCCAGCTCACCGCAGCCCACTTCCGGCAGCAAGGCGGTCAGGTACGGCAGCAACAGCAACTCCTCTTCCTCCAGATCCGGCAGGGGAATCACCACCTGCTCGTACACCAGGCCATTGGTGCCGCGGGCATACACCGTGGCACCCAGATCCCCGTCATAACGGCTTTCCGGCTCAGGCCGTTGCAGGGGCACATCACTCAGATCAACCTTGGGCAGGATCGAGTCATCATCCTTGCGCTGCTGGCGCTCTTCCAGCGCTGCGGCGCGCTCGACGATGGCCTGGCGTTCTTCATCAGTCAGCTCGGCCTTGCGCTTGTCCAGGGCTTCACGGATGTACTGCTGGCGCTGGCTCTCCAGACGGGTGTCCGGACGCAGGGTCAGGGTCACCCGGTGCGGATTCTCCAGCAGATTGCGCCGGATAAGGCCGGGCACATAGTCCGGATCCTTGATCTTCTCTCTCAGATCCGCCAGCACCGGCTCCAGATCCAGCAGGGCCACGGGGTCACCGCCATGCACCATCGGCGAGATCGCCTGCATGATCAATTGCAGACCGTAGGGAAACTGGTCCCCGGCAATTTCCCGCTGGTGCAGCTCCAGCTGGTGAAGAATCGCTTCCAGGCGCTCCTGAGAGACACCTTCGGAGGCCACTTTGGCCAGGGTTTCCTCAAGGAGCTTTTCCAGATCCTCTCCGCGGCCCGGCTCGCTGCCCTCGATACCGCAGACAAAGGTCATTTCCCGGTTGGAATCCTCTACGCCGCACATGGGTGACGGCGCATGGCCCAGATCGGTATTCTCCAGGGCGCGCATCAGGGGTGAGGCACTGTTTTCAAGCAGTACCGCCGCCAGCAGCTGAGCTTCCATGTTTTTCTGCAGGTCAAAGCTGTGTTCCAGCAGCCAGCCCACCACAATGTGGGTCTTGCCTTCGGTGCCTTCATCCTCGCTCAGGGCATAGCCCTGCTCCACCCGCAGCGGAGTAAACATGCGCTTCTCATCATGCACCGGCAGGTCGATGTCCTGACGGTCAAACCGCTTCAGCGCCAGCTCTTCGAACTTCTCGTGGTGCTCGCTGGCCGGGATATTGCCGTAGGTGGCAAAAATCGCGTTGCTGGGATGGTAGTGGTGACGGTAGAAAGCCACCAGATCCTCATACTCCAGATCCACAATATGGTCCGGCTCACCGCCACTGTTGTAGTGGTAAGTGGTGGTCTGGAACAGATGGCTGGACAGGTTCTGCCACAGCTGCGAGGTGGGCGCGCTCATCGCGCCTTTCATTTCATTGTAGACCACGCCCCGGTAGACCAGGTCACTGGTCGGGTCGTCCGGCTTCTCGAATTCCAGGCGATGACCTTCCTGGGCGAAATCCAGTGGGTCCAGCTTGGAGAAAAACACCGAATCCAGGTACACCGACAACAGGTTGTCGAAGTCCTTGCGGTTCATGCTGGCAAACGGGTAAGCGGTCCAGTCGCTGCTGGTAAAGGCATTCATGAAGGTGTTGAGGGAGCGGCGGATCATCATAAAGAACGGATCACGCACCGGATAGCGCTCACTGCCACACAACGCAGTATGCTCAAGAATGTGCGCCACACCCGTGGAATCCATCGGGAATGTACGCAGGGCCACAAAGAACACATTTTCGTCGTTATCCGCGGCCATGTGCAGATGCCGCGCACCGGTCCTGCGGTGCAGGTACTCTTCCACCGTGATGTTCAGGTTACTGATATGGTGGCTGCGAACCTTCTCAAACGCCGGATGGGTTGTGTCTTCGATCACTGCTGCCATTCAAACTGTCCTGTCTTTAACGAAGTTTGGCTTGTAGGGTAACACGTAGTATCGATAATGATGCATAGTAAGCTGTAGCCAGAAGGAAACCACTGACATCATGACCACTGATACGCAGCCCGCTACCGGAACGGATTCAGAGCAGGTGTCCACGAGCCCGCAAAGCACCCCTGCAGACACGCCCTCCAGGGCGCTTCAGGCTCCGGATGTGGCCGCCTACTGGGCCGAACGTCGCCGCTACCTCGAGCGTATCCGCAAGGTGCCGGAAGTACGCCAGCGTTACTGGAAAGCGCTGGGTATCTATCTGCTGCGCAGGGCCCTGTGGTCCTTCGGCTTCTTCCCGGTCTTTATCGCCTTCTGGCTGCCCCTGGTGCTGTCCGCCTTTAACCCCGTCGTGATGGCCTCTGACCTGATCCCCCTGCTGCAGGAGTTCGTCAGCTCCAATCCGGAGGAACAGGCCAACACCCTCAACACCCTGATCATCGCCTGGGCCTCCATCGGCTTTTTCTTCCTGGTGTTCGATTTTGTGCTGACTCCGTTCAAATCCCCCTATGAATACGAGGCGGATGTGTACATGCGTTCCTGGGAGCAGCTCAACCATGATCAACTTCCAGACAAAGTGTGATTTGGCCTGCAATCTCGGTATCTGCAGGGACTTTCTGTTACATCCGGTGCCGCAGTCTGGTTAAGATAGATCTGATAACGGTCAGACACTGAAGTACTACGCATTAGCGAGAGGTTGTCCATGGTCGATTTCAGACCACTGCTTTTTCTTAACGCACTGGCACTGATGCTGCTGGTGACCGCCGGTTTTGCCTCCATCAGGCAGGACATGCCCGCCCCTGAGCTGGCGGAAGCCTCTACCGAACAAGTGATTGCTGACGCATCCGAATCCGAACCGGCCGAAACACCCGCTTCAACCGCCAGACCCGAGCAGGATACGCCTGCTGTAGCGCAACCAACGGAAGCGACAGAAGAGCCCGCCACGCCTGTAGCCGAGGTGGACATCCCGGCACCTGAAGCCGAAGCGGAGCCGGCACTCGAGCCGTTCACTGTCGACCCGATGCCGGAGGACCCGGAAATGCTGGCCATGGCCGAACCGGTCAGCGCCATGGATGCCGAGCCCCAACCTGCGGCAAAACCGCAGCCGGAACCCGAACCTGAACCCACTACCGGCAAGCTGACCCTGCGTTCCAACGTTGTGGGAGACTCCGTCACCATCAACGGCCGCAGTTACGGTGCCACCCGCCTGGATGTAGAACTCGAGCCAGGCAGCTATGACATCACCATCAGCAAGGAAGGCTACAAATCCTGGTCCGACAGCGTTTCGCTGCAGGCAGGCAGCAATCTGACCCTGGTGGGTGAACTGGAAGAATACACCCGGGTGGATTACCGCAACGGCACCTGGATTGACGGCGTTAAAACCGGCGATGGTACCTATGAAGATGCTGACGGCCTGCGCTACGAAGGTCACTTTGTGGATGGCCAGTTCCACGGCAACGGCACCGCCTGGTATCCGGACGGCAGCCGCTACGAAGGCGAATGGCAAGACGGCCAGCGCAGCGGTGAAGGCCAGTACCGGGGCGCGGATGGCAGCACCTATACCGGTCAGTTCCGTGAAGGAGAGTTCAACGGCGAGGGCACCCTCACCCGCGCCAACGGTGACATACTGACCGGCAACTGGGTTAACGGCCGACTCAACGGCCGCGGCACCCTGACTACCAGCGATGGCAAACTGTATGTCGGCAACTTCCGGAACGACCGGTTCCACGGCGAGGGCACCCTCACCTTCCCGGACGGCCGTCATTATGAGGGCGAGTTCTCAAACGGCGAATTCCACGGTAAAGGTACCGAGGTGTTTGCCGATGGCAAAAAATACGAAGGCCAGTATATTGAAGGCAAGTTCCACGGCAGAGGCCTGCTGCTCAACCCGAATGGCAGCTCTATCGAGGCAACTTTCCGTCATGGCGAACCCTATGGACAGGTACGCCTGACCACGGCCGCCGGTGAAGTCTTTACCGCGCGGACCAGTGAACCCGGTGTTTGTTATCGGGAGAAGAGCTACAGGGCAACCCAGTGCCCGCAACTGGAAGGCTGGTAACCGTCAGCCCGATAATGAACATTGAAGCTGTAAAAGGTTGAGGTTGTGACATGGCGATCAAGAACGCACTTCTGGTAGATGACTCCAAAGTGGCCCGGTTTGCTCTGAGCAAACTGCTGGAAGGCAGGGAAATGCAGGTCAATATGGCAGGGTCTGCTGAGGAAGCACTCGACTTTCTGAACAGCAACGACTCCCCGGATGTGATCTTCATGGATCACCTGATGCCGGGCATGAATGGCGTGGAGGCCACCAAGGCCATCAAGGGGAATCCCAAGACCGCCAGTATCCCGATTATCATGTGCACCTCCAAGAAGTCGTCTTCCTTCATGGAAGAGGCCCGCAATTTCGGTGTGTACAACATACTGACCAAGCCGCCCCACAACGAAGGCCTCAACCTGGTCCTCGAACAGCTGGACAGCGATGTCAGCCAGGGCACCCTGCCGGAGCCGCCGAAGGAAGATGCCATCGCCGCGAACGGCGAAGAGCACGAAGCCCTGAGCATCCCGGCCAATGCGTCTGTTGAAATGTCACCCAAGGCAGAAGGTCATCAAGGTGGTTCTTCTATGGTCCCTCTTACCTCAGAACTGATCGAGCAAATCGCCCGCTCTGCGGTGAAGACCCACATCAACAACCGCCTGCACGAACTGCTCAGCGACCTGTTTGACGAGCAGTACGACCACATCAAGCGGGCGCTGGACGATTCCATCCGCAAGAACGAGAGCGCGGTCGAAGAGAAGATCAACGCCGTCTCCGAGCTGGTGGAAGAGCGCACCCGCAACCTGCGGGACGATGTAGCGGCGGAAGTGAACCTGAGCCTGTCCCGGGAAATGTCGGAGCTGCGCAAGAGTGTTGCCAAAAACTCCGGCTTCACCCAGGAGCACATGGCGGAACTGAAAGACCACATCACCAGCGTGCAGACCATCGACACCGAGTTCTGGCAGACCCTGCAGTCCGAAGCCATACAACAGGCCCACGAAATCTCCCGGGAAACCGCCGAGGACATCGCACAGCGCACCATCGACCTGTACGTATCCCAGCAGAAAGCGGCCAATTCCCGCACCTACACCGTGGCACTGGCGGTCAGCCTGGGTGTCTTCACCGTAGGCATCGCCTGGCTGTCCGGCCTGTTCGGCTGATCAGAACGCCCCTCTCCGCCCGGATATCCGTACAAACGGCTATCCGGGCTGGCTGCTATTTAATGAGTCCGATTCCCAAACGGTAACGGTTTTTTGCTAGAATCCCGCCATTAACACCGCTTACCCCTGTCGGACCTCCCTGATGAATCACCTGTTTGTCGACAACCTGACCGTCATAGACTTCGCCTATCTGGACCCGAGCCGGGGACTGGTGGGAGAAAGCTGGATCGCCGATGTCGTGCTGGGCGGCGCACTGGACGACCAAGGCATGGTGTTTGACTTCAGCAACGTCAAACGCACCATCAAACGGGTCATCGACGAACGGGTCGACCACCGACTGGTTATCCCCGCCCGCTACCAGGGCCTCAGCCAATCCGAAGACACCCCTGGCCAATTTCGCTGGCACCTGACCGACGGCACCCACATCGACCACCGCTCCCCTTCTGAAGCGGTTGTATGGCTGGAATCCGATCGGGTGGTTCCCTCGGTAGTCGCCGAGCTGCTGGAGAGAGAACTGAAAGCAGTACTCCCCGCCAACGTCACCTCTGTGGAAATCAACCTGCGGGAAGAGGAAATCGACGGGGCCTACTACCACTACGTCCACGGCCTGAAAAACCACCTGGGCAACTGCCAGCGCATCGCCCACGGCCACCGCTCCCCGATACGCATCGACCGCAACGGCCACCGGGACTACGACCTGGAAAACCACTGGGCTGCCCTGTGGCGCGACATCTACGTCGGCTCTGAGGAAGACGTGGCCCGCCGTGAGGTGGATGCCGACGGCACGACCTACATCACCTTCGAGTACGAGGCCAACCAGGGTGAATTCGGGCTCACGCTGCCGGAAAGCCGCGTTTACATGATGGACACCGACACCACCGTTGAACTCATTGCTGCCCATATGGCTTCGTGCATCAAGGCGGAGTATCCGGAGGATTCGGTTCGGGTTAAGGCCTATGAGGGTGTTGGCAAGGGGGCTATTGCTGTTCGCTGATTTGGTGCTCGCCCGCCGTTACTAGCCTGCCAGATCTGGTGCCTGGAGTCGGTCGGGGGAGGGCTTTTGAAAACACGCCCGTGAACCCGTCCATGGGGGGCTCGGTCGCAGCCATCCCTGGCTGCTCACGGTTTTCAAAAGCCCTCCCCCGACCGTCTCTTATGTAATCTTGAGATATCGCATACAAATACGGTTCGGGTCATTGCCTGCCTGCCACAACCATCATTCCTTCTTCTTCAAGGCATCGACCCGAATTAACTCCGCGCTTATAAAGTTACATAAGCCCAAGACGTTCTCACCACTGACGTTATTCCGGACTTCTGCGAGGAGTGTTGGCGGGCCGGCTTTTCAGAACCGTGAGCAGCCATGGATGGCTGCGACCGAGCCCTACAGGGACGTATTCACGGGCGTGTTCTGAAAAGCCGGCCCGCCAACACTCCATCACCAAAACACGCAGGCTAGAACACGCAAACAAACGAGAAACAAAACAAGCAGGCACAAAAAAACCGCCCGAAGGCGGTTTCTTTGTTGGCTAACCGGAGGACTAAACCGGTCAGCCGAATTGGCGTCCCCTAGGGGGTTCGAACCCCTGTTGCCGCCGTGAAAGGGCGGAGTCCTAGGCCACTAGACGAAGGGGACTAGAAATTGGTGGAGCCAAGCGGGATCGAACCGCTGACCTCAAC